>Ga0209431_10004431_pt1 | contig 11013 bp, 8 predicted proteins | sample RifCSP13_3_FD_184021 | JGI IMG/M metagenome (GOLD analysis project Ga0209431, IMG submission 184021) | Soil microbial communities from Rifle, Colorado - Rifle CSP2_sed 13_3 (SPAdes) (version 2) | ecosystem: Environmental > Terrestrial > Deep subsurface > Rock core/Sediment | place: Rifle... | reverse complement strand
CTGCTCCGTGGAGGCCACGGTCCGGGACTGCGTCGCGATCGAGTGCACGATCGAAGTCGTTCCCCGCTGAGGAAGGGTCGGGGCGGGCCGGCGGGCGGCCCGCCCTATCGCGCCGCGGCGGTCCCCGACTCCTCAGAGAGGAACCGCGCCGCGATGTCGTTCCCCGGCATGGGCCGGGCGAAGAGGAACCCCTGACCGAGCCCGCAGCCCTGCTCCACGAGGAAGCGGTGCTGCTCCGCGGTCTCGATACCCTCCGCGATCGCCTGCATCCCCATGCTGTGGGCCAGTTGCACGATCGCGCGCACCATGCTCGCGGCGTCCTCGGACACCGAGAGGTCGTGGATGAAGGACCGATCGACCTTCAGCATGTCGACCGGCAGGTGCTTCAGGCGGCCGAGCGACGAGTGCCCGGTACCGAAGTCGTCGAGCGCGATCCGGAGGCCCCGCATGTGGAGCTCGCCGAGGATCCGCTTCGTGCGGTCCGGATCGGTCATCGCCGTCGACTCGGTGATCTCCACGATCACGGTCTCGGGCGGGATGGAGGATCCCTCCAGCACCTCGAGCACGCGCTCGGCGAGGTGCGGCTGCCAGAGCTGCCGGGGCGAGAGGTTGAAGCTGACCTCCATCTCGAGCCCCTGCGCGCGCCAGATAGCGTCCTGGCGGGCGAGCTCGGAGATGACCCAATCCCCTATCGCCTCGATCACACCCATCTCCTCGGCGAGAGGGATGAACTCGCCAGGCGGGATCAGCCCGCCGTTCGGGTCGCGCCAGCGGACGAGCGCCTCAGCGCCGCGAGCCTCGCCGGTCGCGAGGTCCAGGATCGGCTGGTAGTGCAAGACCCACCGCTCCTCCTCCACCGCCTTGCGCAGCCGCGTCCGGAGCGAGAGCTTCGTGAGCGCGTCGGTCGAGGTGTCGGCGAAGACGACGTAGCCGCCCGGCCCCCCGTTCTTGCTCTGATACATGGCTGTGTCGGCGTTCTTGAGGAGATCCTCGCCGTCCGTCGCGTCGCGCGGGTAGAGGCTGATGCCGACGCTCGCCGAGACGTACAGCTCGGTCTCACCGACCACGAAGGGCTCGCGCATGACCTCGGTGACGCGCGTGGCCACGCTCTCGGCGACCTGGAGCGGGTCGGGGCCGTCGATCGGGTCCCGGTCAAGGTCGGCGAGGAGCAGGAGGAACTCGTCGCCGCCCTGCCGCGCGATGAGATCGGGCTCCCGAGTTGCCGATCGCAGCCGCTCCGCCGCCTGGCACAGCAGCTCGTCGCCGGCACCGTGCCCCAGGCTGTCGTTGACGAGCTTGAAGCCGTCGAGGTCGAGGAACAACACGCCGACCGCCTGCCCGTGCCGCTTCGCGCGCGCGAGCGCGACCTCCAGGAACTCCTTGAACATCGCGCGGTTCGGCAGGCCGGTCAGCGCGTCGTGGTACGCGAGGAACGCGACCTGCTCCTCTGCCTTCTTCTGCTCGGTGACGTCGACGAGGAACCCGCGCCAGTACATAGGCTCCCCGTTCGCGTCGTAGACCAGGTCGGCCTCGTCTCGGATCCAGACCATGCGCCCGGCGCGCGAGTAGAGGCGGTACTCGGAGCGATAGGGCGTGCGGTCGGCGATCGCCTCCTCGTTCAGCCGGAGGGCCCGCTCGCGGTCGTCGGGATGCAGGGCTCGGATCCACAGACCCTCGTCCGTGTACCACTCTTCCTGGGTGTAGCCGAGGACGTTCTCGATCTGGGGGCTGATGTAGTAGGTCGTGACCAGATCGTCGACGCCGTCCACGTAGGGGATCGCCGGGATCTGCTCGACTAGGGGACGCCAGAAGGCCTCGGGGTCCTCCGAGGCGAGGTCTCGATTCGGCAATCCTTCCTCCGGCATGCGCTCCAACGTTTGGTCCCCCGACCGGGCGAGCCGATCCCTCTGGGGAGTGTCGGGGGGTCCGGGGGGCGCCTTGAGCGCTCAGCCCGCCGAGGGATCCGGGTTCTCGAGCACGGCCTCGGTCTGGCGACCGCGGAAGTCCTCAAGGCGCTTCCGGACGTCGCCATCGGCCAGCGCCAGGATCGCCGCGGCGAGCAGGGCCGCGTTGACGGCCCCCGCCTTGCCGATCGCAAGGGTGCCGACCGGGACGCCGCCCGGCATCTGGACCATCGAGAGGAGCGAATCGAGCCCTCCGCCGACGCGGGTCTCCATGGGAACGCCGAGCACCGGCAGGGCGGTCTTGGCGGCGACCACACCGGGGAGCGCAGCCGCCATGCCGGCCGCCGCGATGAACACACGGATGCCTCGCCCCTCTGCTCCCTCCACGTATTCGGCCAGCTGGTCGGGCGTGCGGTGGGCGGAGAGCACGCGCGTCTCGTGGGCGATGGCCAAATCCTCGAGCGTCCGGGTGGTGTGCCGCATCGTCTCCCAGTCCGATTCCGATCCCATCACCACGCTCACGACCGCTTCCGCCATCGTCGGTCTCCTTCCAGCCCGGCCCTGATAGTACTCAGCCGCGGAGGATCGGTCGGGTGAGGCAGGTGGGGCCGCCGTCCCCCTTCCGGGAGAGCTCGTCGCCCCCGTAGACGCGGACGTCCACGCCCGAGGCCTCCATGCGCGAGCGGGCGACCATGTTGCCATCTAGCGCCAGGGCCAAGCGTGGGGCGAGCGCGAGCACGTTCGGGCCCATCGAGTCGAACTCCTCCTCCGGGACCTCGACGATCGCGAAGCCCCGCTCGCGAAGGAGCTCGACGAGCCGGGACGGCGCGAGCGGGAGGAACACGACCGCGAGATCGGCGTCGAGAGGGCTGATCAGGCTCATCAGGTGCAGCACCTCACCGGACCCGTGGTGGTGCGGGATGTCGAAGGCGAGCACTTCCACGCCTGGGAGCGCCCGCCTCAGGGTCTCGATACCGGCGTCGTTGGTCCGGTAGCCGCGACCGGCGAGCAGCGTCCGATCGTCGAGCCACAACAGGTCGCCGCCGTCGGCGCAGGCGGGATGCTCGAGCCGTGCGACGACCGGAACGCCGATCCGGGCCAGATCCTTCTCCAGAGCCGCCGGCTCTCTCCGCCGGCCGGGCTTGCCCGACCGGAGGAGGATCGCGCCGGCGTCGGCCACGAGCGCGGTGTCGTAGCAGTAGATCGCGTCGGGGTCGCCCTCCACCCGCTCCTCGGCGAAGAGGACCTCCGCGTCCGCCCTCTCGAGCTCCGCACAGAAGGCCTCGTGCTCCTCGACCATCCGCACCGGGTCGGGCTCGGCACGCCAACCGTATTCTCGCCACGCCCCGAGGTCCTCTGGACGCGGGCGGCGCACCAGTACTCGCCGGAGCGGCGCCACGTTGCTCTGCCCCCCGAACGATCGCACGCGTTGATGCTAGACGTTGGGCCCGATCTCGGTCTCGGTGTGGCCGCGGTACTCGTAGCCCGACATCGGCTTGCCCGTCTTCGACCTCCACTCGCGCTCCTCGGCCGGGAGCTTGCCGAGGGCCTTCGCCATCGCCCGCACGTGCTCCGCGACCGAGCCGCAGCACGAACCGATGTAGCTCACGCCTGCGTCGCGCGCCCGTCGCGCGAAGTCGGCCATCTCGCCGCGCGAGAGCTGCATCGGCGAAAGCGCGTAGGGGAAGGCTTCCCAGGCCGTGAAGTCCGGGTTCTCGTTCGTCGTCCTATACGCGACCGGTTGCATGGCAACGAATCCGGAGACCGAATCGCGCATCGCCCGAGCTATCGGGAGCTGCTGCTCGGGCCCGTTCAGGCAGTTCACCCCGACGATGTCCGCGCCCGCGCCTGCCAGGCGCTTCGCGCATTCCTCCGGCGGGTCGCCTTCGTACGAGCGCGGCTCCTGCTGTTCGAAGCTCATCGTGACCATGACGGGCAGCCCCGTCTCTCGAGCGCGCTCGACGAAGAGGAGAGCCTCCCCTAGGTGAGAGAAGGTCTCGCCGATCCAGAAGTCGGGCGGTCCGGCATCCAGCTGGTCCTGGAGCTGGCGGTCGAGGAGCGCGCGCACCCGATCGTGCGTAGCGGCGTCGTCGGGCTCGTAGGCCCAGGTGAGCGAGAGGTTCCCTGCGACGAGCGCCTCGCCCTCAGACGCCACCTCGCGCGCGATCCGAACGGCGTTGCGGTTGATCTCGTCGACCTTGCCCTCGAGGCCGACCGTCGCGAGCTTGTCGTCGCTCGCGTAGAAGGTCATCGTCTGAAGAACCTCGGCGCCCGCGCGAAGGAACTCGCGGTGGAGCTGCGCAAGCGCGTCCGGGTGCTCGATCACCACCTCGGGCGTGAAGGGTCCGGCCTGGACGTAGCCGCGTTTCTCGAGCTCCAGCAGATAGCCGCCGTCGCCGAGCACCAGATCGGCGGCCAGGCGTTCGAGTATCCCTCCTGGCATCGCTCCCCCCTCCGAGACCGTCCCGCGATGCTATCGCCCCGGCCGCTCAAGCGAGTAGGGCGGATGACCGACACAGGTACAGGGCAGCCGGACCCGACTCCGGCCCGGGGGAATGGAAGCCGCCCACCAGCGCGCGACGACGACCGCCGGGGAGCTCACCTTCCTGGCCTTGCTCGACCGCGCCCTGGCGGGGTGCGGGTCCGTGGACGCCGTCGCCTCCGCGCTCCTGCCGGCGGTAGCGGAGCGAAGCTTCGCGATCGGTGGGGTTCTCTGGGTCGCCGACCGCTACGGCGCGCTCGAAACCGCAGGGCGCTTCCCGGCGACCGGCGCCGGCAGGGAGCCCGACCCCGTGTTCGCCATGCGGGTCAAGGACGCGGGCGAGACGCTGATGGAGTCCCGCAACGGCTCGGGGGCGGTGCTGGGAGTTCCGCTCCGCGCGGGGGACGACGTGGTCGGCGTGCTCGAGCTATGGGGCGGCCGGGTCGGGCACCCGAGCGTCCACGCGGGGGTCGAGGTCGCCGCGGGACTGGCGGCCGGGGTCCTTCGCGCGGTCCGGTCCGAGGAACGAGCCGCGATCTACCGCGAGACCGTTCGTCCGTCGGAGGACGACCTCCCGGCTATCACATACATCGACGCACCGGACGGCCCCGGCGTGACCCTCTACATAAGCCCCCAGGCCGAGCGCCTCCTCGGCTACACGGTCCAGGAGTGCCTGAACGACCCCAACTTGTGGGAGCGGCTGCTGCATCCAGAGGACCGCGACCGGGTGATCACGCAGCACACAGAGGCCACCGAGCGCCGCGAGCCATTCCGGGCCGAGTACCGGGTCGTCACCAAGGACGGCCGCGTGCGCTGGTTCATGGACGAGGCCGTGCTCGTCCAGGAGGACGGCCACCCCCGCTTCTGGCGCGGCCACATGATCGACGTTACCGAGCGCAAGGAGGCCGAAGGCGCCCTCGCCGAGGTCGAGGCCAGGTTCCAGGCACTCGTCGAGAATATCCCGGCCATCACTTACATCGAGGATCTGGAGGAGGGCCGGATGCTGTACGTGAGCCCGCAGATCGAGGCGATCAGCGGCTACCCCGCCGAGGAGCGCGTGGCCAACTCGCGACTGTGGGCGGACATCGTTCACCCCGACGACATGCCCGCGTATCGAGCCGCCGACGAGCACGTCACGGCGACCGGCGAGCCCTTCTCGCTCGAGTACCGCGTCGTCGCCCGCGACGGGCGGCTCGTGTGGCTGCACGACGAGGCAGTGATGATCCGCGATCCCGACGGACGCCCAAAGTACTGGCAAGGGGTCGCCACGGACATCACGGAGCGCCGGGCGATCGAGCAGGAGCGACAGCGTCTGCTCGCGAACCTCGTCTCGGCGCAGGAGGAGGAACGCGCCCGCATAGCCGCCGACGTGCACGACGATCCGGTACAGAAGATGACGGTCGTCGACCTGCGCATGCAGATGCTGCGAGCCCACCTCCGCGACGAGGGCGCCGCGCTGCTGGACGGGCTCCAGTCAACGGTGCGCGAAGCCATCTCGGCGATGCGGGGACTGCTGGTCGAGCTGCGTCCGCCGGCCCTCGACGACGGTCTGGCTTCCGCGTTGAGAGACCTGATCGCGTCCACCTCGCGAGACGGATACCTGCCGATCGTCGTACGCGATACCGAGGTCACATGCGAGGCGCAGCTACCCGTCCGCACGGTCGCCTACCGCATCGCGCAGGAGGCGATCGTCAACGCGCGGACCCACGCGCACGCGAGCGGCGTGGAGGTCCGCATCGCATGCCGGGACGGTGGCCTGCACCTTCGTATCGAGGACGACGGGGTCGGGTTCGACGCGGCGTCGTTCAAACCGCAACCCGGCCACATCGGCATGCTGGCTATGCGCGAGCGCGCCGAGCTGGCCGGCGGCTGGCTAAAGGTCCAGAGCGCCCCAGGCGAGGGCACCGCGATCGAGTTCTGGCTCCCCGACTAGCCGGTCAGCTCGGCCACGAACCCCTCGAAGTTCTCGACGTAGCGAGCGATGTCGTCGGTCGAGTGCTGCACCGAGATCGACCACGGGTCGCCCCAAGGAGGCTCCAGCACCCCCCTGTTCGCCTGGTAGAGCCACGCCAGGTAGATCCGTCGCTCGTTCACCCCCAGGTGGTCGCGATAGTTGCGCACCGGCTCCGCCCTGTGCTGGATCCCGCCGCGGGCACCGAATGCGTTCACGGTCGCCGGGAACCGGTACCGCTCCAGAACACCTTCGACGCCGCCGGCCAGCGACGTGCGCAGCTCCTCCAGGTGCGCGTACGCGTCGCGGGTCAGCACCTCGGTGAGGGTCGCCCGGGCCGACGCCATCGTGAGCGGATTCCCGTTGAAGGTGCCCTCCTGCTCGAACTCTCCGTCCACGACGACGCGCATGACCTCCTCGGTGCCGCCGACCGCGCCGCAGGGCACGCCTCCCCCGATCGCCTTCGCGAGGGCGACGACGTCGGGCAGGACCCCCGACCACTCCACGGCGCCGCCGTAGGCGATCGTGGCTCCGGTCTTCACCTCGTCGAACGCGAGGAGGACTCCGTGGCGCCGCGTTAGCTCGCGGAGGCCCTGGAGGTACCCGGGCTCGGGCGGCACCACGCCGATGTTCAGCATGATCGGCTCGAGGATCACGCCGGCGATCCTCCCGGCCTCGGCCGAGAGCGTCCGCTCCATCGCCTCGAGGTCGTTGTAGGGGACGATCCGGAGGAGCTCTCCGAACCGCGCCGGGATGCCGGCCGTTTGCGGGACCGCCGCCGGGCGATCGGGAGGCCCGACGTCCTCAGGACTCGGCGCGACGGAGAAGTCCAGCGAGTCGCTGCTGCCGTGGTAGCAGCCCTCGATCTTGACGACGAGGTCGCGGCCGGTTGCTGTCCGCATGATCCGCACGGCGTCCAGCGTCGACTCTGAACCGGAGTTCTTGAAGCGCCACAGCGGGAGGCCGAAGCGCTCGGCCAGGTTCTCGGCCACGGCCACCGCGTCCTCCGTCGGCATGGCGAAGTGCGAGCCGAGCCCGATCCGGCGCCGGACGGCTTCCACGACCTTCGGGTGCGTGTGACCGACGATCATCACGCCGTAGCCGAGGTAGTAGTCGACGAACTCGTTGCCGTCGAGATCGAACAGCTTCGAGCCCTTCCCGTAATTGGCGTAGACGACGTGCGGCGGCGAGTCGTGCCAGCCGCACGCGACTCCTCCGGCGAGCGACTGGCTGGCTCTCTTGTAGAACTCGATCGACCGGGGCTGCTTGTCGACGAGGGCGGCTTCCTCCCGACGGATCAGCTCCTCCACCCGTCCGGGATCGATCTCGACGCGTTGGCTCATCGCTTCCCTCCGGAGACCTTGAGGACTCCTCAGCTTACGCCCGAGGGAGGTGGCGGGGGAAGCGGGCGGTCAGGCGGTGAGTGCCGCGGCGAGCTCGCCGAAGTTGTCCACGTAGCGCTGCACGTCCTCGTCGGAGTGCGCGATCGAGGTCGTCCAGCTCTCCCACTTCGCCCACGGCGACTTGAACACGCCGCGGTTCAGCTGGAACAGCCACGCCAGGTAGCTCGGACGGTCGTCGATCTCCAGGCCGTCGCGGTACTCGCGGATCGGCGTGGCGCTGTAGGAGATCGAGCCCTTCGCTCCGAGCGTCGTCATCGTGGCCGGCAGGTGGTGGTCCTCGATCACCTCGCGGCATCCGCTCTCGAGGATCGCGTTCAGCTCGTCGAACCGCCCGTAGGCGTCCGGCGTGAGCACCCCGGTGAGCGTCGCGCGGGCCGCGGCCATCGTGAGCGGGTTCCCGTTGAAGGTCCCAACCTGGTCGACCTTGCCGCGCTCGACCAGGTGCATGATCTCCTCCACCCCGCCGATCGCGCCGCACGGCAGGCCGCCGCCGATCGACTTGGCGAGGCAGATGAGGTCCGGCACCACGCCGAACGCTTCGACCGCGCCGCCCCAGGCGAGCGCGCAACCGGTCTTCACCTCGTCGAAGGCGAGGTAGGCCGCGTGGCGGTGACAGGTGTCCTTGATCGCCTGAAGGTAGCCGGGCTCGGGCAGCACAAGGCCCACGTTGGTCATCGCCGGCTCCACGATCATGCCGGCGATCCTCCCCCCGTGTTCGGCGAACGCGCGCTCGACCGCCTCGGCGTCGTTGAACGGCACCACGAGCGTGAGGTCCGCGTAGGACTGTGGGAGCCCCGCGGTCTGCGGCACCGAGTTGGGCCGCTCTCGAGGACCCATGTTGTCCGGCTGCGGGAACACCGACACCATGAGAGCGTCGTGGTGGCCGTGGTAGGTCCCCTCCACCTTGAGGAGCATGTCGCGGCCGGTCGCCGCGCGCATCAGGCGGCTCGCGTCGAGAGTCGCCTCGGTCCCGGAGTTCCCGAACCGCCAGAGCGGCAGCCGGAAGCGCTCCGCCAGGTTGTCGGCCACGACGAGCGCGTCCTCGGTCGGCTGGGCGAAGTGGGTGCCGAGCTCGACGCGGCGCTTGACCGCCTCGACTACCTTGGGGTGCGCGTGTCCGACGACCATCACGCCGTAGCCGTTGTGGTAGTCGACGTACTCGTTACCGTCGATGTCCCAGACCTTGGATCCCTTCCCGTGGCTCACGTAGATCGGGTGCGGCGGCGCGGTCTGCCAGCTGGAGGACACACCGCCGGGGAGCGACCGGCTCGCCTCCTTCTGGTACCTGATCGAGCGGCGGTGCTTGACCTCGAGCGCCGCGTGCTCGCGCTCGATCAGCCTATCGACGAGGCCCAGGTCGATATCGACGACTTCGCGCATCTTGGCCCCCCTTGAGAGCGGTCGGCCCACCTTACGAGGCGATCGCGGCTCCGAACTCCTCGAAGTTCTCGACGTAGCGCCTCGCGTCGTCGGCGGTGTGGGCGATCGATGTGGTCCAGGTCTCCTGCTTGGACCACGGCGACTTGAAGACGCCGCGGTCCAGCTGCATCAGCCAGGCGAGGTACGAGATGCGCTCGTCGATCCCGATCGTGTCGCGGTACTCCCTCACCGGCTTCGCGCTGTAGGTGATCGAGCCCTTGGCCCCGAGGCCGGTGACGTATGCCGGCAGGCGGTACTTGTCTATCACCGCGCTACAGCCCTCGTCCAGGATCCGGTGGATCTCGTCGAAGTGAGCGTAGACGTCCTTGGTCAGGATCTCGGTCAGCGTCACACGCGACGCCGCCATCGTGAGCGGGTTGCCGTTGAAGGTCCCGGCCATGTCCATCTCGCCCTCGACGACCAGCGAGAACAGCTCCTCGGTCGCGCCGATGGCGCCGCAGGGGAGCCCCCCGCCGATCGCCTTGGCAAGGGCGACGATGTCGGGCGTCACGCCGAACGCCTCGACCGCGCCGCCCCAGGCCACGGTGCAGCCGGTCTTCACCTCGTCGAAGGCCAGGAACGCGCCGTGCTTGTGCACGAGGTCCTTCAGGCCCTGGAGGTACCCCGGCTCCGGCATCACGATCCCGCAGTTCATCATCGCCGGCTCGATGATCATGCCGGCGACGTTTCCCTCGTGCTCCGCGAGCGCGCGCTCGACCTCCGCGAGGTCGTTGAACGGGACGACGCGGACGAGCCCGGCGAACACGTCGGGGATGCCGGGTACCTGTGGAAGCGTCGTCGGGTGCTCGCGAGGGCCGATCCGATCAGGGTCGGGCGTGACCGAGAACATGAGCGAGTCGTGGTGGCCGTGGTAGGTGCCCTCGATCTTGACGATCACGTCGCGGCCGGTCACCGCCCGCATCAGCCTGGCGGCTTCTAGCGTCGTCTCGGTGCCCGAGTTCGCGAAACGCCACAGCGGGAGGCCGAAGCGCTCCGCGAGGCTCTCGCCCACCGCGTCGATGTCCTTGGTGGGTTGAGCGAAGTGCGTCCCCCGGCGGACCTGCTTCTCAACGGCCTGCACGATCTTCGGGTGTGCATGTCCGACGACCATCGCGCCGTACCCGAGGTGGTAGTCGATGTACTCGTTGCCGTCGATGTCCCAGATGCGCGAACCCTGCCCGCGGTCGACGAAGATCGCGTGCGGCGGGGTGTCCTGCCAGCTCGACGCGACGCCGCCGGCGACGGTGCGCCGCGCCACCTCCTTGTACTCGATCGAGGCGCGGTGCTTGGGCTCGAGCTTGGCTTCCTCCTCCTCGATCAGGCGATCGACCTTCTCGAAGTCGATCTCTACGGACTCGCGCACGGACATGACGTCATCCTCCGGCACTTTGAACGGTGATTCAACCAACCCCTATGATACGGCATCGATCCGCCCCCGACCGCAGGTCAGAGGTAGGAAGACCGCCCTGTACAATCGGCATGAAGGCGTGGTGGCCGTAGCTCAATCCGGTTAGAGCACCAGGTTGTGGTCCTGGGGGTTGGGGGTTCAAGTCCCCTCGGTCACCCTAGATGTAGGCAGCTCGAAGGGCAGCGCGGGCGCGTTGCTATATTCCCCTGGGCCTCTAGCTCAATCTGGCAGAGCAACGGACTCTTAATCCGCAGGTTCAGGGTTCGAATCCCTGGGGGCCCACCACGAACCCGCAGGTCAAGGCTTCCTCGCTCTCCCGGCCCGGCCACACCACGTCCGCCGAACGGGCCAAACTGCAAACATCTGCAAACAACGATCGCGCGCCGCCGCCGAACGGTCGCTGGATCACCCTCGCCGAAGCGTTCCAGCGGGGGCGAGAAGCCGCC
>Ga0209431_10004424_pt1 | contig 11021 bp, 11 predicted proteins | sample RifCSP13_3_FD_184021 | JGI IMG/M metagenome (GOLD analysis project Ga0209431, IMG submission 184021) | Soil microbial communities from Rifle, Colorado - Rifle CSP2_sed 13_3 (SPAdes) (version 2) | ecosystem: Environmental > Terrestrial > Deep subsurface > Rock core/Sediment | place: Rifle... | reverse complement strand
ATGGGGGATTAGTAAAGTTTGATGATTCAAAGTGGACCGTTTATGACGTATCTAACTCAGATTTGCCTGATAATATTATTAAATGCATTAAGACTGATGAATTGGGTAATGTGTGGATTGGGACTAGGGATGGTTTGGTAAAATTTGATGATTCAGATTGGACTATTTACAATACTACAAACTCAAATTTTCCAGTAAATACTATTTACTGTATTGAAATTGACGAATTGGGGGTTAAGTGGATTGGAACTGGAGGATTGGTAAAGTTTGAGGATCCGGATTGGACTTATTACAATCCACTTAATTCATGTTTGCCAGAATGGTATGTTTTATATCTTGCAATAGATGAATTGGGGAATAAATGGGTTGGGAATACGGCAGAGTTTGATTTTAATCAAAGTTTAATAAAATTTAATGATACCGGTTGTACTAGTTATGATATTACAAACTCAGATTTGCCTGATAGTCATATCAAATGCATTGTAATAGACGGATCGGGGAATAAGTGGATTGCTACTGGTTATGGAGGATTAGTAAAATTTGATGGATCAATTTGGACAGTTTATAATGAACCAGATCCAGATTTGTCATATGATTATATTCATAGTATTGCAATAGATGAATTGGGGAATAAGTGGATTGGGACTTCCGGAGGACTAGCAGTGTTTAATGAAGGTGGTATTGTATCAATAGATGAAAAAACAGATGAGACAAACAGAATTCCCACAAATTTTGTACTTTATCAAAACTACCCAAATCCGTTTAATCCATCAACAACGATAAAATATTCAATACCCAAATTAAGTTTTGTAACCATTAAAATTTATGATGTTTTGGGAAGTGAGGTTGTAACTTTAGTAAATGAAGAAAAACTTACAGGCAATTATGAACTTAACTGGAACGCAGTCTCCGCCGAAGGCAGATTACCAAGCGGTGTATATTTTTATAAATTTCAAGCTGGAACTTTTATTCAGACTAAAAAGATGGTTCTACTGAAGTAATTCAAAATTCAAAAGTTAAAATTCAAAATTAAGAGCGGTCTTCGGGCCGCTTTTTTTTTGAGGTACTTCTCATACCAATCTTTCCTCAACTCATCAACTTCTTTTCTATTTTTTCTTAGAAAATGGTCACCATTTTCAGGAAGCACAAGTTTATGAGGAATATCATACTCATTAAACTTTTCAACAAGTTCAATTGACTGCATTGGTGATACGGTATCATCTGCCGCTCCGTGAATAAGCAGATAAGGAATTTTAGGAAGCTCATTCACAAAATTTATGGCTGATCTCTTTCCCAATTCTTGCTCAAGCTTCTCTTTTCCTATAAGATTTTCATAATAGCTTTTTAGTTTGGTATTTTTATTTGCGTATTCTTCAACATTTGAAATTGCTCCAACTAACACTGCACATTTGAAATTATGATTTCTTTGCAGAGTTAAAAAAGTCATCATTCCGCCGCGGCTCCAGCCCTCAATTCCCCAAAGATTACCATTTGCTTGTGGTAATTCATCTGCGAGTGGCATCAGGTTTAAAATGTCATTAACATCTTTACCGCCAACTTCATCATGACCCTCGCTGCCGGCATTCCCTCGGTATTGTGAAGCAAAAACACAATAACCCCAGCTTGAAAGCTGTCCATAAATTCCTCTTGCAGTGAAAGAATCTATTGCACCTTTGTTTCCAGCTCCGCCTCTGCACCAAATTACACAAGGATATTTTCTTGAAGTATCTTTTGGATAAGCAATGTAACCTTTTATCTTAAGTCCATCGGAAAAGTAAGTTATTCTTTCGACAGTAGAATTTTCATACGCTTCTTTACCCCAGCCGCTCATTATCATTTTAGAATGCGTTTCAGAGAGTTTTATTTCGTGCCGTTCGATGAATTTAGAGTTCATAAAAAAATTGTCATTAATAGTTTCGACATTCAAAGTCTATTGCAATAGATTAATTTGTTAAAGTTATGTAACAGACTATTCATATCGGTGAATGAATTAAATATTTTTTAAATTAGCCACAGCAATAAAAACATTTTTTAGATATATGACAAATCAGAAAAAGAAAATTCAATCAAAGCATTCAGTTGAAAAGCAGATTGAAAAAAAATATTATGCGATTGCCGGAGTTCTAATTGCAGCTATCATAATTTTATTTGTTTTTCCCGGGATACTAAATAAAGAAAACAGTGAAGAGGTTTATTATATGTTTCAGAAGGAAGGTGAACTGATAATTTCCGACTCAACTAATGTTCGTAAAGCTGCGATTGATATTGAGATTGCCGATACGGATTATGAACGCCAGCTTGGATTGATGAAAAGGTTATCTATGAACGAAAAACAAGGAATGTTGTTCATCTTTCCGGTTGAAGAAAGGCAATCCTTTTGGATGAGAAACACTCTTATTTCTCTCGATATGATTTTTATAAACTCAAATAAAAAAATTATCACGATTCATAAGAACACAAAAGTACTTTCAGAACAATCTTATCCGTCAACTGCTCCTGCTCAATTTGTTTTGGAGGTGAAAGCGGGATTTACAGATAAGTATAACATTCAAATCGAAGATAAGATTGATTGGACTGTGAAGAAGTAAGATTAGATTCTTTAATTTCATTTGTATTTTCTTAAAATTTATTAATCGAAGGATAAATTATATGTCATCATTTAATAATATTGCGATACTTGGCGGCGGAAATATTGGTCTATCTATAGCTAAAGGATTGCAAAACTCTAATTTATACGATGCAAAAAATATTTATATAACCAGAAGAAAAATTGATATTCTTGATGAGTATAAAAACTTGGGATTTAAAGTTTCATCAAATAATATTGAAGCCGTAATTAATTCCGAAGTAATTATTATAGCTGTTCAACCTCAGCAGTTAAATGAATTGTTAACAGAAATTACCGCCAGGTTGAATCCCGAAAAGCACATTATTATCTCGGTTGTTTCCGGCGCCAGCATAAAAGCAATTAAGAATTATTTAGGAGAGAACATAGAAGTAGTAAGAGCTATGCCTAACACTGCAATTGCAATCCAGGAATCAATGACCTGCATTTCTACCGATAGTAAAAACAGCGAGACATTGAAAGCAGCTCAGGAAATATTTAATCAGGTTGGTAAAACACTCTTAATTGATGAAGAATTAATGATTCCCGCAACAGCTCTTTGTGCTTGCGGCATCGCTTTTTTCCTAAGAGCAGTAAGAGCAGCTTCACAAGGAGGAATTGAGATCGGTTTTCATTCTGATGAAGCATTATTAATGGCAGCTCAAACTGCTAAGGGTGCCGCAACTTTGTTATTAAGCGGAAAAGCCCATCCGGAAAGTGAAGTAGATAAAGTTACAACCCCCCGCGGCTGTACGATCTCAGGTCTAAACCAAATGGAACATAACGGGTTTAGCTCAGCATTAATAAAAGGGATTGTCACTTCTGCAGATAAAGCAGCTAAACTTTACAAGAATGATTAGCTCTTAAAATTAAATTAACCGTAAATATCATTTTCTACCAACTCGCAGATAATATGAGCAATTGTAATATGTCCTTCTTGTATTCTTTGAACATTAGAGGAAGGAACAATGATTGGAAGATGAACAATATCTTTTAGTTTTCCACCTGTTCCTCCGAGAAAACTTATCACCTTCAGCTTTTTAACTTTTGCCATTTCAACTGCTTTGATAATGTTGGGAGAATTACCGCTGGTAGAGATTGCGAGCAAGACATCGCCTTCGTTGCCTAAACCTTCAATGCTTCTTGCAAAAACATTTTCAAATCCAATGTCATTACCGCCTGCAGTGAGATTTGATGTGTCGGTGGTTAATGCAATTGCAGGAAGGGCAGGACGTTTTATGTCACGGCTCAGTCTGATCATTAGTTCAGTTGCAATATGCTGACAATCTGCAGCGCTTCCGCCGTTTCCGCAAAGCAAAAGTTTCTTTCCATCTTTGAATGCTTTAACTAGAAGATCGACAGCGGAAAGAATATCATCCATACATTGGTTCTGAATGGCAATTTTAGTTTCAGAACTTTCTACTAATGAATCTACAATGAATTTTCTTTTATCCATTTTTAATTTTTTACTCTATATGATTATGCGGTAATTGAAATTTTTTTATGAACTGCATCAGCGAATTCTTTTATCAAACTCCAGTTGTTTTCGTTCTCAAAGAAGTTTCCGGTTACAATAATCTTAGCTCCGTTATCAACTTTCTCTCTGGCAACTTTTGGAGATTTAATTCCGCCTCCAACAATAACAGGAACAGAACAAATTGATGAAACTGCTTTTACCATTTCATTTGGGACAGTCTGTTGTGCACCCGAACCTGCCTCGAGATAAATCAATTTCATTCCGATATATTCCGAAGCCAATGCAGTCGCTGCTGCAATCTCGGGTTTATTCCTTGGAATAGGTAAACTGCCGCTCATGTACTGTGCGGTTGTTTGTGTACCCGACTCAACCAAAATATAAGCCGTTGAAATCGGTTCTAAGTTTGCTCTCCTAATTAGTGGAGCAGCTAAAACATGTTTCCCAATTAGATGTTCAGGATTTCTTCCGCTTACTACAGACAGAAATAATATTGCATCGGCATTTGAAGAAACTTGATTGATTGCTCCAGGAAAAATTATTGTGGGAAGATTTGTTGATTGCTTTACACGTTTTATAAAACCGTCAAAGTCGCCGTTGAGCATTAAGCTACCGCCGATTAAAAATCCATCAACATCTGCAGCATTACATTTTTTAATGAATGCATCTAATTTATCGGAGTTCAGCTTATCCGGATCTAAAAGAATTAGATATACGGCCCCTTTTTTTTCTATTGTCTTCAGCAGTTGATTATAGATATTCATACTTGTTGACGATTTTACATAAAAATATAAAGATTTTATTTGCCACAAAGAAGAAAAAACCCAAAATATTTTTATGAGTTGAGCCGAGATTTAATGGTGGAATGATTAACCAGGTGTTTTTAGCAGTTATTCAAAATTATTTTACTAACTCAAGTTGACCACCCAATCTCGTAAATCGTTGATACGGTTCAAAATCTTTAAATTTTTCCATTCTCAGCGGGATTAATCCCGCTGAGAATGATATACAGAAACAAATTTACTAACCGTTTTAACGGTTTTTGTTTCTAAACGGTCAACTTGAGTTATTAAAAACTTATGCTAAGATTTTTTTGCCAATATATGTTATGATGAAGAGGATGAACGCTAACACAACCGCTGTTGGTCCGCTCGAAAAATCAAATACGAAGGCAAAGTAAAGTGAAATGGGAGGAATTATTGCACCAACTAAAACAGCGATTATAAAAACTTGAGATATCTTTCGTCCGATCAAAATACCAATTGATGATGGAATAATTAAGAAAGCAAAAGCAAATACATCGCCTACAAATCTTGTGGTTAAGGAAATTCCTGTACCGACTATGATGTAAAAAATCAGAAGCCAAAATCTGGAATTCATTCCATGAGCCATTGCAGTTTCGGGATCGAATGTAACAAATTTTAGCTGCTTCTGAAAAATCACAAAAACTGAAACTGTTAAAATTGTAACTCCAAGCAAAGTGAAGAATTGAGTCTGCCCGATAAATAAAATATCGCCTTTGAGTATGGATTCGATTTCACTTACTTCAGCGACAGGACTTTTTTGAATGAAAATTATTCTAAGTGCAATTGAAATGACAAAGATTATTCCAAGAATTCCATCTTGCGTAATATATTTCTGACGGTATGTTTGAGAAAATATCAGAACGCAAATGACAGCAAATGTTAAAGAAAAGAACGCAGGCTCGAAGTTGTGGAAAAAAGCATTATGCTCGATATCAATTTTAAAAACGTCGGTGAGAAAACTCTCTAAATTTATTAGGTGAAGAAATGAGAATGCTACACCTGCAACGGATACTTGAGTTAAAGATGCTCCCAAAAATACAACACGTTGAGAAACGACAAAAATTCCAAGAAAGGCGCAAATAATTCCCGCCAAAATGCTTCCCAATATTGCGTAAGGAAAAAGTTCAATTAATTGATGAATGATTTCCAAATATTCATACTTTCTTTTTAGAGCTGATTAAGTATTCTCCATTAATTTTTGAAACACTGAAATCTGATGAATAAGTTTTTTTCAAATTATCTTCAGATAAAATTTCATCAATGTTCCCAATTTGAAAATGATTTTTTTCAAGCAACATTAATCTTTTTACAATGTTAGCCACATCAGTCAGCAAATGACTTACAATTAAAACGGTTAGATTGCTCTCATCATGAAGCTGTGATATCAGTTCGAGCAGTGAGTAATGAGAAGGCGTATCCATTCCGTTAGTTGGTTCATCTAAAATTAAAATTTTTGGCTGAACAGCAAGTGCACGTGCAATTAAAGTTCTTTGTCTCTGTCCACCTGATAAACTATTGTAGCGATGATTTTTCAAATCTTCTATTCCAACATGTGCTAAGCACGCATTCACAATTTCCTCATCTTCTTTATGCGGCTTGCTCAATTTTCCCATCAAAGAATATCGCCCCATCATTACAACATCATAAACGGAATATGGAAGAAGAGGTTGAACAACATCTCTTTGGGGAACATATCCAAATTGCACTTTATCTCTGGTTGTTTCTCCTGAGAGAGGTCTAAGGTTCCCAAGTAATGTTTTTAGTAAAGTGGTTTTTCCCGATCCGTTAGGTCCAACAATACCGATAAAATCATTTTCCAGTATTGAAAAATTTATATTCTCAAGAATACTCTTCTTCCCATAACCGATTGAGACACCGGAAAATTTAATTAACTCGTTATCCAAAAATTTCACTCAAATTATTTATATTTAAAAGTAATTAAAGATTATTTGAAAGTGAATTAACTATAACGTCCATCATTTGAATGTAAGAATTTATTCCAGATTGACCATACACAGCATTAGCAACTTTAATAACTTTTACTCCAGTAGATTGTGAAAGTTGGTTTGGTGCGTTGTCGCTGTAATAATTTTCCATCAAAATAATTTTGATGTTGGATTTTTTAATGTTTGAAATCAATTCTGCATTGTGCGATGGCGTTGGAGGTATTCCTGGTTTCGGTTCAACCTGTCCGGCGATTTTTATTCCAAACCTATCCGAAAAATAAACCCAGCTTTTATGAAATGTGATGATTGGTTTTCCTTTTAAGCCAGACATTTTGGTTTTCCACTCAACTATTTTAGAATCCAACTTTGTAATGTAATCATCCAAATTTTTCTTAAAGTATTTGGCATTCTCTGGAGATTCATCGGAAAGTGCATCGTAAATACTTTTAGCCATAATCTTTGCATTTTCCGGATTAAGCCAATAGTGGGGATTTCCAAAAGGATGAATATCGCCCTGGCTTGCATCAATTTTTCCGGTTGGTATTTCTTTCTTTTCAATATCTTTTGAAAGATCAATCAGCTTTAGTTTATCATTTCTCGAACCGTCAATTATTTGCTGAAGCCACATTTCCAAGCCCAAACCAATTTTGAATACTAAATCAGCGTTGCGAAGCTTTAACATGTTGCTTGGAAGTATTTCGAGAAAATGCGGATCTTGATCACCGCGGCAAATGTAATCAACTTTAATTTTTTCCTTACCGATCTCTTTTACAAGGTCATAAATAATAGTTGTTGTAGTTACAACTTTAACTTCTGCAAGAGCTAATGTGCCGAATAATAAAATTAATGCGGATAAAAATATTTTTTTCATTTTCTTACTCCTTTTCAAAATTAAAATGGATGTGCTTTATGCGGACCAAGCGAAAATAACATTTGAAGTGTTACTTTTGTCTCGCTGTCTTGTGAAGTTCCGTCATCATACTTAAAATAAATATTCTGAACTCCAAGACGAAAAGCTAAAGTTTCTTCAATGGGATAGTAACCAAACCAACCGGATATTCCTTGTGTTTTATTTCTATCGTCGTTTGAAAGTGAAGTGAACGAAGGTTCATCACCGATAATACCATAGGTGAAATCGTATTTTGCCCCAACATAGAATTGCTTGCTGAATGAATAATCAATAAAAATAAAACCGCCGAGAGTATTAATTTTTTCTACTCTCTCAATAGGTATATTTAAACCAACATTGCCCTGGCGAAAAACTTGGCGGTTATTAATTAATCCTTCGCCTTGTACAGTTAATGAAGTGTAAGAATCCGGTTTATATTTTAGTTTGAAATCGAGTCCGCCGTAAAAATATTTCAGTGATTTGTTTTCGGGTTCCGCAGATGAATCACCAAAAGTATTAAAATTCATTTTAGCATGAATGCCATAAGAACTGCTTAAACCAACCTCAAGATTTGTATAATCATCAAGATCAAAAAAGCTGCTTAACCGCCCGACAAAAATTGGTGAATTGCCTCTTAAGTCTAAATAGCTGTTGGCATCTTCAGGATCAAGAACTTCGGTTTTTGCAATAGCATCACCTTTGTAAATGCCAAGATCCAGATTACTGTAAAAACTTTCTGTTGGAAGAATGAAACTAAAATTTACGCCGATATCATTTAACCCTTCTTCACCAAAAAATATTTGATGAAACAAAGATCGTTCAATAAACTGCCAGGCGTGAGGATGAATCGTATTTAACTTACCAAATCCAACGAGATATTTTCCAGCTTTAATTTGCATATTGAGAGGAAGACCTCTTAGAATTTGTGCATAAAGTTCTTCAACACCAAATTCACCTTCTTCATAGGCAATGTTTGCCGTAGCTCGTGAGTATGGATTCAAATATCCATCGATGTACAATTCCATTGATGGTATTTCGAAGTTCAGTTTGCCGTATTCAGGCGTTTCTTCAACGTTATTAGTAAAGGCACTGAAAGATCCAATAAGACTAATATCTGGGTTCACGTTTGACTGTGAATGTATGTTCGTAATTGAGAATAAGACTAAAATAAAGAGCAGGATGTTTTTCATTTTTTCTCCTAAAATCCTATGAAACTGTTTTATCATCCTTCTTTTGGAGCTGAGAGTTTTTATGAAAGCCCCATAGCTCTAAGAGAAAGATGGAAATAAAAAAATATTAGATGATTAGGAGAAAGCGGGTGGTGCTCTGGATGTATTTTTTGTGAAGAAAAACTTTGAGGGGAACCTATCGCTTAAAACTAAATTTAATTCTTCTCTTTCATTTAGAAAGGGCGATAAATTATTTGACGAAAATTTAAGATCGAGGATTGTTTCTGCAAATTGGTGGATCGCACAGAATGGATAACTTCCGGCAAGAAAATGGCTGCTTACAGAATTTGATTTAGAATAGTTGTTAATACTTGGATCATTGAAGAGTGAATATGCATGAAAATGAATTGTGCTGGCAATTACAAAAGCTAAATAAGCATAGAGAAATATTGAAGATATTCGTCTTTTGTATTTAATAGAGTTTTTCATTGCGGGCAAATATATAACTCTAACCAATAATCAGCAAGTGAAAAATGATCGACGAAGTTTTCCAATCACCTCTCACTTAACAGCTGCTGCTTACAATTTTCGAGACTGTCCAACTGTTCTTTACCGAGTTCAGGATACTTTAAGTTCAAGCTCTCAAGTTTTTTCACAATTATTTCTGAAACAAGAAGCCGCGTAAACCATTTTTTATCTGCAGGAATAACAAACCACGGAGCATAATCTTTACTTGTAGCCGATATTGCTTCTTGATAACATTTTTGATAATCATTCCAGTATTCTCTTTCCTTCAAATCGGCTTCGGCAAATTTCCAATTCTTAGATTTATCTTCTATTCTTTCTAAAAATCTTTTCTTTTGCTCTTCCTTAGAAACATGTAAGAAAAATTTCAGAATGATAGTTCCATTTTCATAAAGATATTTTTCAAAATTATTAATCTGCTCATATCTTTTTTGCCAGATGTCATTTGTTGTAACTTCTTCAGGCAATTTTTGATATTTTATTAAATCGTGAACGCGAACTACTAATACTTCCTCGTAGTGTGAACGATTGAAAATTCCAATGCGACCTCTTTCCGGCAATGCTTTACTTATTCTCCAGAGATATCCGTGATCTAATTCTTCTTCCGAAGGTTTCTTGAAGCTGAAAACTTGTGTCCCTTGTGGATTCAATCCGCTCATTACATGTTTTATAGTAGAATCTTTTCCTGCCGCATCCATAGCTTGGAAGATAAACAGCAGTGAATATTTATCACTTGCATAAAGCTGGTATTGAAGCTCCTGCATTCTCTCAATGTTTTCTTCAACCATTTTATTTGCATCTGACTTATCTGCAAAGTTTTGCGTATCATCAGTCGGGATTTTTGAAAGATTAATTTTTTCGTTGGATTTTGCTAAAAATTTTTCAGTCCTCATGTTATTTGCCTTCTTGATAAATAATTATTTTGCTTGATAAAAAGATATAAAATCATAATTAAATTACATATTAGGATCAAGAATCTTTTATAATGCTCGAATCATCAAACAATCTAAAAAAATTTAGGAGTTATAATGTCAACAAAAACAGCTTATGTAAAGCAAATCAAAGGAATCACTCTTGCAGGAAAAACTGATTCGAATCATTGGATAACAATGGATGGACCGGAAAATTTTGGCGGTAGCGACGCAGGAATCAGACCCAAAGAATTAATTTTACTTTCATTAGCTGGTTGTACCGGCAGCGATGTCATCGTAATTCTTCAAAAGAAAAAAGTTAAGTTGGATGACTTTGAAATGAATATTACTGCTGAAATGGCTGATGAACATCCACAGGTTTATACAAAAATAAATATTGAATTTGTTTTCTATGGAAAAGATATTCAAGAAAAAGATGTTGAAAGGGCAATTGAATTATCACAAACAAAATATTGCTCTGTGACTCACATGTTAAATAAATCAGTTGAGATTACACATTCTTATAAAATTGTCCAGAGTTGACAACATGTATACTATTTATCTTAAGTATTCACCTTACGCAGACCGAGAGATGACGGTAAATTAAGAAAAGGTCTCGCTTTCTTTAAGGATTAGCACCTATTATATTAGGTGGAAAAATGAATCTCAAAAAAGAAAGGAGACCCTAAATGGAAA
>Ga0209431_10004423_pt1 | contig 11021 bp, 12 predicted proteins | sample RifCSP13_3_FD_184021 | JGI IMG/M metagenome (GOLD analysis project Ga0209431, IMG submission 184021) | Soil microbial communities from Rifle, Colorado - Rifle CSP2_sed 13_3 (SPAdes) (version 2) | ecosystem: Environmental > Terrestrial > Deep subsurface > Rock core/Sediment | place: Rifle... | reverse complement strand
GGTGTGCATCTTTTACCAGCTGCCAGAACCGCGGCGAATGATCCAGCTCCACCAAGTGCATGAGCTCGTGGATTATGACATAGTCAATGACTTCAGGGGGGGCCGCTGCCAGGAACAGGTTAAAGTTCAGGTTGCCTATTTTTGAGCAGCTGGCCCATCTCGACCTCTGACTTTTTATTGACACCTTGTTGTATTTCAGGCTAAGCCTGCCGGCAAGCGCCGGGAGGCGCTCAGCTATGATCCTGCCGGTCTGCTCTCTGTACCATTCCTGCATCTCCTGTTTATGCCTGCGCCTGTCAGCCACGTGGAAGGTTATCACCTTCATTGCGCCAGAAACGACAGCCGACTTCTGCCTGTCCTTTACGACGTGGAAGCGGTACTTGTCGCCAAGGAAATAGATCGTGCCCGGCTCGAGCCCGCCGCAATGCTCCTTCAATTTGCTGTAGTACCGCGATGTCTTGATTATCCAGTCCCTCTTGGCAGAAAGGAAGCTCCCAAGCTCTTCGGCGCGGTAGTCTGGCGGGACGATTGCCTGGATGCCGTTGATGTCGGAGACGAGCCTGAGCCTCCTTGTCCTCCTGCTCGTGCGGATGTCGATCTTTATGCTGTCGCCAAGGTCAAATGACACCGTATATCCAGTTTTGCCAGTCGTTAAAGAATTTTTGCAAAGAGAGATATACCATTTCCCAGCGATATTTCCGCAGATGCCGCGGGGAACCAGGATCAAGACAGGCGAACTGGCCGGCAGGCTGGCAGCGCTTGACATAGACGAAGGCATAAGGATAGAGAAGACGGGCAACAAGATGTTTATCAACAGGAACGCATCCGGGGTATTTGTCGTGCAATTTGGCAGCGATTTTCAGTATCTTGACTCTGCAAAGCAGGTGATCAGTATGATAAATTCAAAGTTTGGTGGCAGGTGCACCGCGTGGGCCTATTGAATAGAAAATTCCATGCTAGCATTGCAGGTAGATGTCTTGATAAAATGATGCCAAGTTTTAGGTCTCATGGTATCCGGCAAGTACTTTAACAAGTGCGTCAAAGCGCTGGACTCGCCGCATGTGGGTCAAGTGGGAAGAGAAACTGAAGACAAGATTGTGGTGTGGGGACACTATGACTGGAGGTTTCACGTGCCCAAGTCAAAGAAAGAGAATCGCAGATGGAAGAAAGGTCATCTTGGGAATGAACTAACAGGACATATTCAAGTACCTGGTAGACAGGAACTCGCCGCTGCCAGAAGGTGAGCCAGAAGACTATATGACCCCTGCTTCGCGCAACTTTTCAGGTAGGTAAACTTCGGCCAGATACTTGAAGCCGTGCTTGAAGAACGCGTCCAGCTCACATTTTTCCTTATCTTCCAAGAATATTTTTAGCTCTCTCTGCCACTGCTTGTCCTGGAACCATGGCTTTTTCTTCATGTCGTTTGCCCTGTTGATGTCTTCATCTGTTGCGGCAAGCCTTGCCACTTCTGGTATTTTGTATTTCTTGATATCCGAGAACATCATGCCAAGCACCTTAGCGTCAGGCGTAACGAGCCTTTCACTATCGTAGCTTAACGATTCGCTGCCGATCTTGTAACGCAGCGCAATCCCAAGGCCCCACGGGTCGGCGTCTGCAAATATCACCACGGGCTTATCCCAATCTTCATTAAGTTTCTTAACCATGATTCTGGTCGCCCTGTCAGGCTCACCTGAACCGGTCATCAGGATCGCCTTGTACTTTTGAATAAAGCCAGATTTGCGGATGTTGTTGAGTACCGTGTCTTTTTCCACGACCATTACAAAGTTTGCTGCCTTGACATCGACTATCTCTACGTCACGGATGTTGGTGGGTATGAGCTGCGACGTTGCCCTGCTGCCAAGATTGCAGTCGATAATATCGCCACCTACCCGGAGAGTGATTGGTCCGGAGATCATGCCCTTTGGCTTTGAGGTGACCGAGAACTCTTCCCTCGGGACGCCCGTCAGTAACTCGATTGCTTTTATCGCGTCGTCAGAATTTTCTTGGCCGGCCCAGAACTTTTGCTTGGTCTTTTCGTCGCCCACCGTGCTCAGTGTGGCGTAATACATGCCTCTTATTGTACTCTCCATTTCTTCGTCCAGCAGCTTGCGGACTGCATTTGCCATCACAAGATATTGAGTGAAAGTGGGGATTTTCTTGGTACTGTCTGGACTTACGCCAACCATTTTGTCGCCAATCGTGAGCATCCTCTTTTTTTCATCCCACGTGGTATTGTCAGAGCCTACCTTTGGGATGTTTAGTACGGGCATTGTCTTTTGAACCATAAGATCAGCGCTGACGTCTTTCATTATCAGCTTGATTTTTTTGATGACTTCCTGGTGGCGCTTATCAGTTGTCGGCATATACTTTCTTCCTCCCCTTTGGCTTGTCCTCCATCACTGTATCAAGAGTTGGTTGCCTATCCTCTTTCTGCAGCGTTTCAAGCACCTTTTCCTTCTTGCCCTTTGGCTTTGACAGCTTGCCCTTTTTTCGTGCCGCGTTGATTGCGATCTGCTCCTTGTCCGGCTTCATCACTTCCCCGTCGATCTCGACTGCCTCTTCCACTTCTTCCTCTAGGCGCTCGCTGGTAATCTTGTCTTCCTTTTCCAAAACAGGAGCGTTGGCCAATTGCTCGATCTTTACGTGCTTTTCTGCAAGTTCCGTAAATGCCTGCTCGAGCTTAGCCGCGTCGACCTTGATCGATTCAGAAATCGCGCTGATGACCAGGGGAATGTAAAACTTGTAGAGGTTCAGCCTGCTGGCGGCCTCTTTCATGCGCAGCTCCTTCCGGATCTGCGCGCTCACTTTTCGATAGAGCTCTGAAAGGCAGTATTTCATGTACTTTTTCAACTCGCCTTCCGATGCGATGCTTTCCTTGCCCGCCGTCTTGTACGGTATCTTGGTAGAACAAATGTGGAAGAATACGTGCAGGGGCAAGAACTCTACCGCCCTGTCTGATTTTACTTCTACGTTGGCGAACTGCTCCTTGGCCTCTTTTTTCGTGATGCCCATCTTGTTTATCTCAACTTCGGAAACCACTTCCCTTGCCACGTCAGAACCTTCGTCGTACAGCAGCGGAATTTTGTTTGCAAACCTGTAGAGCTTGAACGAAGGGATGTCGCCGCCGTACGCTATGCCGCACTCTACAATCGTGGGCCGATTGTTGATGACGCAAGTGCGCGAAGCATAGGCAGTCAGTGATGGCTTTAGGATCTTTACTGTAATCTGCGGCCTCTGAACTTCGGGAACGCTTGCACCTTCAGCCGCTGCGACGGTTTCCTTCGTGGTGACTATTGTATATTCAGAAGTCATGCCGGCGGTCAGGATCTGCTCGCCGATGGGGCTCAGGTGATCAGTATTTGCCTGCTGGAAGGCGGTATGCTTGCACACCTTGACTACCTCGATAAGCTCGTTCTCGCTGTACTTGTCGGCGGGCTTGTTCTCCACGCCTGCCTTGGCAATGATCTCTTTTGCCTTTTCGCTTGACATCTTTTGGAACGATGCCGACAGGACTCCTTGAAGCGTGGTCTTGTTGTTCATGAAATTCATTATCGCTTTTTTGAGCGTCTGAAGGTCCATGTCTGCCGGGTGAGGCAGAACCTCTTTGGCAGGCTGCGGCATCACTTCAGTCCTGCGATCAAACGTGACCTTGCCCTCATCAGTTTCGTACTCGATGATGGCGTACGGGTTGACCACGCTCGTCTGGCTGATGTATTCGTTTATCTTGCTCTTTATGTTATTCCTTGTAATAGGCGAAAGCTTTGCGTGAAGTATTGCCTCGACCCTGAACCCCGAGTCGCCGGCGATCCTGCTCTCTTCTTCCTTGACCGTCTTTTTAACCAGCTGGATAGGCTTGTTTGTGCTGATGTCGGTCCGGAGCTCAAAGTAGTACTCAGAACTTTCTTCAATTGACTTTGACCAGACCTTGAGCGGATGAATGGTGTCCTTTGTAGAAAACGCGGCTATCATTTTCAGGCCGACTCCAAACAGGCCGCGCTGCTGCTTTTCGACGTACTTGCCCGACGTTAGGAACGAGCAGACCGCGACCGGCACCTTGTCTGACGGCACACCGATGCCATTGTCTTCGCAGGTTATAGTCCACAGATCGTTTGCCGGGTCAAGCATTTTTAGCGACAGCGACAGCCTGGGCAAAATGTGCTCGGTCTCACAAGAATCCAGCGAGTTTTCGATAAGCTCCCTCTCTGCCATGTACAGGATGCGCTCGGTGGTAAAGCCTGCCAGCGCCGAGTTGTCGACAAAGAACTCTGATTCGGCCTTTCTGTCGTACCTGACCTTTCCTTTTGTTGGCGGCTTGGACTGCGCAGTTGCAACTTCGACAGTAGCCTTTTGCGTCAAAGACGTTGAAGCTAATTCGCTATCTCAATTTAAGTGATTGCTCAACATTTATCCACCAAGTCAACAAAAGTTATTGCTAGTCTATCTGCGAGCCATATGGCGTAGTCGCATTTTTCAATTCTTTTATCTTGAAACCCTGAAATTCGAGCAAAAGTCGCTTCTTGCCTTTCTGTATGACAATAAAGTCAGAGCCCGAGCCCGCTATTGTGCCGTCGACAAGGTCTTTCAGCTGCGTCATGATAGCTGCAATACTTGCCTGATTATATAACTCTGTCAAATTAGAGTATAGCAGAGTTTTAATATCAATTCCGGAGAAGTCAAAATAGTAATGCTTTTTCCCCTGCTTGGACAGGTGATCATGCCTCCGGATTTACTTATATTGATAATAGGCGTGGCGTCAGCAACCCTTACCACTTCAAGTTTTTTGCCCCAGATATTCAAGGCTTACCGGAGAAAGAGCATGGAAGACGTCTCGCGGTACCTGATGAGCATGTTTGGCACGGGCACGGTTCTCTGGATGGTCTACGGGATATTCAAGGGCGATATTGTAATAGTAGGTGCAAACGCGATCGCGACTGCGTTTAACGTGATCCTTCTTTACATGAAGTTTGCTTACAGGAAAAAATCCACCAAGATGGCCTAGACGTCGCTGTCGTGCGTCAACTGGTAGGGGTTGCTCCACTGGCTCTGGTTTATCACTGCGACAGTGTTTCTTACAAGCTGGTACGTGCTGTCGTGGCATGGACACGCACACATCTTGGTCAGGTCTGCCGTTTCTTTTATGATGCCCTTGCATGACCTGTGCTCGTTGTTGACGCAGTCATCAGACTTGGACACTAATAATTTTCCTCGTGAACCGTATTTCTAGTGAATTGAAAATGTTAAATCATTTTTTACTCTTCTTCTTACTTGAACGTCTATTCTGAAAGCGGGCCGTGGGGCAGGTTTGAAAAGTTCCATGAAAGCAAGCGCTGCACAGTAAAGCTGATCTGCGTCAATGCACATTCCAGGCTCAGCCTGCAGTCCCACCACAAGCGATCTGAATTCTTGAAGGTGGTCAGGGCTACCGCGATGGTTGAGCTTGACGGTGGGACTGTCATCCTCACCGAGGGCGAGACGATCTCGATCCCAAGGCAGGCAAGTCTGTTTATCTGGCAAAAAAAGAACATTACTATAAACTCTGAAGGCAGCATGCCCGTGCTCGAAGTCACAAACGAGTACGGCAACTCGCTCAGGTACGAAATTTCAGACAGCTACCGCTTTCACAACCTCGTGGCAAACCTCTGGCAGTTCATCAAGGAGAGTCAACATTAAGCCTATATAGGAAAGTGGAATAGCGGCATTAGACAGTGCAACTTGTAGACACCTTCAAGGCAAGTTTGGACCCCTCTCTGTTCAGGCTTTACCGCAGGTACCTTTATTCGCGCTACAAAGCCACGGACGAGCTTGCGCAGGCAGAAGTGGTGCACGAAAAGGCAAAAGAGCGCCTGCTCAAGATGACAGGCAAGTTCCGGCAGAACGCGTCATATTTTGACCCCGGCGACGAGCTGGCAGTCGAAATTGGAAATTACAGGCTGAAAGGCCCTGTCGGCATTGCAGCCGGTTTTGACAAGAACTGCGACGTGTTGGAACCAACGTCGTACATCTTTGGCTTCCTGAACCCCGGCAGCGTGTTGAAAAACCCGCGCGCAGGCAACCCGCAGCGGCCCAAAAGTGAGGGCACGGTCAGGATCGTAGTAGACGACGAAAGGGAAGCCATAATCAACGCGCAGGGGTACCCACACAAAGGGCTTGATTACACCGTCAGAAACCTGAAAAAGTTCAATGAAGGTTTAAAGGGCAACGCAAAAATTTTGCTCAACTTTTCAGGCATAACCGACACCTACACCGAAGATGCGGTGCTGGATTCATGCAAGGAAATTTTGACAAGAACCGCGCCCTATGTCGATTTTGGCTTTGAGGAGAACAGGGCTTCGCCAAACACCGACTTTAACAAGGTATTGCAGACGCCAGAGTTTACGAAAAAAATGATCGACCTGATGAACGCGCGCGTGCCGGGCAAGGTCAAGGCGTCCAAGATATCGCCGTACAGCAACTTGAAGCCATTAGATGAAGAAAGAAAAACCAAACTCAAGTCGATCAAGGTCTTTTACGAAAACGGCGGGCAGGCAGTAGTGCTGGGAAACACTAGGCCGGTCGACACAAAGTCAGCAAAGATCACCAAGAACTTTGTAAGGGGAGTCGCCGGCGAAAGCGGCAGGCCGCTCCTGCCCTATATGCTCAAGCTGGTGGAAGACGTGCACAGGGCGTTCCCGGACCTTGCTATCATTGCCTGCGGTGGCATTTTCTCGGGCGAGAACGCCTGGAAGGCGTACGAAAAGGGGGCGACGTTGGTTTCGCTCTACACCGTACTGACCTTCCACGGGTTTGGAGTAGTAAGAGACATCCATGATGTCCTCAAGAAGAAGCTGGGCAAAGAGACCCTCCGGGGTTTCATAGAAAAGCGAGACGCCCGCACCCGCTAGTACAAACCCCTGCACGATATTGGAAACCTTTAATTGCACCTGCAGTCTTTTTCTTCTGAACAGGGATTTAGAGCGTTGGGAAGGTCTCCTAAGATTGTTCTTACAGCCGATCGCACTTTGATGTCACCCTATCGAGGGATCTCGCTTGCGTCGTTCTTTGGGTGCGCGCCAGCCCTCGACCCTAATAGGGACCATAGCTCTTTCTGGTACCAGATCCTGCGCAACCAGGTCACTCCAAGGGTGCTGTTTGACTTTATCTGCAATCCTATAGATCACACCAACGGCTACGCCAATTATGCTCCTTATGGCCTGAGAAAGGTTGAAGCTGCGCTGTTGAGGGACGGCTACAGCCGCGAAGACGTCGTCGTTGCCCATCCCGATCACGTCGAGAAATTCATAGGGCCGGAAACCCAGGTGGTGGGGACGTATGAGATGGATCCACTCGGCATGGGCCCAGTCACCATGACTTTTACCTACGGCCGCAAGCACATGTCGTATGACGAGTTTTACAATCGCGACCTTCATTACAGAATAAACGCTGCCAAGGCGAGATCCGGGAGCAAAGCCAAGGTTATCGCAGGCGCTTCAGGCACGTGGCAGTACAATTATGATCCTGCCAAGATCGAGGAATACGGCCTCTACGGCATTGTTGAGGGAGAGCTTGGCGGCATCGGCCCCGAGATCGACGGCGCTGCAGGGTCATTCTTTGACGCTCTTTCTGCAGGCGAGTTTGACATCGCCAACCCATTCAAGAAGAGCCAGTTCAAAGTTGAGATTAAAGAGTTTGTAAGGAATGACAAGACGCTTCACGGCAGGTTCATCCACTACTGGAATGAGCCTTCGGTGGACGAGATTCCAAACATCGTCAACCCGAGCATGCACGGCATGATCGAGGTTATGCGCGGCTGCGGCCGAGGCTGCAAGTTCTGCGACGTGACACTTAGGCCGCTGAGGTACTACCCGGTTGAAAAAGTGCAGAAGGAGATAGAGATCAACATGAAGTACGGGGGCTTGAAAAACGCCTGGGTCCACAGCGACGACATTTTCGTCTACGGCCTCAACCCGAGGACCACAAAAAACATGCAGCCAAACAGGGAAGCGATCGAGGAGCTATTCAATGGCATCATGGCGACCGGCATAGAGCACGCAAACCCGACGCACGGGACTCTTGCAGGCGCAATCGCCGACGAGAGGCTCATCCCGAACGTTTCAAAGATAGTCAAGTCCGGCCCGGACAATCACATCGGCATCCAGTGCGGCCTTGAGACCGGCAGCATCAGGCTCATAGGCAAGTACGCGGACAGGAAGCTGTCGCCGTACAGGCCAGACGAGTGGCACTGGGTGGTCAAGAACGGCATCAAGACTCTCAACGAGAACTACTGGGTGCCTGCATTCACACTCATCATGGGTCTTGACAACGACGAGACGCCGGAGGACAGCTGGGAGACAATCCGGCTTATCCACGAGATCGAGACGGAGCAACCAGACAGCAAGTTCACCACGACGCCTCTTACGTTCGTGCCAATCGGCCTACTGGAAAAGTCAGACTTTTACGACATTGGCAACACGATGGACCCGGCAAAGCTGGGCGTCATGTACAAGACCTGGCAGCACAATTTCAAATACGGCATCCAGAAATTCATGGGCAAGGTGGGCCGCGACACCCCAGTAAAGAACTGGTTTTTTACGCAACTGGCTTCAACGCTCGGAGGAGTGCCCCTGTCGGCAATGGAAAAGTTTGCAAGGAGAAAGGGCCCTGAGCACGAGCGCGTCATTGAAAAGATAAAGGCAACCTACTGGTAACCTTCAAAACACAGGCCACTTTTACAACACCATGAAAATCGGCATCCTCGGATCAGGGGACGTTGGGCTCAAGCTTGCTGATGGGTTTATTGCAATTGGGCATACTGTCTAGGTAGGTATGCGCAGCTCGGAAAAGATCGCGCCGTTGGTTGCAAAGCATTGCTGCAAGGCGTCTGCAGTCAGCTTTTCTGCCGCGGCGTCATTTGGAGAAATCGACGTGCTTGCAACTCTGTGGGAAGGGACACCAAACGCATTACAGATGGCCGGCGCCAAGAATCTTGCAGGCAAGGTTGTTGTCAACGGTACAAACCCGGTTTTTTCAAAAGGCGCGCCACCCAGGCTGGCCGCAGGCCGTAATGATTCCGGCGGCGAAACTGTGCAGCGCCTGCTGCCTGACGCCCGGGTTGTCAACGCGTTTAACATCATCGGCAACGCGCACTAAGGTACTATTTCAAAACAGGCACCGGCAACCACGCATTCGAACTGCAATGGAAAAAATCTTCCGCCCGCTCCTTTGGGCCCTGACTGCATAACCATGCCGTATTTAATGGATTGTCAGAAACAGGAAAATACATACTCCAAAATGCGCGTTAACGCGATTACAAAAAATGAGAACTAAAACGGGACATATTTATGCGTTGTGCATTAATTTGAGCGACTGGCTATTGTTTATACTCACACCTGCTTGTAATGGCTCCTATGAGTCACTTAATTCCAAACGTAACACCGGAATCAGTTATGGAACAGGAAACTATTCGTGCAGCGATGGAAATGGCCAAACCGACGGTTTGTGTCATCGGAGCAGGAGGCGCGGGCAGCAACATTGTCTCGTGGATCAAAACAAAGGGCATCTCGGGAGGCAAGCTGATTGCAGTCAACACAGACGCGGCACATCTGGGCATTACGAAGGCAGACAGGAGGATCCTGATTGGTCCGAAGCTGACGCAGGGCAGGGGCTGCGGCGGCTACCCCGAGAAGGGTATGCAGGCAACTCGTGAAAGCATGGCAGAAATTGTAAGGGAAGTGCAGGGAGCAAACATTGTATTCCTGTGTGCAGGCCTTGGAGGCGGAACAGGTACAGGAGCGATCCAGATACTTGCAGACGAACTGAAGAGGGCGACAGGCGCGCTGGTCGTAGGTGTCGTCACGCTGCCATTCGCAGTCGAGCGCTTCAGATACACGATGGCAAAGGAAGCACTGCTAACCCTGCAGAGGTCGTGCGACACGGTAGTCGCAATCGACAACAACAGGCTGACAAGGGTCGCAGGCAATCTGCCACTTCAGCAGGCACTTGGCGTTGCCAACGAGCTGGTCGGCCAGTTCATCAAGGGAACGACAGAAACAATCACGACTGCTTCGCTCATAAACATCGACTTTGCAGACTTGACAGCCATCATGGAAGGCAGAGGGCTCGCGGCAATCGGTGTAGGCTATAATGACGGTATTGACAGGATCGAGCAGTCGACAAGAATGGCTCTTGACACACAGCTCCTAGACGTCAAGGACATGTCTATGGCCCACGGCGCGCTAGTGCACGTAACTGGCGGCGACGACATCACCCTTGAAGAAGTCACAAGGGCAGGAGAGCTGGTCACAAGATCCTTGCCACAGGACGTCAGAATCGTCTGGGGCGCAAGAGTGGATCCGGCGATGAAGGGCAAGGCGCGCGTGATGGTAGTCCTCACAGGCGTGGAAAGCACCTTTGGCGAATTGCCCAAGATTGCCCAGGCGCCAGTGCAGGAAGAAAAGAAGAAGCGCTTCCTCGGAATGTTCTGAGGTAAGCCGAACTTAATTTTTTCTTTTTTATTTTTATATAGCTGATCTAAGGAATGGTAAAGGTAAAGGTTGCACCCTTTTCCCTTTCATTATTTTTTCCCCATATCTTTCCCCCATGAGCCTCCACAATGCTTTTTGATATAAACAGTCCCAGGCCTGTACCCTTTTGAGATTTAGAAACAAACTTTGTAAAGAGGCGCGGCAGGATGTCAGGCGCTATTCCTGCTCCTGTGTCTTTTACCGACAAGCTCACCTGCCCATCCTCCTTCTTTGAAGCGATAATGACATTTCCATTGCTGGTGAATTTCAGTGCGTTATCAAGCAAGTTAGAGATAACCTGGGTAATCCGTTCCTTGTCCGCTTCCACAACAATGTCCTGTCCTTTTGATTCATACTCCAGTGAGGTATCGTGGCCATCGGCAAACTGCTTTCGATAATCTTCAACAAGGATCGATATCAGTTCGCTTATATTGAACCTTTCCTTGTTGAGCTTTAGCGACTGGCTCTCAATCTTTGCAACATCAAGAAGATCCCGAGTTAATCTTTCCAGTCTTTTCGCAT
>Ga0209431_10004422_pt1 | contig 11021 bp, 8 predicted proteins | sample RifCSP13_3_FD_184021 | JGI IMG/M metagenome (GOLD analysis project Ga0209431, IMG submission 184021) | Soil microbial communities from Rifle, Colorado - Rifle CSP2_sed 13_3 (SPAdes) (version 2) | ecosystem: Environmental > Terrestrial > Deep subsurface > Rock core/Sediment | place: Rifle... | reverse complement strand
CTGGTCTGGATGCGGATATCGCCCGGCAGGCGGCCCGGCTGCACCCCCAGGCGAGCGAAGAGAAAAAACAAGCCAGCTACCACGATGAAAACCAGACCGAGAATGAGGAATAAGCGGGCGAGAGCCATCTTAATCCTTACAAGAGCCGCGGCTGGTCTTCCTTCGGGATGGGGATCTGCAAGTGTTCATAGGCGCGGCGAGTAGCCAGGCGGCCTTGCGAGGTGCGTTCCAGGAAACCCAGCTGCAACAGGTAAGGCTCCACGACGTCCATGATTGTGTCTGCCTCCTCGCTGATCGAGGCGGCGATCGTGTTCAACCCCACCGGCCCGCCGCGATACTTTTCAATAACCGTGCGCAGCACACGCCGGTCCATCTCATCCAAGCCCAGGGGATCGACATTGAGCAGATCGAGAGCCTCTATCGCAATGGGGCGGGTGATCACTCCGTCGCCGCGCACCTGGGCGTAATCGCGCACCCGGCGCAGCAGGCGCAGGGCAACGCGTGGCGTGCCGCGGCCGCGCTGGGCGATCTCATCCACCCCATCCGGATCGATGCCCACCTCCAGGACACCCGCCGCCCGCACGACAATGGCTTGCATGGCGGCGTGGCTGTAGAAGTCCAGGCGGTAAACTGCCCCGAAGCGCGCTCGCAACGGGGCTGTCATCAGAGCCAGGCGGGTAGTAGCCCCGATCACCGTGAAGCGCGGCAATTTCAGGCGGATGGAACGCGCCGAAGGCCCTTTTCCGATGACAATGTCCAGGGCGAAATCCTCCATAGCCGGGTAGAGCACTTCTTCGACCACTCGCCCGAGCCGGTGTACCTCATCAATGAAGAGCACATCCCCAACGCGCAGGTTGGTCAGGATCGCCGCCAGGTCGCCGGGGCGCTCGATGGCCGGGCCGGAGGTGATTTTGATATTGACCCCCATTTCATTGGCCATAATGTGGGCCAGGGTGGTCTTGCCCAGGCCAGGTGGGCCATAGAACAGGACATGATCGACCGGCTCCCCGCGTTGCCTGGCAGCGGCGATCAGAATCCCCAGGTTCTCCTTGACTCTCTCCTGGCCGATCAGGTCAGCCAAAGAACGCGGCCGCAGCGCCTGGTCCAGCCGGTCCTCGGGACGGGATTCAGGGGTGATAAGCCGTTTGGGTGGTGAGTCCATAGAGAAGATTATAACAGAGAGTAAATTGACAGTCTCCGCGGGACTGAGGGAGACCTGGCGAGGGTTGATTTACACAGCCGGGCAAGCGCGGCTATAATTAACCCAATCCAACAGGAGGAACCTCATGCCCAATATTTTCCCCTCTTCCCATCCCCTCGTGGCCCATAAAGTCACCCTGCTCCGCGATAAGACCACCAAACCGGAGCGCTTCCGCGCCCTGGTGCGCGAGATCGCCGCCCTAATGACTTATGAAGCCACCGCCGACCTGCTGACCACTTCGAAGTCAGTTGAAACGCCTCTGGCCATGGCCGCCGGCGCAGAGCTGAAGGAGCCGATCGGGCTGGTGCCGATCCTGCGCGCCGGCCTGGGGATGGTGGAAGGCGTGTGGGATCTGATGCCCAACGCCGAGGTCTGGCATATCGGCCTGTACCGCGACGAGCGCACGCTCAAACCGGTCGAATACTACAACAAGCTGCCGATCGAACCGACTGTCTCGGTCTGCCTGATCCTCGACCCAATGCTGGCCACAGGCGGCTCGGCAGTCGCCACGGTGGATGTGCTCAAACGCTGGGGAGTGAGAAAGATCAAGTTTGTGGGCATCATCGGCGCTCCGGAGGGGATCGCCTTGATGGAGAAGCACCACCCGGAAGTACCCATCTACTTGGCGGTGATCGACGAACGCCTGAATGAACACGGCTACATCTTGCCTGGCCTGGGCGACGCCGGAGACCGGCAGTTTGGGACAGGCTAATTTCACCAACCAACAACTTCGTAAAGTCCATAATCCGCGAGTTGGGGTAAGATCATCTCCAGCACAAAGATGCCGATCTTCAAACGATCAAACGTTTGAACGTTTGAACGTAACAACATGATCCAGATTAAAACCCAGATGAGTCCTGACCATATTGGCCGATACGAAGTAAAAAGTGAGATTGGGCGGGGCGGCATGGCGACCGTCTTTCACGCCAATGACCCGCGCTTCGAACGCGACGTGGCGATTAAAGTGCTCCCGCCGGCCTTCATGCACGACCCACAGTTCCGCGTGCGCTTCGAGCGCGAGGCCAAGACGATCGCCCTGCTCGAACACCCGGCCATCGTGCCGGTGTACGATTTCGGGGAGCAGGGCGGCCAACCCTATATCGTCATGCGCTATATGTCTGGCGGATCGCTCGAAGAACGGCTCAAAGAGGGTCCTTTATCCATCGCAGAAACCGTTCACCTGATCAGCCGCCTGGCACCCGCCCTGGACGCGGCGCACACCAAGGGCATTATCCACCGCGACCTTAAACCTGGCAACATCCTGTTCGACCGCTACGGCAACGCCTTCCTGTCTGATTTCGGCATCGCCCGCCTCACCCAGGGCAGCGCAGCGACCCTGACCGGCGACGTGGTATTGGGCACCCCGGCTTATATGAGCCCGGAACAGGTGCAGGGGGACCGGGAATTAGATGGGCGCAGCGACCTTTATTCCTTGGGCATCATCCTCTTTCAGATGTTGACCGGCAAGGTACCGTTTTCCTCGGACACACCAGCCAAGACGATGTTAATGCATATCCTCGAGCCAGTGCCCCAGCTTCTGGATATCAAACCGGGCCTGCCTCCAGCTATCGCGGCGGTGCTCGGGTGCGCCCTGGCCAAAGAACCGGAGGCGCGTTTCGCTACCATCGGAGAGATGGCGTCCGCCCTGGAGGCGACCATCTCTGCTCAGCAGGGGACAGGTGGAGGGCTTCCCTCACAGGCGACCACGATCCTCGTGCCCGGCGAACGGCCTTCACCCCAGCCAGGGCCAATCACCCCCCCATCCCTGGAGCGACCGCTGGTCGCCGAAGGTCAGCGACCAGTAGGCGCTGTACCCCAACGACCCACGCCGCGCCGCAACCTGATCCTCGTGGCTGCGCTGGCACTGGGCGCCCTCGGACTGGTCGCCGCGGGAGGCCTTTTTCTCTTCGCTCGCCAGGCGTCTATTCCAGCTGCTAATCTCCCCTCTTCCACTCCTTCCCTTCCAGCGACGCAACCGGCTTCGTCTAAACCAGTTTCCCTACTCCTGGCCAGCGCCACGCCCGTAAGCGCAGCGACCGCAGCGACCGCGACTGCCACTCCGCCAAACCCAACCACCAGCGCGCCTGTAAGCTCAGCGACGGCGACCCTGGTAAGCACAGCGACCGAAGCGCCCGAAGCGACTGCGACTGATACTCCACTTCCATTGGCGCCCATCATCGGCGGCGCCGATCAGATCGCCTTCCTCAACGCCGACGACATCTGGATCTCGAACCTGGACGGAAGCCAACTCGCCCAGCTCACCTTCGATCATGCCAAGAAAACCAACCTGAGCTGGTCGCCGGACGGCCAGGTGGTGATTTACATCCTCGGTAAATGCGTCCAGAGCGTGGACGTCGGCTCGACGCGCGTCGAGAACCTGGCCTGCTTCGAGGCGGCGGATTTCCTGGAGGCTTTCGAGATCTCGCCCGATGGACAGCGCGTGGCGATCAGCCTCAACCGGGAGCTGTACATCGTCCCCTTTGACCGCCAGAAATTAAGCCAGGCTCGCTTTCGCAGCGACCTGCAGGCCATGGCCGGCTGCCCTGCGCTGGCTCCCTACACCCACAACGATAAGAACATCGCCGTCAAGTCCGCCCGCTGGTCGCGCGACGGGCAGCGCCTGGCGATCACCCGCCTGGGGGTCGACGCCGGCCGCCAGGTGGACCTGATCCACTTGCTCGACATCGCCAATTGCACGCCGCCCTTCGCGCGTCTGGACGAATTCCCCGCCACGCGCTTCAAGATGAAGGAGTACGCCGTCAGCCCGTTCATCCAGAACTTCACCTGGGATGGAGACTTCCTCTTCGCGTTAACCAGTTACAAGCGCAACGACGGCTTCGGCGACCTGTGGATCTACAGCACCGACCTGCACCGCGGGTTCCAGGCCAACCCGATCGAAGGCGCCTGCTGCTACCGCGACCCACAATTCAGCCCGGATGGCAGCCACCTGCTGTTCGTCTTCCAGGATATGCGCCTCACTCCGCAAAATGTGATCCGGCTGTACTACATCCCTTACGGGACGATCGGCACCGGGCTGGTCTACGCCCCCCTGTCGCTTCCGCAAGACTTCTTCGCCGACCCGCGCACTAAGCCACTGCCGGCTCTGCGGCCGGCGCGGTGAATTCAGGAGGAAATTCAGAAACTCCCTCTTGAATCCGGCTTCCGTTAGTGCTATATTACACATAGTCGAATACATTTCGATGAATGCACTGCTTGCCGGTTAAGTGGGGCAATCATTTTACTCTCTTCATCGCCAACCGCCCCTCGCTCAGTGCAGGTGGGCGGTTTTTCTTTCTCTGGGCGATCAGGGTGTCTGGCCAAATGGGATTTAGATTCAAATGAATGGGCAAATCCGTAATCAAACGCAAATATGAAGGATCAACCCTATGAATACCAGATCAGTTCTGTCAATCAAATGGTTTGCCAGGTTGGTCATGGCCGCGCTGCTGGCCGGCCTGGCGCTGAACCCTACCCCGGCGGAGAGCTGGACGTATATTCTGGCAGGGAGCGGGCACCCGGCGGGTGGCGCAATGGACCAGCACGACGGCCAGCCTGGAAGAATAACCTCCCTCGACCAGGAGCTGGCCACCGCCTCTGCTGAGGCCTCGCGCTTTGCCCCCCAGGCCCCGGGTGATCAGCACTGGGTAGCCGGTTTCCACTTGCCGGGAATGAATAGCGGCGTCACCGCCCTGGCGGTTGACGGCGATGGGAACCTGTACGCCGGGGGTGGATTCACCACTGCCGGGGGGACGCGCGCAAATCGTATCGCCAAATGGGACGGGACAACCTGGGCGCCGCTCGGATCAGGGATGGACAATGGGGTCAGCGACCTGGAAGTTGACAACGACGGGAACCTGTACGCCGGGGGCTGGTTCACCAGCGCCGGGGGGACGCCGGCCAGCCGCATTGCCAAATGGGACGGCAGCGACTGGTCGCCGCTCGAGGCCGGGATGAATGGATCCGTCTACGCCTTGGCGCTGGATGGGAGCGGGAACCTATACGCCGGAGGTAGTTTCACCACCGCCGGGGGTACGCCAGCCAGCTATATCGCCAAATGGGACGGGACGGCCTGGTCGCCGCTCGGGGAGGGGATGGGCGGTTGGGTCCACGACCTAGCGATTGACGCGGAAGGGAACCTATACGCCGGTGGCGGATTCATCACCGCCGGAGAAACAACAGCCTACAACATCGCCAAATGGGACGGGACGGCCTGGTCGTCACTCGGTTTAGGGATGAACGAAAGAGTACAAGCCCTAGCAATAGACGGCGTCGGGAACCTGTATGCTGGGGGCATTTTCACAACCGCCGGGGGGATGCCAGCCAGCCACATCGCCAGATGGGATGGGACGACGTGGATTCAACTCGGGGAAGGGACGAATCAAGACGTCAGTTCCCTGGCGGTGGAACGAAGTGGAGACCTGTACGCCGGGGGAAGCTTCTATACCGCCGGGGGAGTGCTAGCTAACCATGTCGCCAAATGGGACGGAATGGCTTGGGCGCCACTCGGGGTGGGTATAGTCGGCGAGGTCTACGCTCTGGTACTGGATGAGAGGGGGAACCTGTACACCGGGGGTTTGTTCACCAACGCCGGTGGCACACCGGATTACAACATCGCCAAATGGGATGGGACGACCTGGTCGCCGCTCGGGGCGGGGAACGGAATGAACGGCCCTGTCTTCGCCCTGGCGTTGGACGGGAGTGCGAACCTGTATGCTGGGGGCTATTTCTCTACTGCCGGGGGGACGCCGGCCAATTACATTGCCAGGTGGGATAGGAAGGCTTGGTCACCGCTCGGTGTGGGTATGAACAATACCGTCGAAGCCCTGGTAGTGGACGGGAGTAGTAACCTGTATGCTGGGGGCTTATTCTCTTCCGCTGGGGACGCGCCAACCAGCCGTATCGCTAAATGGGACGAGAATGCCTGGTCGCCACTCGGGTCAGGGATGGACAATAGGGTCAACGCCCTGGCGGTTGACAGCGGTTGGAACCTGTACGCTGGGGGTTCCTTCACTACCGCCGGGGGGGTGCCGGCCAACTATATCGCCAGATGGGATGGGACGGCCTGGTCGCCACTTGGGGCGGGGATGAGCTCGGTTGTCTTCGCCCTGGCGCTGGACGGGAGCGGGAACCTGTACGCCGGGGGCTATTTCTCAAATGCTGGGGGGACACCGGTCAATTACATCGCCAAATGGGACGGGACGGCCTGGTCAGCGCTTGGGGCAGGGATGGACAATAGGATCAACGCCCTGGCGGTTGACGACGACGGGAACCTGTACGCCGGTGGCGGTTTCCTCACCGCTGGTGGAACGCCAGCCTACCGCATCGCCAAATGGGAAGGGACGGCCTGGTCGTCGCTCGGCGCAGGTATGAACAATGACGTCGAGGCTCTGGCAGTGGACAGCGACGGGAACCTGTACGCCGGGGGCGCCTTCACTACCGCCGGGGGGACGCCAGCCAACCACATCGCCATATGGGATGGAATGGCCTGGGCGCCGCTTGGATCAGGGGTGAATGAGGTCGTCAATTCCCTGGCGATGGACCGAAGCGGGGACCTATATGTAGGGGGCTGGTTCACCACTGCCGGGGACAAGGTGTCTACAAATATCGCCCAGTGGTCCAACACGCCTCCCTCTCCCGGCGACGACAGCTACATTCTACCCAAAGACAGCCAGGACAACCCCCTGGAGGTGCTCGCCAATGATAGCGACCCGGAGAGCGACCCCCTGGTCATCACCGCAGTAAGTGCGCCCGACCAGGGTGGTACCGCCCTCATCGACGGTACGCGGCTCACCTACACCCCGCCAGCCGGCTTCTCCGGGGTGGAGACCTTAACCTATACCGTCTCGGACGGCTATGGCGGATTTGCCACCGCCAAAGTCGTCGTCATGGTCGGTTGGGTCCGCCTCCACCTGCCGATCGTGATCAGAAGTGGGCCGGTTTTCGCTCCTTAAGGCTTCTTAAGCAGATTTGCAGCGGATAAACGGATATAGCCTCGCATCCGTTTATCCGTTGTAGTTTCGCTGGCACGCTTTGGGATGCAAACACTCCCTGTCGGTTACCCACTTGCGAGGAGTAAGGCAGGAAGACATGACGCCGCCAGACTTTCACACCAAAAATTGATTTTCAAGCACCTCCTGGAAAAATAACCTCGCCCGGGGTGCAAAATCGTTCTCCGCGCCGTCTTCGTCTCAGTTACGGCGCAGGTCTCGCCACCGATGACGGCGGCCTGAGCGCGTTTAGCACCAAAAACTGGTTAGCTGACCATCCGCTTCACTCGTTATTCTCCACCAAAGCTTGGCGCGCTCTGGCCAGCAATCTAGCAAGATCCCGGTAGGTCCTCTCTGAGCGCCGCTCAACCTCGCCTACGTAAACGACTTGCTCACTATCGAAGACCGCGTACAAGAAGCGATACTCCCCCTCACGCAGCCGGTACATCTCCTGATCGAGGTGTCTTGACTGGTTGGGACGGGGATCGTCTCTCAGCTTGCGGATGGTTTGCGCCAACCGCCCAGCGTAAACCCGCGGCATCCTGGAAAGCAATTTTTCGATATCCGGGTGAAACAACAAGCGATACACGCTAGAGTCCCAAGCCCCGGAGGGTCTCTTCACCGTCTACGGCTTTTCCCTGGCGATAGTCCTCGATAGCTGCTTGCATATCCCTAAGATCGATCAGATCTTCGATCTGCTCCACCAAGCTTTCAAAGAATTCGGGAGAGACCAGGTAAGCTGCTGGCTTACTGTGGCGGACCACCATGACGGCATTGTCCTTATCCAGGGAGTCGATAGTTTCGGCCAGATTGTCTCTAAGCTCGGTTACAGATGCCGTTCTAAACATAGTAATTTTCCTCTATTTTTTATGACGTTCTTACGTTCATTTTATTGTAGTGTTTTCTGTACGTATTTTATCACAATCTTTCGTGAAAAAGAAATATCGTTGAAACATATATCCAGGATTTTACCCAACCACTGGGATATTATAATTACCTCTATGACCCCTATCCCCTCTGAACTTATCCAATCCTACCGCGCCCGGACTTTCCGCCTGCTGCCCGGCCGGCGTTTGACAAGCAAAGAACAGGCCATAGACTTCGTGAACGAGCGCGGCTTCATTTATTTCTGGCCGATCAAAGAAATCCTTCTACCCAGCCTGTGGGCCGCCGTGGCTGGCGACCGCCCGGTGGCTGACGCCCATGATGACCCCGGGCATGTCACCTGGGGCTGGAAGGACACCCTGCTGGGGGCGCGGCGCTGGTACTATGCCAAGGTGCTGCGCAAACGCGCCACGCTGATCTCGCTGGAAGTCGCGCCATATTTTTATGCCCTCTCGGAAAATTACGGCTCCCCGGACGACGATTACCTGATCCAGTACCAGCAGGGCCGCCTGACCCAGGAGGCCAAGGCGGTCTACGAAGCCCTGCTTTTCGAAGGACCCCTTGACACCGTTGCCCTGCGACGGGCGGCGCATCTGGCAAGCCGGGAGAGCGATTCCCGCTTCAACCGCGCCTTGACCGACTTACAGACCGATTTCAAAGTGCTGCCGGTGGGAGTGACCCAGGCGGGAGCCTGGAGGTATGCCTTCGCCTACGATCTGGTCGCCCGTCACTTTCCTGAGCTGCCCGAGCAGGCACGCGCCATCTCAGAAAGGCAGGCCCGCCAGGAGCTGGCCAGGTTGTACTTCTCTTCGCTCGGCGCGGCCCGGGTGGCGGACTTGATCAGGCTGTTCGGATGGACACCCGCCCAGGCCGAACGTGCCATCACTGCTCTGGTAAGTGCGGACCTGCTCCAGCGAAACCTGGAGATCGAAAATCAGGCCGGGGAATGGATCGCCATCCGAGAATTAACCATTGTATAATTTATACCAATGACGAATGACGGAGGACGAAGGTTTTGAGATTAACAGTCTCCCGTGGACCGTCCAGCATCGACAGTTTATCATCCATGGTCTTTCATCGGAGAAAGCTGATCGTACTGCACGGGCAAGGCAAACCAGCTGTTAGAAGCAACTATGTAACTATGCAACAATAGAACTATTCAACTGAACAAGGAAGGTAAGCATGTTCATTAAAACCCCCGACGACACCCAAATCATGACGATCGAACGGCATTTTCTGGAAGAACAGCAAATCTATCCCGAGGCGACCGGCGTACTCACCAGCTTGCTCTACGACATCGCCCTGGCTGGGAAAGTCATCGCCAGCCAGACCACCCGCGGCGGCCTGGCAGAAATCCTGGGCCAATCGGGCAATACCAATGTCCAGGGTGAACAGGTGATGAAACTGGACGAACTGGCCGACCGGATGGTCTCCCGCCTCAATGACCATACTGGACGGCTGGCGGTGATGGCCTCCGAAGAACAGGAAGGTATCATCCCCATCTCCCCCAAGTATCCCACGGGAAAATACGTCTTGCTCTACGACCCCCTGGACGGTTCGTCGAACATCGATTACAACGTCAGCATCGGCACGATCTTCGCCATCTACCGCCGCAAAAGCGAGGACGGGCCGGGCACCCTGGAGGATTGCCTGCAAAAGGGGCGCGACCTGGTGGCCGCCGGTTACCTGATCTATGGGGCCAGCACCATGTTGGTGTATACCTCCGGCATGGGGGTACATGGATTCACGCTGGACCCCGCAGTCGGCGAATTCCTGCTGACCCACCCAAACATCCGCATGCCCGAGAAACCCAAATATTACAGCGTTAACCAGGGCTATGAAAAGTATTGGAGCGAGGGCATGCGGCGCTTTACCCATTACCTGCAGGGAGACGAACCAGACGCCGATGGCCAGTATCGCAAGGGGTTGTCCCTACGCTACATCGGCTCGATGGTGGCTGACTTCCACCGGAACCTGTTGGGCGGCGGCGTCTTCTATTACCCGGTAGATAGTAAGGACCCCAGGTACACGCAAGGCAAGCTGCGGATAACTTATGAGGGAGCCCCGCTGGCCTTTATCACCGAACAGGCCGGGGGCTCGAGCTCCAATGGGAAGCAGAACCTGCTCGACATCCAGCCCACCTCGCTCCACCAGCGCACCCCCTTGTTCATCGGCAACCGCGAGCTGGTGGAGAAGGCGGAAGAGTTCATCCGCCTGTATGATCGTTAGAATTCTTTGATGATCGAAGTCGCCATTTTCCTCGAAGGCCAGAACGGCCTGAACTGGCCGCGCTGGCAGCGCATCGCCGCCGCGGTAGAAGAACTGGGCTTCGCCGGCCTGTACCGCTCGGACCATTTCACCAACCACAACCCGCCGGATAAAGACGCCCTGGAACTATGGGTCTCTCTCACCTGGCTGGCGAGCCACACCAGGCGGATCGAATTCGGCCCGCTGGTTTCGCCGGTCTCTTTCCGCAACCCCACACTGACGGCGCGCATGGCAGTCGCCGTAGACGACCTCTCGGGGGGACGCCTGAACCTTGGATTGGGAGCCGGCTGGCAGGCGCGCGAGCACACCAATTACGGCTTTGATCTGCTCGATTTATCCGCGCGCTTCGACCGTTTCGGAGAGGCTTTAGAAGTCATCACCCGCCTGTTGAGATGCGAGGCGCCGGTCGACTTCGAGGGGCGTTATTATAAATTGAAAAACGCCGTCCTGCTCCCCAGGCCACAACGCAAGGACGGACCGCCGGTCCTGATCGGCGCTAAAGGCGCCCAGCGCAGCCTATCTCTGGTGGCGCACTTTGCCGACGAATGGAACGCCTTCGAAATCTCCCCGGAAAGATTTGCCAGCCTCAACCGGCAATTAGACGAATTGCTTATAGCACAAGGCAGGCGCCCTGACCAGGTACGCCGTTCTTTGATGACCAACTGCACCTTTGGCCGGGA
>Ga0209431_10004421_pt1 | contig 11023 bp, 6 predicted proteins | sample RifCSP13_3_FD_184021 | JGI IMG/M metagenome (GOLD analysis project Ga0209431, IMG submission 184021) | Soil microbial communities from Rifle, Colorado - Rifle CSP2_sed 13_3 (SPAdes) (version 2) | ecosystem: Environmental > Terrestrial > Deep subsurface > Rock core/Sediment | place: Rifle... | reverse complement strand
AATACCATCTGTTTTAAACAAGGGTGGAGGAGAAAAAAAAGTCGACGTTATCGCTTCTACACTTTCAGAGGCATTTGCCAAAATTTCACAAACGATGGGCGATGAGTTTCAAAGACGAGTTCTAAACTCTGATGGAACGCCACGTTCTTTGATAAATATATACATTAACGGAAAAAACATGCGATTTTCTGGCGGAATGCAAACTACTCTAAAAGATGGTGATGAAGTTTACATGCTTCCTGCAGTAGCAGGTGGCTCAGAGCTCTCGAAAAAAGATCTTGAGCGATATTCAAGACAGGTAATGCTTGAAGAGATTGGATATGAGGGACAGCTGAAACTTCGAAGCGCCAAAGTTTGTGTTGTTGGAATTGGCGGTCTAGGCAATCCAATAGCTACACGACTTGTTGCTATGGGAATAGGAAAGATACGCATAGTTGACAGAGACGTCATCGAGTTATCTAATCTTCATAGACAAACAATGTTTGATGAATCTGACATAGGTCAGGTAAAAGTAGAGTCTGCTGCAAAAAAACTAGGGAAAATGAATCCCGATGTAGAGATAGAGGCACTGCCTGTTTCTGTAAATGACTATACTGCTTTTGATCTGGTTGAGGGATGCGATGTTGTAATAGACGCACTTGACAGCGTTAACGCTAGATATTCTCTTAACAAAGCATGTGTTGCAAAAAAGATTCCGTTTGTTACTGGTGCTGCTGTCGGGGTCTCAGGCCAGGCCTTTACCATTCTTCCTAAACAAAGTGCATGCTATCATTGTCTTTTCCCAGCACTTGATGAAGACTCCATGCCGACATGTAGTATCGAAGGAGTACATCCATCAATCCTTTCTATAATAGGAGGCATCGAAGTTGCAGAGGCAGTCAAAATAATAACAGGAAAAAAACCAAATCTTGCAGACAGAATCTTACATGTTGACTTAGAAACCTTGGATTTTGTCAGCACTCGCACCAGCAGAGTAGAAGAATGTCCTGTATGTGGAACTGGAAAACCAGAAGTAGCTAGCAAAGAAGAGTTGATAATTGAAGAACTGTGCGGACGAAGCGGAGGAAAACGAACCTTTTCCATCACACCAACTAGCATGATTGATATCGACGTACAAAAGATAACTAGCGCTGCACAAACAAAGGGATTCAAGGTACAAAATCAGGGCGAGCTTGGCCTTTCAATGTCAACTGATACAACATATGTTAGTTTTCTAAAACGTGGCTCTGCTGTAATTGTGGGTACAAAAGACCAAGACGATGCAGTAAAGTTGTACAAGAGTTTGATTCCTATGTGATAGATAATAGCAAAATAGATCTAATTTTATAAGTAAGAAAATTCTTACAACAATCATGACATCCTCTGATGATCTAAAATTCAAGACGGTAAAAGTTTCTGACAAAGGGCAAATATCTATACCTTCTGACATAAGAAAAGAGATGAAGATAAAAAAAGGCGAAGAACTTTTGTTAGTAAAGAAAGGAGAAAAACTGCTCATTGAAAAATCTTCAACGGTCTCCAAAAAATTTGTAGGCGAATTTAATTTTATGGTCAGACATGCAGAAGCGGTGGCAAAAAAGTTGTGGAACAATAAAGAAGATGAGATCTGGAATAAACTTTGATCAAGGAGAATAGTCTTTGTACCATTTCCTTTCACAAACTTAAGCTCGACCAAGAAAAAGACCAGTTCTTGTCCTATCTAATGCAGCTTATAACAAGAACTCTCTAGAAACGATTCTATCAAAACCAAGAAAACTAAGGATATTTGGAATAATTTCGAATAATCAACCGATAAAGTGACAGTACTTTGTAGCAATACCAATAATAGTAAGTCAGTACAAGTTAGTATGTGCAACGACATAACTCTAAGCCAAAACCAGAACCAAAAGACGCTCTTACATCAGAAGAAATAGCAGATATCAAACAATTTGAGATTGACAAAGCCAACGGCAAAACCAAAGTCAGCACATTAGAAGAATTACTTAAAGAATTACACGAATAAGTTGTGGAAACTTGAATATAGCAACCAATTCATTAAGCAATACAAGCTGTTAAGCTCCGATTTACAAAAGAAGGTTGATCTAGGATTAAACGAATTAGCAAAGTCTGACAAGCCAGACAAGTTAGGCAAATACAAACAAAACCTAAGAGTTTATGCTTACAACCTTGACAAGAGCAACAGAATTATCTACACTCTATCTTTTACTAATAAAGTAATAGAACTACATAGAGTAGGAGACCACAAAATGAGCTATGGTAAAGATTAAAGCCACAGCTCCGCTACGTTGAGCTCTCATTACCATTCGTCTTACCAACCAAAGACTTGACAGAACTTTATATTGCAACCTTATTTTCAAACAAATGTCTTTGCTAAATCATAATACACTAAAAAAATACGACCCTAGTGGCATGCATAAAATTTATGATGCATGGCCTGCGATTGCATCCAAATCATATGAATCACACAAAGACGAAATTGATTTTGCAAATATTGATCATATAATATTTGCAGGGATGGGTGGCTCTGGTGCAATTGGTGATGTCTTCTCATCAATCTTGTCAAAGACAGACATTCATGTCTGTGTCGTCAAGGGATATCTTTTACCAAAGACAGTTGATCCCAATACACTGATTGTAACAACAAGTGTTTCAGGAAACACAACAGAAACCATGACCGTATTAGACTCTGCAGCAAAGCTTGACGCAAAGATAATTGCATTTTCTTCTGGTGGAAAGATGCTAAAGTATTGTACAAAAAATAAAATCGCGCACAGAAAGATAGAGATGCTGCACTCTCCACGAGCTTCACTTGTTACATTTTTTTATTCTATGCTTGGAGTTCTTGGCTCTACAATTCCTGTAAAAAAGCAAGACATTAGCGAATCTATAAAACAACTAGAAACAATGCAAAAGAAAATCTCTTCTTCGAACCTTACAAAAACAAATCCATCACTTGATCTTGCAGGATGGATCTCTGGCATTCCATTAATTTATTATCCATGGGGGCTGCAGTCAGCTGCAATACGCTTTAAGAGCTCGCTGCAAGAAAATGCAAAGCTTCATGCAATGGCAGAAGATGTCATCGAAGCATGCCACAATGGAATAGTGGCATGGGAAAAAAAAGAGAACGTAAAACCAATCCTGCTTGAAGGCCAGGATGACTATATCAAAACAAAGGAAAGATGGAAGATTTTAAAAGAATACTTTGAAAAAAACAAGATAGAGTACAAGGAAGTCTCTTCCACCAAAGGAAGCATCCTGACCAAACTAATCAACCTGATCTATCTCTTGGACTATGCAACAATATATCTGGCAGTCATGTCAAAGAGAGATCCTTCTCCTATCAGATCAATTGATTTTATAAAAACGAGGCTCTAATTGTATAATATTTATGGTATAGGTGTGGTTTGTGCCTATGATTGTAAAATTTATACGTCGCGATCTGAATTATTCATAAAGTAGTCTCAGTGAATGAAAATTACATTAGAAGATCACAAATTGTAGACAATTTGTCCACTATGCTTATATATGACATTTAGAGCAAAAGGTTGTAATAACTATGAAAAACGAAATTACACGAAAAATAACTAGTCTAACACTACTTACTATACTTCTTGCAGGTGCTGTCACCTTTGCAGTTCCTGGCGCAATGCCAGCAGCAGAGGCAGCACACAACGCAAACCTGTTTGTATCTGGAGAAAGTTCTATCTTTAAAAACACCTTTGGCGGTCCAATGGTTATTGAAGTCGTTATCAACGATCCACTAATCAGTGACACCGACGAAGCAAAAGGAGAACCAGATGTTACAGTTAACGGTAAAGATCTAAGAATGGTACAAGCTACCGATGGTCTTTGGTATGGATATATTGCAGACCGAACCCAAGCCCAGTTAGCAGACCAACTTGTAGTTGGACTTACTCCTGGTGTTGGTTTAGACTTTGGTACATTTTGTGATAATGACTCAGTAGGTGCTAGTATTGTTGGAGGCGGTACTATACCAGCTCCAATTTTCAGTGACACTGTCGGTGTCGCAATAGATAGCGCTGTCGCTGGTGGTGCACAAGGAACTGCTCTAATTGAAGGCTCTGGTGCTTGTGCTTTAGGAGCACCGATACCATCATTTGTAAACGTAGTTCGTGAACCAAAGACTCCAAACACTAGTGCACCTTCACTTAACGTAGGTCAAATCAACATCGATGCAGATGCATGGCCATTCATCCAATTGTATGACTTTAACCCAACAGGAAATGTTGAAGTAAAGTACAACAAGGGTGGCGGTACACAAACTACAACTCTTACATTTGATACCATGGATATATACTCAAAAATCTCACTTGATAAATCAACATACACAGTTGGTTCTGAAGTTCACTCAGTAATCACAGACGGCCAATTAGGCATTGACCCAACTGATGAAGACGTGTGGACATTTGGAACAGATCCACTTACTTTCGAAACCCATTACCAAGTATTTGATGAAAACGGTGCATCAACACCTGCATCATTAACTTCACCCAACATTGTTACAGCTCTTAGTTCATTGATGTTTGAAGATAACGGTGTAGTCAAATTAGTTGGCAATACACAAGGCGGCGGTACTTCAGTTGTTGATCTTGACGCAAACAATGATCAAACAGCACCTGGCTTTGTTGACGGTACACTATTTACTTCGGCAGTAGGAGCATTCGACGATGATGGTGACGGTCTATTTGACGAAGATCCAACAGAATTAGCAATCGATAACGACTTCGATGGCTTCTTCGACGAAGATCGAGCTGATGGATTGGTAGGTGTCAATGATGATGGTGATGGCGGAACAGACGAAGATGGAAAAGATGTAATTGATAATGATCTCGATACCTTCTTTGACGAAGATCCAGTAGATGGAATCGATAACGATGGAGACTTTGCCATCAACGGACTCGACGAAGATCCAATAGATGGAATCGACTTTGATGGTGATTTCCTAATCGACGAAGATGGCATTGATACACTTGTCAATGATGACGGTGATGGCTTAACCGACGAAGATCCATCTGAGCAGATTGATAATGACGCTGATGGTTTACTCAACGAAGATGGACCAGGTCAGGATAACGATGGCGATGGTCTATGGTCAGAAGATCCATTAGATGGAATCGATAATGATGGCGACGGCTTAACCGACGAAGATACAGCAGAACCTATAACACGACCAATGACATTTGTTGAAACTGGTGCAAATACTGGATCCCTTACTAACTATGATGAAAATGATGACTCTAACCTCGATATCTGTTCTGCTACAAACGACTGTGGAGCTGATGCAGCTAGAGGCACATCAGGAGCGATAGATTACAACAAGAAATCAACATCTATCGTCGTTGGCTTTGGATTTGGTACACTTGCATTTGGAACACCAACAAATGGTGAATGGAATTCAGGAGAAGAGATTCCAGTAACACTAGTTGATGCAGATGCTAACAGAAACAGCAGAGCAGACGAAGACTTGGATGTAAATAATCCACTAACAGCACTCGTTCCAGCTCTTAGAATAGGCACTCCACTCACATTATTTAATAGCGCTCCCTCCGCAACCCTAGGTGGAGTTTTCCCAACAGGATTTTCTGAGGCTGTACAATCATTTAGCGATAGAGGATTGTTTGTGCTTCTTGGAACTGAAACTATCGATAATGCAGACACTTTAACCATCACGATGGGAACAATGCAAAACCTCTTTGATGTAGCACCAATCGACACTTCACCAACAACTGGCGTAGCACCATTCTACAGAGGATTCGCACTACTCAACTATGATGTTAGATCACTTGCCAACACTGGCAATGCTGTAGGCATATCAACAGTTAATATCGCAGTCAATGGGCAGCCAATCGCTAGTAACCAGCCATTAATAGGAAAGCTTATCCTTAACAATGGACCATTTGATGGTCTACCACTAGGTAATGATACACCAACAGATTCACTAGATGTTGTTTTCACCATAAACACATCAGCCGTCGGCGAAACTATCGCTGCTGGAACAACACTCCCACTAGTCGTAGATTTCTTTGGATTTGGCTTGATTGGTGATGGCCTTAAGACAGAGGACAGGATCAACAATTCGATATACAGATTCGAAGTAGAAGAGACAGGAGATAACACATCTACATTCCTAGGTACTGCAGAATACACAATGCTTAACCAACTAAACATATTTGATACAACAACATACCTTGCTCTCAGACCAATAGATGATGAAGTCACATTCATCGTCCATGAGGATCTAGATGATGAGGATGCACCAAGAGTCAGCTATCTTGACTTGGGATCAGACGGTACATCTGTACAGATCTCAGCACAGCAAGATGCTGCAACCCATTCTGGTGTTGTATCCTTTGACAAGGATGCATACAAAGTTGGAGATACAGTAACAATACAACTAGCAGATGCTGATCTTAACGTTGATAGTGACCTGATTGATGTCTTCGTATCATTCTTCGGAGCAGATCCGGCAAGTGATACAGTAGGTGAAGCAGGACTACCACTATATACAGATGGAACTGCATTTGGACGTTTGATGGACGTTACATTTGATGATAACAGATGGCAGACTCTACCCTGTGGAGTCACCAGTTTAGATACAGGTTTAGCTGACGCAGGTTTCACATTAGTTGAAACAGGCACAGACACCGGTGTCTTCAAAGGTGATTTCGCAGTTCCAGCTGACTATTGCCCACCAACAGGACCAGCAGAATCAGTAACTGGTCTAGATCTTGAAGTTAACTATGTTGACTTTAGAGACGCATCTGGTGAGACAATTGAAGTTGGTGACGGCGCAGGCATCAGAGCCAACACTGGTTCTGTAAGCTTTGACAGAACTGTCTACCCAGTACCATTTGGTAAAGTTGCAGACTTTAATCCAAACACTGATACAACACCTGACGGACGTTCATTATTCCCAGTTCATCTAACTGGTATCGACCAAGCAAATTCTGGTTGTGATACAGGAGCTGGTCTTCAGGCATGTGAAACACTTGGAGATGGATTCGTAACAACTCACATTAGAGTTAATGATCCAGACTTTGATGTATCAGCATCAGGTGAAGACAAGATTCAACAAAATAATGTAGATCGACCAACAGGCCCAGTTAAGATCACAGTATCAAGAGGCTCAGCAGAGGTTACACTGGCATATGCTGGTGGTCCAACTTCAGTAGCTGGTGTCATTGATGTTGGAGACAACGGTATCACAAAAGAAGTTGGTCCCGGTGGTCCTCAAGGATTCTATAATGATGATCCAGCTGTTGCAAATGTTGATGTAGGTGGAAACGGTATTCCTGAAGTCAACAGTGCATTTGATGTTCTAATCAGACAGACAGGACCGATAACAGAGATTGCACCAAACGCGGGCATCTTTGAGGTTGACTTTGATATACGATATACTGATGGACCAGCAGATACAGGATGTCCAGTAACTAACTTCTTTGTCAATACTGATGGTGCAGGCACATCTGTTACAGACAGATTTGATACTGCACCACTGGTTGCACAGAACAACTATTGTATCTTGCAGGGTGATATCCTTACAGTAGAGTATACAGATCCAACTGACTCTTCAGGTGATCCAAACTCAATTACAGATTCAGCTACATTTGACCTAAGAAACGGTGTATTACAATCAGACAAGTCTGTTTACATTATTGGTTCAGATATGATTATGACACTAATTGAACCAGACTTGGACCTTGACTCTGATTCTGCAGAGAGCTTCGATCTTGATCTCATTGAATGGGATTCAGACGCAGACACAACCACCATGGGTGACCTAGGTGGTTCTAATGCAGCACTATTCGATCCAGAACCAAGTGACTTTAGAGAAACAGGTGACAATACTGGTATATTCCAGATTGTAATCGAGATTCCAAACACACTTGGCGGAGAACGATTAGACAGAGGAGAGGAAATTGAATTAGAATACAGTGACTGGGGTCCATCCGGAGCTGACTTTGTAGGTGACGAGGAAGAAGATATCAACTTGACTATCTACACATCAAACTTTGGAGCAACAGTAGAACTTGACCAAAAGGTATACACATGGACTGACAAAATATTCATCACAATCGTAGCGCCTGATCACAACTTCGATAGTAACCTAGTAGATGATATTGGAAATAACCAACTCGACAAAATAGTCGTAGCCTCAAGAGGTGAAAAGCTTAGCCAATACAAATTGACTGAGACTGGAACCGATACAGGTATCTTCACAGGCGAAGTAATCCTTACAGGATTCAGACATGATGCTGACGGTGATCCAACTACAGGAATTGGTGGAAATGATATAGACATTCCACAAAAATCCAGTTGTCCACCCTGTGGACCAACAGATGGCTTCTTGCCAGCTGATGATGATGACGGTCTTACCGTATCATTTGAATTCACAGAAGATGAAACAGTAGTAGGCTCGTCATTGGTCAGATGGAACATTGGTGAAACCCAATTCCTAGAGGCAAGCTATCCAGCAACAGGCCAAGGAGTATTACGTATAGTAGACCCAGACATGAACTTAAATCCAGAAGCAGTAGATAATTTCAATGCCGACGTGTGGTCAGATTCTGACGCAGGTGGTATTGATCTCACAGTAACAGAAACCAACGAAGCTACAGGAATATTCGAAGGTATAGTGCATTTCACTGTAACTGACGAATCTTCCGGTCACAGACTTAGAGTAGCAGAGGGTGATACTGTAACAGGTGAGTATGAAGACAATACACTTCCAAGTCCGTACACCACAGCAGACGAATTAGAGATCGCAGCTACAACATTCATCGGTTCAATTGTCCCACCGCTTGAAAGAGCGCCGGCAAGCAACCCAAGAATTGTTGATGCATTTGGCAACGAGCTAGACGAGGTGAATGTGGATCAACAGGTCCAGATTACAGCCGACCTAGCAAACGGTCAAGATAGAGATCAACCATTTGCCTACTTGGTACAAATACAGGACGAGGACGGAGTAACAGTCGCACTATCATGGATTACAGGTTCGCTGGCACCAGGTCAAACCCTGAACCCAGCACAGTCATGGACACCTACATCTCAAGGAACATACAATGTTCAACTCTTTGTATGGGAGAGCGTAGATAACCCAGACGCACTGTCTCCACCAGTATCAACTGAAATAGCCGTAGTATAGACTAGAAACATCTAATTTCCCTTTTTTCTTTTTTTTAAAAAACACCTAACGATAGTTATATCTAATAAAAGTCAAGCACAAAATATTTGCAAATCATACAACTGTTATGATATGATTCAACTTTGACTCGATCAAACCACATGGAAATCTCCAAAACCTTTAAATAAAAATTTAAGGCCACGTCAGAACATCCAGGTATGAAAAACATACGCTATTTGGCAATATCTGTAGTAATACTTTTCGTTTTACCAACAGTTACCATAGCATTTGGCGAAGAGACAACAGAATACGTAAACAGAAGGGCAGAAATCTGGAACCTCTTTTTCAGGATGACAACAGCTGTCTTTGTAGTTGGTGCCGTGGTTTCTGGAACACAAGTCTGGTTAATTTGGAGGTTTAGAGAATCACATCCAAAAAACAAGACACCTACCAAGTGGGAGACAGGAGAGTCTCACTAAATGACAGGACACTCTAGCTGGCCAGAATGGGTGTACATCGGTGTAGTTGTTGCAATTCTTGTATGGGTTGGTGCAGATTCTTGGTATATCGAAAAATTAATTGATCACGCACCAGTAGATGCAGAAATAATCAAGGTGACAGGACAACAATGGTTCTGGAGCTTTGAGCATGCAGATGGAACAAAAGAAGTTGGCGAATTACATTTAAAGAAAGGACATCCTTACAAATTTGAAGTACAATCAAAAGATGTCATTCACTCTTTTAACATTCATGATTACACTGTTATGATGGATGCAGTGCCGGGAAGAATTAACACAGTTTGGTTTGTACCAGACGAAGCTGGAGAGTTTCCAATCCAGTGCAGAGAATACTGCGGTCTCATTCATTATAACATGAGAGGAACGCTCTATGTGGAGGATACATGATCCTAAAACTTTTTATGACTTTGGATGAGCTGGAGGAACTGTTATGGTTCTAGAAATTGTAAAGCCGCGACCAGTTTGGCAAATAATGTTTTCAACTCATCACACAGACGTAGGTCTTCTTTATCTGATTACATCTATTGCATTTCTATTTTTGGGTGGAGCACTGGCTCTTGCAATGAGAGCTGAACTATTTTTGCCAGGGGCTCAGATAATCCAAGATTCCATGACATTTCATAGATTCTTTACAGTTCATGGTACCACACTGATATTTCTCTTCATTTTGCCGTTTGCCGCTGCAATAGGAAACTATCTTGTTCCCATCATGGTAAGATACAAGGACATGGCATATCCAAAACTAAATGCAGTAGCTTATTGGATGATTCCAGTTGGAGCTGCCCTTGTCTGGCTTGGATTTGCAGATTTCACTTGGAACGCATATCCAACATATTCTATTTTAAGAGCGCCTGGTCCCGCAGCAGACATGTGGATATTTGGCCTGAAAATACTTGGGGTGTCATCAATTCTTGGTTCGATAAACTTTATTGTTACAATTCTAAAATGCAAGCATCCTGACTTGCCATTAAGCAAGGTACCATTGTTTGCATGGTCAACATTAATAGCTTCTGTCATGACACTTGTTGCAGTACCAACTTTTGCCGCCGCACTTTTGATGTTGCTTACGGACAGACTGGGAGTTTCAGGATTTTTCAATCCAGCAATGGGGGGTGACCCAATTGCATATCAACACTTGTTCTGGTTTACTTTTCATCCCGAAGTTTACATCCTAGTCCTGCCCGCAATTGGAATGATGTATGAAATTATTCCAAGATTTTCAAGAAAACCTCTTTTCAGTACTGGTTCAGGAATTGCAGCCTTTATTTTGTTAGGCATAGTAGGATTTGCTTCATGGGCTCATCATATGTACGCTACAGGAATGTCATTTACAGAAAAAACTGTCTTTATGATTGGA
>Ga0209431_10004420_pt1 | contig 11025 bp, 10 predicted proteins | sample RifCSP13_3_FD_184021 | JGI IMG/M metagenome (GOLD analysis project Ga0209431, IMG submission 184021) | Soil microbial communities from Rifle, Colorado - Rifle CSP2_sed 13_3 (SPAdes) (version 2) | ecosystem: Environmental > Terrestrial > Deep subsurface > Rock core/Sediment | place: Rifle... | reverse complement strand
AGATATTCCTACATAAGTTGCTGAGAATTTTTTGTCTACTTTCCCTGCATCGAATTCCGGAGTGGCTATCGGAGGCGGAGAAATCTGGAAACTGGATTGAGCTGCGTAGACTGAACTGGAAAGCAACATCAGATAGAGAAAGAAATATCCTGATTTAAATAGCCTTTTCATTTGGCCTCCTGATTTATGGATATCTGAACCAATGCAATAATATTACAGTCCGGCTTACTTTTCAACAATTATATTCCTGTGGGGAAAGTGAGGGGACAGGCAGGTTAACTGGTACGAGAGGCCTGGGCAGTTTCTGTCATGTGGAGCCTTATCCTCGCTACCCTCCTTCCTACAACTCTTTCGACAGTAAATTTAATACCATTGTGTGTTATCGCCTCTCTTTCATTCGGTATCCTGCCCACGATGGTCATGACAAAGCCGCCTATTGTAGTGTCCAAATCCTCAGACAGGTCAAGATTAAGCCTTTCATTGACCTCCTTTATCGTGGCGCTCCCGTCTATCAGGGCAGAGCCGTCAGTCAGCTCTATCACCTTATCGGCCTCCTCGTCATGTTCGTCCTGTATCTCGCCGACTATCTCTTCCAGGATATCCTCCATTGTGGCAAGTCCTTCTATCCCGCCGTATTCATCCACAATTATTGCTATATGGCTTCTGTTCTTCCTGAACTCCTCCAGAAGTCTCTCTGCTTTGGCCGAATCAGGGATATAGAATGGTTTTCTCATCACTTGAGTTAAAGTAAACGGCTTTTCCGAATCCCAGTAGTTCATCACATCCTTTACATGTACCACCCCAACTATATTGTCCAGGGTATCCTTATACACCGGCATCCTTGAAAAACCGGCTTCTTTAAAGAAAGCGACCACGTCTTTAAGTGAAGTATCCACCTCTATTGCCTTGATCTTTACTCTTGGAACCATGACCTCTCTGACAAAAAGATCGCTCATCTCCAGAACCCTGTGGAGTATCCGCCTCTTTTCCTTTGGCACAACTCCCTCTTCTTCACCCATGCGTATAATGGTCTTCAGCTCGTCCTCGGAAAGAGAAGGCGCTGAAGCCATCTCACCGGCGCCCATAAGCCTGAGTATGGCGTTAGAAAAGAATGTGACGATTTTGACAACAGGTGTGAACAGGATCAGCCAGAAGTAAGTGGGCCAGGCCAGCCATAGGGTCACCTTTTCAGGGTGGCGGGATGAATAGCTCTTTGGCACAAGTTCACAGAAAAACAGGGTAACAACAGCTATAATGAAAGTAGCATAGAGGATCCCCCTTTCCCCGAACCATTCCAAAGAAATGGCTGTTATAAGGGCTGACAGGGCCGCTTGGACAAGGTTGTTCCCTATAAGAATAGTTCCAAGGAGCTTTTCAGGGTGTTCAAGGATCTTTATGGCAAGGAGAGCCCTCTTAAGCCCTGATGAGGCAAGATGCCTGAGTTTAAAGCGGCTGGCAGCCATCATCCCAGTCTCGGCTGCCATGAGAAAGGATGAGGAAAAAACAAAAACAAGAATAAGTACGAGCCAGATATTCGTCCAGTCCATCGTTACTGAAACCTCGTAACGCGGATACCGGCAAACCGCATATTTCCGACATATTCCCACAACCTGACAGATTTTACGATTCCGTTACCTTTGGAATCAGCGCTGTCTTTTCGTCCACTGGCATGAATAAGGTACGAGACACCGGCCTTGACTGATATTATACCTATATGTCCCACTATCTCTCCCACAACCCTCTTTGAAGGCTCCTTTATAAAGAAGATAATGTCTCCGTCCTTCAGGGGTATGCCTACTCCGCCTATATCAAGGTTTGTCATCGTAGTCAGTTCATCTTTTGGAATTATGACAACCTCGTCCCTTCCCCTGCTCCCCTTTATCCTGATGGTTCTACCCAGATTCGAGGTTATCTCTTTGCCCCACTTGCCGCTGTCAATCATATCCTCGCCATATTCAAAACGGTCATCGTAATTGGCTACCCGCTCTCCATCAAGCCGCCCCACGCTGCGAAACCTCAGGTTAAGGGCGTTTTTCACAGCATCTTCCGGCTCCCTGCTCAAGGCAAGTTCAACTGTCCTGAATGTCAGGTACATGCAGTCCACTGCATCATCCGCCACAATCCTCTCTTCCCGCACATACTTGCCAAGAGGGTCTGTATCATAAGGAGTTCCCACAAAGGCCTCTGCCCAATGCGCGATCCTTTGTCCTACAGATTTCTCTCTGAGTTCCGAGCTCTCAACATTGAAGTTAGAAATTAAGGTATCGGCGAGGCTTGGGGATGATTCGGCGAAACAGATTGCCGCTAAGATTATAAAGGTTAGTCTACATCGAGGTAACATACGTTTTTTGAATACTATCACACCTGGAAGTCTGATGCAAATTCGCCCTACAATTTGGGTCTACGACAAAAAAGTAGGTAGCCTCCATCTTGATGCTATTATATCCCCCCTCCCTTGACGGGAGGGGGTTAGGGTGGGGGTGGGTGAGTTGGACTATAATATCAAGGTGTTACAATTTAGTTCCCCCTCCCGCAAGGGGAGGGGAGGTTACGGATCGAATGTACCAGCAGGTCATTTCTCAGTTTGATATGCTCTACAAAACTGACTGGTGGCTGTTCCTCAACCTTTTTTGTCCGCCTGATAAGCTCGTAGAGAAAGAAATGGTTGCCTCAAAAACCATTAAAAGCTATGATGACCCATTGACACCGCTTTGTAAAAGTGATTGATTTATAAGTGGCTGTCCTATATAATTCGAAACTCAAAAAATGGCTGGGGGGTTTGCCGGTGGCAGACATAGGGGAGCTTAGAAAGAAGATAGATGACGTAGATGACAACATCCTTGAACTTCTGAACAGGCGTGCTGAACTTGTCAAAGAGGTCGGGAGGTTAAAAACTCAGGGGAAGGGGGATTTCTACGTCCCGACCCGTGAAAAAGAGATATACGAACGTCTGATGAGAAATAACAAGGGGCATTTTCCAAACGAGTCGATAAGGGCCATCTTCCGTGAGATAATCTCTGCATCACTTTCCCTCGAGCATCCTTTGAAAATAGCCTTCCTGGGCCCTCAGGCGACATACACCCATCTTGCGAGCCTCAAACAGTTCGGACATTCTGCAGACCTTATCCCTGTGAAGGGGATAGCAGATGTTTTTGAAGAGGTTGAAAAGGGGAAGGCTAATTACGGTGTCGTTCCAATAGAAAACTCAACTGAAGGGATAGTAACCCATACCCTCGACATGTTTGTGGACTCCAACCTTCAGATTGTAGCCGAAGTCATGCTGGAGATATCTCATTTCCTGCTTTCCAAGACAGGAAAGATGGAGGATATAAAAAAGGTCTTTTCCCATCCCCAACCTATTGCCCAGTGCAGGAACTGGCTGGCAAAGAACCTTCCCAATATACCTGTTATGGAGACGGCAAGCACTGCTGTGGCTGCCCAGATGGTTGCGGCAGACACTGAATCAGCAGCCATAGCCAGCGAATTTGCCGCAAGCATCTACGACCTTAAGGTCGTCAAAAAGAGGATAGAGGACAACGTCAACAACTTTACCAGATTCCTGGTCATAGGCAAAAAGAGCTCTGAGAAGAGCGGCTCCGACAAGACATCGGTGATGTTTGCGGTCAAGGATGAGGCAGGGGCCCTTTACAGAATGCTGGAACCTTTTTCCAAGCATAACATAAACCTCGCAAAGATAGAGTCAAGACCGATGAAGACCAGGGCATGGGAATATCTCTTCTTCCTGGATATGGAAGGACACATATCAGAACCTCATGTAAAAGATGCCATAAATGAGCTTTCGAAGATATGCCTCTTCGTAAAGGTCTTGGGGTCGTATCCGAGGAGTAAATAACGTGAAACGTAAGACGTTAGACGTAAGACGCAATAAAAAATGGATTAGTCACGTCTCACTTCTTACGGGGCTTTAAATGAAACCATTAGTTCCAGACTACATAGCCGATTTAATTGTATACCCCCCTGGGAAACCTATTGAAGAGGTTGAGAGGGAGTACGGGATAAAAGGCTCCATAAAGCTGGCGTCGAATGAGAACCCGCTGGGGCCTTCGCCCAAGGCTGTTGAGGCAATAAAAAACCATGTATCTACGCTCCATAGGTATCCTGACGGGAGCTGCTATTACCTTAAGGAGAAGCTGGCCGAGAGGCTGGGAATCCCCAAAAATAGGATAATCCTCGGTAACGGCTCCAATGAGATAATCGAGCTTATTGTGAGGGCATTTTTAAGACCCGGAGATGAGGCGGTAATGGCCCATCCGGCCTTTATCGTATATCAGATGATAGTCCAGGCAGCAGGCGGAAAGAATGTGATACTGCCGCTTAAGGAGTTTACTCATGACCTGGAGGCGATGGCCGGGGCTATTACTGGAAAGACACGACTTGTTTTTATTACAAACCCGAACAACCCCACTGGGACCATAGTTAAAAGGGATGAGTTTGAGATGTTTCTGAAGAGGGTGCCTGAGGATGTCATTGTTGTCATGGACGAGGCGTACTTTGAATATGTATCAGACCCTGAATACCCGAACGGGATGGATTACATAAATGACAGGCTTGTCATTTCTCTCAGGACATTCTCAAAGATTTACGGTCTCGCAGGGTTGAGGATTGGTTATGGTGTCGCATCAGAAGAGATAATAAACTATCTTGAGAAAGTCCGGCAGCCCTTTAACGTCAACTCCCTTGCCCAGGTCGCGGCCATGGCTGCCCTGGATGATCAGGGACACGTGGAAAAGTCGGTCAGTATAAACAGTGATGGACTATCATATCTATACGGCGAGCTTGACGGGATGGGCCTCAGTTATGTGAAGTCCCAAGCCAACTTCCTTCTGATTGATATGAAGGGGGACGGCGCAAAGGTCTATCAGGAACTTATGAAGAAAGGGGTTATAGTCAGGCCGATGGGTATCTACAACCTAAATAACTATCTAAGGATTACAGTCGGACTGCCTGAAGAAAACAAGAGGTTCATAGAGGCATTGAAGGGGGTAGTCGAGTAGGTTGCCGCCGTTTAAACAATAAAAAAATATTGGGAGGATAGAAACATGATTGTAGTTATGTCTCCAAAGGCAACGGAAGAAGAGATAACCCATGTACTGGATAAGATCAAGGGACTGGGTCTGACTCCGCACGTAGAAAAAGGGGAAGTAAGGACTGTAATTGCAGTAATAGGAAATGTAGCTATGCTAAGGGAACACTCGCCTGAGGCTTGGCCGGGAGTTGAGAATGTGGTGTCTATAATGAAGCCGTATAAACTGGTGAGCCGTGAATTCCAGATGCATGACACCATCATAGATGTAAAGGGAGTCAAGATTGGCGGAAAACAGGTCCATGTGATGGCCGGGCCATGTTCCGTGGAAACAAGGGAAGGTCTTATAGCTGTTGCGAAGGCAGTCAAGGCTTCTGGAGCCACGATTTTAAGAGGTGGCGCCTTTAAACCGAGGACATCCCCTTATGCCTTCCAGGGACTTGGAGAGGAAGGGCTCAAATACCTGGCAGATGCCAGTGAAGCTACAGGCCTTCCGATAGTTACTGAACTTATGGACCCCAGGGACATTGATATCATATGCAAATATGCTGATATAATTCAGATAGGCGCAAGGAACATGCAGAACTTCAGGCTCCTGCAGGAGGTTGGTAAGACCGATAAACCTATCGTTTTGAAGAGGGGGCTTTCCGCAACCATCCTTGATCTCCTTATGTCCGCAGAATACATCGCTTCAGAAGGGAACAGAAAGATCATCCTTTGCGAGAGGGGTATTAGGACCTTTGAAACGGCAACAAGGAACACCATGGACATAAGTGCGGCCCCTGTGCTAAAGCAGCTCACCCATCTCCCTGTCATAATTGACCCGAGCCACGGTGTGGGTAAGTGGGACCTGGTGGCCCCGATGTCCAAGGCCTCTATCGCTGCAGGCGCAGACGGTCTTATCATTGAAGTCCATCAGAGCCCTGAAGATGCACTGTGTGACGGCCCCCAGTCGCTGAAGCCTACCAAATTTGATGTGTTGATGAAGGAGTTGAAGAAAGTGGCCGAGGCGGTAGGAAGGAGTATGTAAAACAAGTGGTCAGTGGCCGGTGATCGGTGGTCAGTTTTGATTTTTAATCATTTAACTGGCCCCTGGCCCCTGGCCACTGACCACTGATTTCTTATGGAACCTTATTTCAAAAAACTGACTGTTATCGGTGTGGGCCTCATAGGCGGCTCTCTTGCCATGGCCCTTAGAAAAAAAGGTATGGTAGGGGAGATAGTCGGTGTAGGCCGCAGTATTCCTAATCTGGAACTGGCGGCAAAACTCGATGTAATCGACAAGTTCACCACCGACCCTGCTGCCGGGGCTATAGGTGCAGACCTGGTCGTGATTGCTACACCAGTAGCCTCTATGGCAGAGATGATGAAGAAGATTGCCCCATATCTTAAGGAAGGGGCTATTGTTACTGACGTTGGAAGCGTCAAGGGAGCCATAACAAGGGAGGCTAAAGGCCTTCTACCAACGGGAGTCCACTTTGTCGGCGGACATCCGATTGCAGGGACCGAAGAATCAGGGGTCTGCGCCGCATTCCCGGCACTTTTCGAGAAACACAGATGCATCTTAACACCTACTGTAAAGACAGACAAAGAAGCCTTGAAGAAGATAAAGGAGATATGGGAGGCAGCCGGCTCTGAGGTGATACTCATGGACGCCGAAAAGCATGACAGCATACTGGCAGCTGTAAGCCACTTACCACACGTAATAGCCTATTCACTTGTTAATACAGTCGATGACGTAAAAGATTTTGAAGAAAGTATCCTGAAATACTCGGCAGGTGGATTCGGGGACTTTACCAGAATTGCCTCCTCATCCCCTGAGATGTGGCGGGATATATGCCTGCTGAACAGAGAGGCTGTCATTGATATGATAACAAGATTTGAGAAAAGCCTCTCAAGACTGAAGAGGTATATAAAAGAGTCGGACGGGCATGAGATTTTTAAGGAGTTTGATAAGTCAAAAAAGGCAAGAGATTCGATAGTTAAAAAATAATTTTTTGAACCGCGGAGACGCGGAGAAAGCAATGTTAATATTTGGTTTTCTCTGTTTTTCCTCTGCGCCTCTGCGGTAAATTTAGAGAATGAAAAACATAACCGTTAAAAAAACAAAAGGGTTAAAGGGCGAAATCAGTGTCCCAGGGGATAAATCCATATCCCACAGGGCGTTGATGTTTGCCTCTATTGCTGATGGAGACACGAGGATAAAGGGTCTTCTTAAGGGCGAAGACAACATGGCCACTCTCAAGGCATTCCGGCAGATGGGGATAGCCATAGATGAAGTTGGCGAAGATGTTGTTGTGCACGGCAAGGGACTACACGGACTCAAAGAGCCTGAAGATTTTATAGATGCCGGAAACTCCGGGACAACCATAAGGCTGATTACAGGCCTCCTCTCAGGACAAAAGTTTTTTTCCACCCTAACAGGAGATCAGTACCTCAGAAAGAGACCGATGAAGAGGGTCATTGAGCCCTTAAGTCAGATGGGGGCTAAGATCTTTGGCCGGGAAGGTGGGAACAAGGCCCCTCTTGCTATTGCGGGCTCAAAGCTAAAGGGGATAACATATAACTCTCCAATAGCCAGCGCCCAGGTGAAATCAGCAATACTTCTTGCTGGTCTGTATGCAGACGGCGTTACAACGGTCACTGAACCAACTGTTTCCAGAGACCATACAGAGAGGATGTTGACTTACTTTGGCGCAAAGATTAAACGTGAGGGAACAAAGGTTAGCATCGAAGCTGGACAGAAGCTTACTGGTCGAGAGATTATTGTTCCAGGTGATATTTCATCAGCAGCCTTTTTCATGGTTGCTGCCCTTATAACCGATGCTTCAGAGCTTACAATTAAGAATGTCGGTATAAACCCCACAAGGACCGGGATTATAGACATTTTAAAGGAAATGGGCGGAGATCTAAAGATATTAAATGAAAGGGAGGTCTCCGGCGAGCCGGTGGGTGATATCATCGTAAAATCCAGCAAACTAAGAAGTATTAAGATAAAGGGAGATGTAGTTCCAAGGGCAATAGATGAGCTTCCGGTTGTCGCAGTTGCTGCGGCATTTGCTGACGGAACAACGACTATAAGAGATGCAAGGGAGCTCAGGGTAAAGGAGACCGACCGGATAGGGACCATGGCTGCTGAGTTAAGAAAGATAGGGATTGAGGTTGAGGAACGCGAGGATGGAATGATAATAAAAGGGGGCAGACCAATCGGGACCAGAGATGCCAAAAGTCACGGCGATCATAGGATTGCAATGTCTATGGCTGTTGCAGGATTGGCTGGAGATGGAGAGATGCTGGTGACCGACACGGAATGCATAGATACTTCTTTCCCTGGTTTCGAGGAATTGATTAAAAAGGTATCAAGTAAATGAAGAAGATAATTGTTGCCATAGACGGGCCTTCAGGGTCAGGGAAGAGCACAGTAGCCAAGCTCCTGGCCAAGAAGCTTGGGTATACATACATTGACACCGGAGCCATGTACAGGGCTATTGCGCTTCAGGCAAAGCGGGACAATGTTGATATCAACAGCGGTATTGCCCTGAGCAGCCTCTGCGACAGTGTGCAGATCGGGTTCGTACCTAATAACGACGGGCTCAGTACTATTCTGAACGGAGTCGATGTTTCGGAGGAGATAAGGACGCCTGAGATGAGCATGGCAGCATCAGATATATCTGCAAAAAAAGAGGTCAGACAGTCCCTACTTTCACTTCAGCGCAGAATGGGTGAAAATGGCGGAGTTGTCCTTGAAGGAAGGGATGTAGGCACAGTCATATTCCCGAATGCTGAAGCCAAGTTCTTCCTTGACGCATCCCTGGAAGAAAGGGGGAAGAGGCGTTATAAGGAACTGGCCGCTAAAGGGCTTGATGTCACCCTTGAACAAACGATAGAGGACGTAAAGAAAAGGGACATTAATGACTCTTCGAGAGACATTGCACCACTAAAAATGGCCGACGATTCTATTTTAGTCGATTCCACGAACGTTGGCATAAAGGAAGTGGTTGAGAAGATGATAGAGGTTATCAAAAGCCGTGAGGCGTGAGGTCTGAGGTTTACACCTTACTACTTACGATTCACGCCTAACTGGGATCATGGAAATTATCTTAGCAAAATCTGCCGGTTTCTGTTTCGGTGTAAAACGTGCAACCAAAATGGCATTTCAGGAGGCCGAGAGCGGCAACCCTGATACATATACCCTCGGTTCCATTATTCATAATCCACAGGTGGTTGATAAACTGGCATCCGCTGGGGTAAGCGTGAAAAATGATGTTGAGAACATAAACCAGGGCACGGTAATTATACGTTCCCACGGTGTAACTCTCGATGAGATAGACAGGGCAAAGAAGAAAGGGCTCAGGATAGTTGATGCCACATGCCCTTTTGTCAAAAAGGCCCAGGACCTGACGACTCTTCTAAGGGAGGAGGGATACTTTGTTGTCATAGTCGGGGACGAGGAACACCCTGAGGTAAAGAGCATAATAAGTTATGGCGGAAAAGACGTAATAGTGGTAAACTCGCCAGATAAACTGGAAACTCTCCCGAAAAAGAAAAAAATAGGGGTTGTGGCCCAGACGACACAGTCATTTGATAATCTTAAGGCTATTGTAAATGAGTGCCTTGGCAAGGTTGGTGAACTACGGGTATTCAATACTATCTGCGGAGCCACCGCCATAAGGCAGGATCAGTCAAGGGACATCGCTCTGGAAGTTGACTGCATGATAGTGGTTGGTGGTTACAGCAGCGCCAATACAAATAGGCTGGCCGAGATATGCAAGAGTATACAGCCGAACACCCATCATGTTGAGGTAGCTGCTGAGCTTGATTCTGCCTGGTTTAGTGGGGTAAAAAGGGTTGGTGTAACGGCAGGTGCATCCACTCCTGAGTGGATTATAGATGATGTAGTAAAGAGGATAAAAGAGTATGGAGAAACGCAAAGCTAAAAGCGTAAATTGTAGAGCACAATTATGTATCGTTTTTCATTATGCAGAGGCATTTTGAAGTTTTCAATATAATTCTGTTTAGGGGGTAATGGGTTAATGGATAAGGCAAAGGCGCAGTTTCAGGAAGATCAGGAAGAAAGGCCCGAAAAAGGAGGGGAAGAGGAGTCTTTCGAGGCCCTTTTCGGAAAAAGCATCAGTGAACTGACTGAAGGGGAGACGGTCAAAGGTGAAGTAGTAAAAATAACCTCTGATTCCATCCTTCTCGATATAGGATACAAGTCTGATGCAATAATTCCGATTGAAGAGTTCAGGAAACCAGACGGAACTGTAGATATTAAGGTGGGCGACAGTATCTCGGCTATAATTGAAAAACTGGAAGGGAAAAACGGCCTGGTCATACTCTCCAGGACAAAGGCAGCAAAGATGATAGTATGGGATGATATAGCCAGGTCCTGCGATCAAGGCGGCTTTATAGAGGGGAAGGTAACTGGAAAGGTTAAGGGCGGTCTGTTTGTTGATCTGGGCGGAGTCCAGGCATTTCTTCCAGGATCCCAAGTAGATATCAAACCTGTAAAGAGCATGGATGAACTCTTAGGCAAGACATTCCAGTTCAAGGTATTAAACTATAACAAAAAGGCAGAAAACGTGGTTGTTTCCAGAAGGGCCTGCCTTGAAGAGTCAAGAGAAAAACAGAGAGAAAAGACCCTCGAAGGAGTGCATGAAGGTGCGATAGTAGAAGGTGTTGTGAAGAACATCATGGATTACGGCGCCTTCGTAGATATCGGCGGTATAGACGGCCTGTTACATATAAACGATATTTCATGGAAAAGGACAAACAAGGCGTCAGAAGTCCTGAAGATAGGAGATAAGATTACTGTCCAGATATTAAAGCTCGACATGGCAAATAAAAAAATCTCCCTGGGTATGAAACAGACAACCGATGACCCCTGGAAGGATGTCATAAATAAATATCCGGTTGGAACAAGGGTAAAGGGAAAGGTTGTAAACCTTACTGATTTCGGCGCCTTTGTTGAGCTGGAAGAA
>Ga0209431_10004416_pt1 | contig 11033 bp, 13 predicted proteins | sample RifCSP13_3_FD_184021 | JGI IMG/M metagenome (GOLD analysis project Ga0209431, IMG submission 184021) | Soil microbial communities from Rifle, Colorado - Rifle CSP2_sed 13_3 (SPAdes) (version 2) | ecosystem: Environmental > Terrestrial > Deep subsurface > Rock core/Sediment | place: Rifle... | reverse complement strand
ATTGCCCCCCAACACTTCGTGGTTGGGTGAGCTCTAAGTCCTTCAACCCCTTGCCTATCGAGAGAATGCTTCTGTCTTTTTTGCATGAATCAACATTCGTAATTCCTTGGTTGCCGAGGCCAGCTTGATATCTGCGACCTCTTTGTTTCCGTCAGCGACGATAATTTCACCGGGGCCAAATTTTGCGTCGTTGATTGCAATTGGGACCTTTGAATGGAGGATTCCTGCAAGAAAATCAAAAAGGGAGGGATAGGTTGCATTATTTTCATAAATGTATGTTGTTGTCCCCTCCGTGACCAGTGCTTCTTTTCTTAGATTGAAATTAAAGTCTGGCGAGGAAAGTGGATCGATAATGTTTATTGCGAGCTCTGCCAGATTAGCGTTTCTATCACTCTCTTTTAGTTTCGTATACTTTGCTGCTATTTTTTCCAGCTCGCTCAAACTAGCAGTCAATAATGGTCTCGCCGGGATATGTATCACTTGATACTTAAGCCTGCTGGAATACTTCAAGACAACAGGTCTAAAGACAGGCCGTGACTAGCAACTGGGACTGAAGCAAGAACTGCCAATACCTTGCTTATCCCGGAATCATCATGGTTTAACATGATTGCGCGGATTTCTTGGTCATCTGTCCTTCTCTAAGTTGCGAACCCGATCTTCTTGCCAATAACATTACCTATACTATAACGGAGCATGTCCGTCCTAAGTAGAGCAATAAATAAACTGCAAGGCAGCTTTATCAAGGGCTTATATCAGATACAACTGTGCCTCAGAACCTTGCCAAGAGTCTCGCCTCGCGCAGAGGCAGTACTGCTACTGACATTAACAAAGGACCACTGAAGAAAGCAAGAAAACCGCCAGCTATTATCGCTGATACTGTATTGGTGGTGAATCCAAATTCTTGCGGCGGGCTGACCGGCAAAGACTGGGAATCCCTCTATGTTAAAATCAAAGGCATCCTGAGCGAAAACCTAAAGGTAGCTTTTAGTAAAAAACCCGGTGATGGTACGATTTTGACAAGGAAGTTCTTGAAAAGAGGATTCAAGATAATTGTTGCGATAGGAGGTGACGGGACAATAAATGAAGTTGCCAATGGCTTCTTCGAAGATCCTGTAGGAATTTACGGAAGCAGACCAGGCATAAAGAAGAGTAATGCCGCCATTGCAAGTAACAACGACGGCATAGTACCATCACCATCGGTGTTAGAACCAATAAATCCTGATGCTACAATGGCAATAGTTCCATGCGGAACAAGAAACGTGCTTGCCAAATCGCTAGAGTTGCCGGAGGGAGTTATAGAATGTTGTCGGAGCTTTTCTGCAGGAAAAGCAAGAAAGATAGATGTCATCAGCGCTACAGTTACAAATGCAAATGATCGCTCGACAAGAAACACCAGAATATTTCTAAATGCAGCAGAGATCGGGCTTGGAGCTGAGATTATCGAAAGATCAAAAAAAATTAGAAAGGTAGTTAATAGTAGGATTGTATCAACAATAACCAGCATACTTGCGACTTTACCTTCTTATCAAAGTAACGAGTGCGAAGTTGTTTTGGAAGGTAGGCGCAGGAAAATTGTGACCAAGATGACAATTGGAATAGTCGCAAACGGCAGATTCCTAGGAGGTAGTTTTGAAGCTGCACCCAAGGCTGATATGTCAGATGGATTTCTGGATGTTCTTATTCTGAAGGAATCTGGGAGCTTGAAGATGCTGAATGAACTTGCCAGCATGAAAGATGGCCAATACAAGGAGGAAGGCAATATGTTTTATAAAAAATCTAGGAAAGTTTCTTTCGCATCAAAAGAGAGAGACGTGACAGTCACAATTGATGGAGAACCCATTGGAATTCTGCCAGCGACATTTGAGGTTATTCATAATGCACTGACAGTTAGAATGTAGCTTAAACTTTCGCTAGTGGTGGAGCCATTCTGATTGTTGATGATATTATGTTACCGGACTCACGATAGTACAATTTTATCCCGTGAGTCGCCGCTAGCGTATTGTCTCTCCGCCGTCCACAATCACTGTTTGACCGTTGACAAATGATGTATAGTCGCTTGCAAGCATCAGGGCAACACCTGCAACTTCCTCTGGCTTACCAGCTCTTCCAAGAGGAATAGAAGATATCATCTCTCTCTTCTCATCATGTGTTAATCTGTCCCAGTTTCTCGGAGTAGCAATAGACCCCGGGGCAATCGCGTTGCATCTTATGTTGTATTTACCGTACTCGGCAGCTATATGTTTGGTTATTCCAAGATTGGCAGCCTTGGCCACAGTGTAAGGTGCACCCTTCATGTATCCACTTATGGCTGGCGTAGACGAAATGGTAATTATGACACCACCTTTCTGTTTAGCCATGATGGGAAGAACCTCACGGCTACAGCGGTAAGTGCCCTTTGTATCCACGTTCAAGACCTTTTCCAAATCCTCATCAAGAATTTCATCAAAACGTACATCCCACAGATCATCTTCAATAGGGTAACCGGCGTTATTCACTAATACATCAATCTGTCTGTATTTTTGAAGGGTCTGGGCAACCATTTCCTTTACTTCGCCGAGGGATGTTACATCTACTTTGAAACCTAGCGGGTTGGTTTTGTATTCGCTGCAGATTTCATCCACGACTTTCTGAACCTCCTTCTGTTCTCTTCCCGTGATAATTACATTTGCTCCATGTTCAGAAAAAAGATTTGCTATAGCCCTTCCATTTCCTCTGGTAGATCCAGTAATAATTGCAACCCTTCCTTCCAGCAATTTCATGAATTGATGCCAAGCGAGTCATCGCTTACAGCTTATTTAACTCTGCGTGGCTCTAAAAGAGAGAAAATCTATAATAACTTTTTGTAAATCTCATCTCAAGGATACTGGATCAATCTACATGATGGTGATGAACTAAATGGTCATAGAACCTAATTGACTTGACGTTAATGTAGGCGCTGGCGGGTTGGGATTGATGGCAACTCAGCTTGCAAAAGCAATTACAGGGGCAAGAATTATAGCTATGGATATAGACAGCAGTAAGCTGAAGGCTGCAAAGACCAACGGAGCAGATATTACCATCAATTCTAGGAAAGAGGCTCCCATAAAGGCAGTAATGGAAAGGCGGACAAAATGGGCGTAGACGCGGTGATCGACTTTGTCAACGCTTTAAAGACTGTGGAGACAGAAATGCAGAATCTGAGGAGAAGAGCTAGGGGAGTGTTGGTAGGGCTCGTTGGAGGCGCATTGCAACTCAATTTGGTGACAATGCCAACAAGGGCTCACAAGCTAATTGGCTCGCATACTGGAACCATGACTGCTATGGTCGAGTTAGTATCCCTAGCAAGAGGGAGAATAATCAAACCTATAATTTCGGACAAAATCACATTTGGTCAGGCCACGAAGGGATTGGCTAAACTGAAGGCAGGCAAAATCGATGGCAGGGCCCTCATAATCCTATGAGATTAGGCAACCTCCAGAGCATTTGTTTGTCCATTATCATCAAAGGCTATAATGAATCAATGAACGCAATATATTTGTGAAATGTGAAACAGTAGAGTATATTTCATACGACCTTGAATTTGGCGAGAAGTGTTTTCTTTTATACTACCGACATTACACAAAGACATGAAAAAGGCTGGAACTGTTAAGAAAAAGAAGCCTTTGGAATTACCATCTAGACCTATAAAAATGCAGTTGACACTCCTAGACAAGGTGAAGCACGAAGGTACAGACATCATGTCCTTCAAGTTCTTCCGCAAAGACGACACGAATTATTTGAATTACATTGCTGGGCAGTATGCAATTGTTGATCTGGGAACAAAAGAGGACACAAAGGGTCCGACGCGAGCATTTACAATAGCTTCATCTCCAACAGAAAAGGATGTTATCCTAATAAGCACAAGAATAAGAGACACCCCATTTAAGCAAAGGCTATCAAAGTTAAAAAAAGGAACATTAGTTAGGATTACTGGTCCGGACGGAGACTTTATCCTTCCTGATGATTATTCAAATCGGGTAGTATTCCTATCAGGCGGCATAGGCGTAACACCTTTTAGAAGCATGATAGGGTTTGCTACAGACAAGCAGCTACCGCTAAAGATAACGATGTTTGATTCTAACAGAAATCAGGCAAACATACTATACAAAGACGAATTTGATAGCTGGGCGAAGCTCAATAAGAATTTGGAAATCATATACACAATAACTGAAGAAGGGGAAAAGTCCCCATCATCGGATTGGAAAGGTGAAACCGGCTTTATAGACAAAGCAATGCTAGTAACATATTTGACCAAGTATGAGCTAAACCACTCAACCTTTTACATATGTGGTCCTCCTGCTATGCTGAACGCAATGTATAAGCTTCTGGCAATGGAAATCAAAGTACCAGATGAAAAGATCAAGACAGAGGAATTTAGCGGCTATTAGAATCTGATAGGGAACTTCACGAGCGCTATGGCCCAAAGGGATCACAGCGAGATAAGATGATTATTGTAATAATATGAGATCGATCTAGATTTTATTATCTTTCTGCTTTCTCTTCTGTTTTTCTGCTAGAGACTTTTCAGTGTCCTCTTCACCTTGTTTTATCAGCTTCTTAATAGTCGCAATTGAGAAATCAGCATCTTCAAAGATAAAATGTGTGTCTTCGCTTCTTTCTATGCGGGTTATTTCCTGGATTATTGCACCCCGCGCATTAGCAAGCTTGTGGTATTCAGGCTCTATTTTCATAAACCTTTCGCGCATTTCTCCATTAAGCTCTACATTGCTTATGATATCGTGCATCTCTCTAAGCAGCAATAGGTACTTTGAGATGACCTTTGACATTCTGACGTTGTGATCTGTCTTGTCAGTGTGCATAATGTCTCTAGCCCTATGCCAAACATCTGCTAAATTCTCCGGCAGCTCTTCCTGAATGTGTGGGAATAAGTTCACGATGTACACTTTCTTGTCGCGCTTTGGTGAAGAGTCAATCACTTCCCTAAGCGGCGTATTGCTAAGCAATGAACCATCCCACAAATACTTGCCATCTTTTTGAGTCCATCCTATTCCATAGTAAGGATATCCCGCGCATGCAACTAAATGACCTGCGTCAAAATTGGTAGTCATGCTATCGAATATTACAGCTTTGCTCTTCTTTATGTCAGTGCAAGTTACAATTAATCTAGGAGTATTCTGACTGCCTAATTTTGCAAAATCGATGTACTTTTGTAAGGTATTTGTAAGAACGGTGAGGTCATAAAGGTATGACAATCCATATGGAAAATACCCACTGCTATTGTTCATGTTCTGCGGCTTAAGCCAAACAGGCGAAAAGACCTTTGGGTTACCATAGAATGCGCCATAGGAAGAAGAAATAATAGCCCTCAAATTATCTGAAATTGTAGACGGCGTCACGGTTTCTGCGACATCCAACCAAAAATCTTCCAAATCCTTTTCAGGATGACCACTTTTAGAGCCAGCTATAATTCCCGCGTTGACTGCTCCTATAGAGGTGCCAGCGACTATGTCAAATTTTATGCCATGCTTGGAAAGAGATTTGTATACACCGCATTCGTATGCTCCTAATGAGCCCCCACCCTGCATCACAAGAACAGTTTCAGATTCTCGTTTTTGTGAATGCCTAATTCTCAGTTCATGCAGTGTCAAGGCCGTTAGTATTGTTGGAATAGCAGTTATTATTAACATTGTCATTACAAATTAGTACCAGGGTCTTGAAGATGGCCTCTTATTGGTTAATGCAGTGCATACCAAGTTGAAAGCGAAGTTTTGGGCGGCTCGCATGAGCATAAGCGGAATATCCAAGAAATTGATGTTGCGAATCATCTGGATAAATTATGTATATGCTTCGATTCTCCCAAGTTCAAGGACAATCGAAAAGACTATTTTTTGGAGCATTAGTGAGCATTGTGCATACGTACTTTGGTTTTTTAGACCGCAATACTTTAATCCTTGAACACCATAATATTAAGGAGACATTGGTAATAGCAAAGATAAGAAAATTGTCAGGAATCGATAAGAAAATACTAAAGATTCTTCTCATTCCTTCTGAAAGAATTTCGTCGCATGCGCTGGCTGCTAAGCTTGGGCTTCCTCGAACCACTATACAAAGGAGGCGCAAGTACTTGGAAAAGCATTTTCTTGAATTTGCATACTTCCTAAAATTACATGAATTGGGATACAGACGTGTGGATTTATTAATTTACACAGGTGGCGGTGATACCCTCAAGATTGCAAATAAGTTGCTAGCGCGTGACGAAGTAGTGTATGTTGGGAGAAGCATCGGCGAGCACACGATTGACCTAAGGGCAGAGGTAATTATCAAAGACAACTCACAGTTACTTGACCTGCTTGAAGAAGTGAAAGCCATGCCTAGCGTCAAAGACGTAATATGGAGCGAGATTGTAAAGATAGTAGGCAAGAAAAGGTCTGTGCCTGGTTCAATCATTGACAATATTTGAGCTAAAGATGATTGGTGCAAGTGTCAAATCAAGTGACACTCCATTTCGTATGAGTAGTCATTTAATGGTCTTCACAAAGCCTTCTTTATGTATCCAGTAATACGATACTCTATCGGCGCCTATCCAGTACGTTTCAGTGCCAGCGTCAACAACGATTTCCTTTGTAGAATCTTCAAACTTGACGTTATGCCTATGTAGTTCAATCTTTTCACCGGTATCAATACGGATCATCACTTCACCGTTCTTTTCCAGACTAGCCTTCAAGGCTTCATAGATTGCCATGTGGCTATGGTACCGATAGTGGTTATTAAGAATTTACTCATTTGCAGCTTTCTCCATACGTGTACAGTGATAAATTTTAGCAAACTGAAGCCATGAATGAAATGGCTAATCTGGTGAAAGTCAGCATCATGTCACCAGCTGAAAGAAATAGGCTAGGCATAATCTAGTCTACTTTATGGCGCCAAAGAAGGTATCTTGCCGCTGCTGTCTGAATCTCCTGTAATCCATTGGGTTCAGCAACAGTTGAGTCATAAATTTCTAGGTACTAGTAGCTTATCAGGCGATGATGGTAAAATTATACGCTGTTCAATGCTTGGCAGTCAGTAGGTAGTAATCCATTCTTGGTCTGTTTCTACAGAGGTTGTATACCTCTTTGAATCCAGTTGTGCCTATCCCAAAGGGAACAGGAACTACTACAATAAGACCAAACAAGGAGTAGACAGCTAATTCACCTGCCATTAGCGAAAGCATAGGTAATGTGCCCATTCCTAACCTGTAGCACAGATATGGAACTATTCCGTTTATCATCATATATGATTATCATTATACGACCTTCATACTAATGACTTGAGGTCTATATCCTACTTGAAACGACTTTAAAGCCCAGCTTTTTGGTTCTTGTAAGCATTATTCTATTTTTCCCAACCAATTCTGGCACGATGATATTTCTATTCGTGGTGTGTATTGCATGCTATGATATGGAGCATAGTCGGGGCACTCGTTGTCATAATAGTCATAGTTCTGGCGGTCAAGTTCGTGTTTGGCGTATTCTAAGTTAACACGGATGGTATCGTAGATAATCAGCAATAGACAGGCCTTGTTCATTGCCTTTGGCCTAAAGCTTTTCCTATGATGAACCATCACGATCGGGGTATTTGGGGTAAGGTAATCAATTCTCACCTTTTACAGATAAGTATTCTATTGATTATTGGGACGAATTTCGTCTAATCATGATAAGGTTGGCGTGTCAGATACAACCCTGAGGAAGGACATTTGGAGTACCATAAGCGTCATCACGGCGTTGTCAGTCCTCGATGTAGCAGTTGCTCTCATTCTTGCGGAGCAAGCGCTCGCAAAGCAGAAGCAAGACATTCTTGAGCAGAAAATGATTACCGCGAGTGCACTGGCAAGCAGATTCCTACTCAGAATCGAGGATGCAACCAATACACTTCAAGTCGCAGACAGGATTGGAGTTCTCAGAAGCTAGCCGGGCGCTCCACTCAAATTTGCGGTATTCCACCGAGGATATTCCGTATGCTTCCTGAATAAAGTAAGTGAGGCCTGATTGCGTTTGCTCAAATATATGTTCTCAAACGTTTGATGGGCATGAATCTTTTTTATGTCGAGCCCAAAAAGCAAGCGGTAGGCGGGTCCGAAGGGTTCTATTCTTAATTGAGAATAAATCGAAGGTTAGAATAATAGATTAATATAGCAAGCAAAACTAACTATTGGCGCTTGTCTGAATCCCAATACCGGTCTTTCCTTTGGCGATGGTTTATTCCTCAAGGCTCCAGAATCTTACAGCATATTCCCGGATTAGAAGGACGTTAAACAATCCGAACTTAGGATTCAAGGCGGGCGGCTATGAGAGTGAGCTGCGCACATGAAGCACACTCGGCTAACATTATCCATATTTAAGAGCAATGTCTTCGAACACGTCTGCCACGTCTGCGCATCTGTCATGAGCCCCTTCAAGTATTTCATAAACTTCTTTCATCTTGATTATGTGAATTGCATCGTTTGTCTTGAATAAGTCTGCGATAGCTGTTCTGAAGATCACATCTGCTTCGTGCTCATACTGGCTTACATTCTGACAGTGCTCGATTAACTCGTTTGAATTCTTGAATCCTCGTAGTTTTTTTACTAAGAAGTAGATCTCTTGTGACGACGATAGGAGCATTTTTGCCAGCTCTTTCATGTATACTGTTGGCTCCTTAATGTCAAACAGTATGAGCGTTCCGATGAATCTGTCGGTGTAGTCTATTATCTGGTCAATCTCGCCTGTAAGAGCTGAAATGTCTTCCTTGTCAAGCGGCGTCACGAAGGTCTTGTCAATGAGGACGTAAACGTTATGAGTAATCTTGTCTCCTTCGTGTTCCAAGTCCTCTATCTTCGTGCTTAATTCTTGAAGTTTGCCGTAGTCATTCAATAACTCAACCAAGGTGTTAACTGACTTTATCAAGACTTCTCCCTGTGATTCAAGCGAATCTATTATTTCGTTCTCGTTCGATCGAAGCCATGACATCAATCCTCGTCCCAATTCGAATTCAGCCTAGGATAGAACGGTTGAATATATGAAGGCAGTTATTGTGTAGCCACACGATCGCCGCATACCTTGGCTACCATATAGTCTATATAGAATATGTAGCAAGTGTTCTTATGCTGATTCCGCTGCACCTTGGCTGTGACGGTCCCAGTCTCAGCATTAACCAACTTTGAAGTAATAAGCGTAAGCCCGATATCCGATTCAATCAAGAAACTTGAAATCATTACATGCGACCTTTGCAAAACGGCAAGAGCCTCGCATGATGTTTTTGTGCAAGGCATCGTAGAAATTGCATTTCTTAAACGGTGCTGCGAACAATGCATAAAGAAGCTTAATGGAACCCTATAGCATTCATTAAGAGCAGTGAAGCCGCGGCAAGAGATGCGCTGGCAGGTATCGTTATCAACCATGCGTATACTATTCTTCTTCCCAATCCCCACCTTACCGCGGAGAATCTCTTGGTAGAGCCAGTTCCCATGATGGCACCAGAAATCGCATGCGTCGTGCTGACTGGTACCCCAAGCCACGCCATCGATGTTAGGATTGCACCTCCACCGGTTTCAGCAGCAAACCCCTGATACGGCTTCAGGCTGGTCAGACGGAATGCCATCGTTTTGACTATTCTCCATCCGCCGAAAAATGTTCCAAGGGCTATAGCCGTCGCGGCACCACCTATCACCCAAAGCGGAACTACAAACCCTTTAGTCTCAAGCATACCACCAGCGATGAGCAGCGCCGTGATTACTCCCATAGTCTTCTGCCCGTCATTCGCTCCATGGGTAAGCGAGAAAAACGTTGAAGACGCAATCTGCAACTTTCCAAATATTCTATTAACCTTGGCTGACGAAGATTTACGGAATGCCAACATTATGCCAACAGTAAGCGCAGCAGCTATTGCAAAGCCCACAGAAGGTGATACAACCATGAATATCAAGACTCTTTCGATTCCTGAGAAAACTATTCCCTGGAGACCCCCGGCAATTAATGCTGAACCAACTAGACCTCCAATTAATGCATGACTACTGGATGAGGGCAGACCTAACCACCAAGTAACGAGATCCCAGATGATAGCACCAATTAGTCCTGCTAAAATTACAAATACGGTAGAAAATTCTGGCTGGATTATCCCCTTGCCCACGGTTGCCGCGACTGCAGTGCCGAACACAAACGGCCCGGCGAAATTAGCTGTGGCGGCGATTGAGACAGCCTGCAAGGGCCTTAGAACCCGAGTTCCTACTACCGTGGCAATCGAATTCGCTGCATCGTGAAAACCATTCACAAAGTCAAAGAAAAGTGCCGCAGCAATTGTCCCAGATACGACTAATAGTGTTGCTCCAACCTCTACCAATTCTAATCAACCATATTGGATACACGCTAAATTAAGCAGAATTTGCAATCACTATCAGATGCGATTTTTTTATTGACCACTAATATTCGTATTCACAATAGACTATGACATCTATAAAGATTAGCTACAACATGCATAGGGTGACGAATATTCTTGTTATCGTGGTTGATTTCTACAAAGCCCTACTTAAGATGATCCAGCGCACGGTAATTTGATGTGAGGAGTAGGTCGCTCAAAGGCGTGAGATCAGAATTTGTTATCTGCTCTATTCTATGAACGAGCATTCCTGGGATTTGCTGAATGTCATTTGTATTTTTGCTCTACTATCGTTTTCAAATCTGACATAAACCTATCAAATGTCTTTACTTTTCCGCTTTGCTCTGTGTTGCCTTTGCTCAATAGGTAGCTTCCATCAGTATCGACTTCAACAATAGCTCGCCCTTTCTTTGTGGGCTTTTGTAGCTAATGTACCGTCCTCGTCAGGCGTGACGAAATATACCCTAATCTCTCTCGTAGTCGGTGCAGCAGAGAGTTTTAGTTTCCAGTAGCCTGTTTGAGCATTCTTTCTCTCAGTGTGACCTTAACGTTGTCAAACCACGTTCTAAAATCCGGCTCGTCAAGTAGGTGCCTGCGTGGGGATTTCGCCAGGTCCTGCCGGGGTGGGGGATTTACCATGAAACGTAGTGAAACCATCTCCC
>Ga0209431_10004415_pt1 | contig 11034 bp, 8 predicted proteins | sample RifCSP13_3_FD_184021 | JGI IMG/M metagenome (GOLD analysis project Ga0209431, IMG submission 184021) | Soil microbial communities from Rifle, Colorado - Rifle CSP2_sed 13_3 (SPAdes) (version 2) | ecosystem: Environmental > Terrestrial > Deep subsurface > Rock core/Sediment | place: Rifle... | reverse complement strand
CGGAGGTGCCGCCGGTCTATCAGACGCGCACCCGGGGCGCCCAGGAGGCGCACGAGGCCATCCGGCCCACTTCGGCCAGCCTGCTGCCGGACGATGTGAAGGACCATCTTTCGGCGGACCAGTTCAAACTCTACAGCATGGTGTGGAACCGCTTTGTCGCCTCTCAGATGAATCCGGCGATCTACGATACCCTGACGGTCGAGATCGAAGGCCGCTCGGCCATCCACGTCTATGCCCTGCGCGTATCGGCCTCGAGCCTGAGATTCGCCGGGTTCCTGCAAGTCATCGGGGATCCGCCGGCGGATAACGGCGACGAGAACGGTAACGGGGAAAGCGGTTCGCAGCTCGAGCAGCTGCCCGATCTGGCCGAGTCCGATCCGTTGGACCTGCTCGATCTGTATCCGACGCAGCACTTCACCCAGCCGCCGGCGCGCTACTCTGAGGCCGGCTTGGTGCGCGCTCTCGAGGAGAATGGCATCGGGAGGCCTTCGACCTACGCCCCGATCATCACGACGATCCAGACGAGAGGCTACGTGCGCAAAGAGAAACGCCGCCTGATCCCGACTGAGATCGGCGAGGTCGTGAACGACTTGATCGTCGTCCACTTCCCGGAGATCGTCGATCTCGGTTTCACGGCCAAGATGGAAGAGGAGCTGGATGAGATCGCTGAAGGAAAGCGGGAGTGGGTCGAGGTGATCCGGGCATTCTACAATCCGTTCGCCGAGCAGGTCCGGCTGGCGGCGGAGAACATGCCCGAGATGAAGCCCGAGGTCGAGCCGCTCGGTCGGTTGTGCCCGGAGGACGGAGGCGAGCTCGTAATCCGGCATGGTCGCTATGGCCGGTTCATCGGTTGCTCGAACTTTCCGAGTTGTCGCTACACCGAGCCCTGGCTCGAGAAGATCGGCGTGCGCTGTCCGCAGGACGGAGGTGAGCTGGTCGAACGCCGAACCCGGCGAGGACGCACTTTCTACGGGTGCGCCAATTATCCGGCTTGTGATTTCACGAGCTGGAAACGCCCGCTGCCTGCTCCATGTCCAAACTGCGGCGGATTGCTAGTGGCCGAGAGCAAGAGGTTTGCCGAGTGCCTGTCGTGCCACTCGCGATTCGAACTGAAGGACCTTCCCGAAATCGAGCGTGATCTGGCATAGAACCTGCACCTCAGTCCGAGGGTTTGCCTTCGCTGACGCGGAGGTCTAGAATTTATCCCATGTTGGGACCTCGGACGAGTACAATCCACCGCGCCCGACAACCGGGGAGTGAAGTCTCATGAACATGCTGGACAGCCTGACACAGAGAAAGTGGGTCCTGCCGGGCATTGCCCTTGTCGTTGGCCTTGTCTTGGGCGTCGGGTACGCCTGGGGAATCAATCCGGTTAAGTGGGTCGAGGGCACGCCGGAGCAGCTCCGGGCGGACCTGCAGCGGGATTTCCTGCGGATGGCGATCGACTCATATTCGATCAACCGCGACGTCGACCAGGCGATTAAGCGGTACCAAAGCCTCGGGGCACGGGCACAGCAGACGCTCGAGGAAATCGGTGCCAACCCGGATAAAACCCGGCCGACGGACATTCAGAACTTCAGAGCCGTGGTGGAGATCTTCAAACCGTCGGCCGAGCCTCAGGCGACGGACGTTCCGGTCGGGGGGTTGAGCGGCATCACCCGGTTGGCGCTGCCGGTCTGCGGCGGGACAATCGTGCTGGGACTGGTTCTGGCAGCCGTCTTCCTACTCAGAGACCGCGTGCGTCTGCGCGGCACCCCGACGATGTCCGAAGAAGAGGCCGCCGCCAGAATGAACTTGGGATCCGGTCCTTTGCCTAGAGCGTCGCGAAGCGGCCAAGGTGCCGACACCAGTCAAGAGCCCCTGGCCACTTTCAGGACGATCTACGCGCTGGGAGACGATCTTTACGACGATTCGTTCAGCATTGAGAGCGGGACCGGGGACTTCCTGGGGGAATGTGGGGTGGGGATCGGAGATGTCATCGGCGTCGGCGACCCAAAGAAGGTCTCCGCCCTGGAAGTCTGGTTGTTCGACAAGAACGACATTCAGACCGTAACCAAGGTCCTGATGAGCCGCTACGCCTTTCAAGATGGCGCCACCCATAATCGCCTGGCGGCGAAAGGGGACCCATCACTGGCCGAGAGTGGCGGCGTGATTTATCTCCAGACCGCTTCCCTTGAGGTCGAGGCACGCGTCGTCGACCTGGTCTATGGTGAGGGGGCCCTGCCGCCGGAGAGTTTCTTTGAGCGGGCGACGATCGAGTTGAGAGCCTGGTCCCGAGGGAACTAGCTTTCGAGCCCGCGCATCCTGCGTAAGATGATCACCGGGCAGCCGTCGGCTGCCCGCTTTCTTTCGTGCCAGGCGGTCATGCATTCTCGGGGCGGTCATGACGGCGTGGGCGCCTCGCGTGAGGGATCTCAGTCTGTCCGGCTAGCGGATCTCGAGAATCTTGAGCTCGACTCGGCCGGCCGGTGTCTCGGCCACAGCCACCTCGCCGACTTTCTTGCCCATCAAGGCCTTTCCGATCGGGGACTCGTTCGAGATCCGGCCCTCGCGCGGGGAGGCCTCCTTGATGCCGACGACATGATACGTCTGAGGGGAGTCGCCATCGCTGGCGACCACGACAGTGTTGCCCACGCTGACTTCGCCGGCGGAGCTGCCTTCGACGATCTTGGCTTCACGAAGGATGGTCTCCAACTCCTGGATTCGACCTTCCAGGAAGGCCTGCTCCTCCTTGGCATTGATGTAATCGGCGTTTTCTGAAAGATCTCCCTGCTGAACAGCATGGCGAAGCCGCTGTGCCAGGGCAGTCCGGCGCGGTCCGCGCAGCTGTTCCAGTTCGGCGCGCAGCCTGTCGGCGCCTTCCGGCGTCAGAAAGAACTCCCTCTCCGTCATTCCCTCACCTGCTTCTTACGGTCGCTTGTGCGGATCGAATAGCTTGTCTCGTTCCTCGAGTGCGAATCGATCGGTCATCCCGGCGATATAGTCGCACACCGTCCTGTAGACGTCGGACTCGCGAGCGCGGTCTTGGACCTCGTCGGGAAGGGTCTCCGGATTCCGGGTGTATGCCTCGAACAGGTCCTCGAGGAAGCGCTCCGCCTTCACCTGCATACGAATCACCCGGTAATGCTGGTACATGTTCTTGAATAGGAAACTCTTCATCTCCCGGTTCAACAGGGCAAGGGAGTCGGAGAAGCCAACGACGTTGTGCGAAAGAAGCTGAAGTCCGGCGACGGTATCGACCTGGCTCTCCTCAAGACGCTTCTGGGTGGCAAGCAACAGGTCGGTGACTTCGATCCCGATCAGTCGCCTGATTAGGCGATGACGGACCGTTTCGTCGAAAGGCTGGTCGCGCCACCCGATACTCTCGCGGACTTTCTCCCACAAGCCCACCCCGTCGAGTCCTGCCGGCGAAATCAGACCGGCCCTGAGCCCATCATCAAGATCGTGGGCCGTGTAGGCCAGCTCATCGGCGACATTGGCGATCTGGGCCTCGAGGTGGCCTCGCTTTTCGGGCTCGAATTCCTGGGCATCGGCGATGTCGTACTCCGTCTCATGCTTGACGATCCCTTCCCGGACCTCCCAGGTCAGGTTCAGCCCCACGAAACCTGGGTAGCGGTGCTCGAGCTTTGTGACGATCCGCAAGGACTGCTTGTTGTGGTCGAACCCGCCCCGCCCAGTCATCAGCCGGCTCAGGGTTGCCTCACCAGCGTGTCCAAAGGGCGGGTGCCCCAGATCGTGAGCCAGGCAGATCGCCTCAACCAGATCTTCGTTGGCTCCGAGGGCGCGGGCAATCGTGCGCCCGATCTGGGCGACCTCAAGCGTGTGTGTCAGCCGTGTCCGATAGTAATCGCCTTCGTAGTTGACGAAGACTTGGGTCTTGTATTCCAGACGTCGGAAGGCTGTTGTATGCAGAATCCGATCGCGATCGCGTTGAAATGCCGTCCGGTAATTGGGCTCGTCTTCCGGGAAGGCACGCCCGCGCGAATCGCGACTGCGGATGGCGACAGGCGATAGCGCCGCATCCTCATGCGCTTCTATCTTCTCGCGGGTTACGAGCACCTCGTCTCCTCAATCCTTGCGGCCACACACGGGCGAGGCCCGCAGCAATCCGTCCGCAAGTGTTCACCTGTCATTTCGTCACCGACCGGCTTCCTAGTCTAACCGACCCACGAACGGGCGTCAAATGAAGGCAAATTCTGCGGTGCATTCCAACTCGAGGGGCACGTCTCCTTTGTAGGGAGCGAAGGGGGAAATGGCGTTTTCCCCGCTGAGAGCGTGCGGGGCAGGCAGGCGGCCCCCCTCCGCAAATGGCCGTTGTTGAGCTTCCCCACCCGGGCATGATCTCCGCCATCCATTCTTGCGGCCTCCTCTCGGGTCTTGGAGCAGGAACGCTCAACAAAGGTCGCCCTGGCCTGAACAATGTGGTGCTCCAAATAGGGGTGGCCGGGGAAGCGCGCTTTGTCCCATCCCGGGCCGTCAACGGTCGCATTCCAGGGGGGGCCAGGGGGCCATCCCGCGAGAAACGCCGCATGGGTTCTTGCCAACGCAATCGGGATGCACCCGATAGGAGCCTTCCGTTGACATCCCGGAATCGCGGCAGGATAATCATCGCTGAACAAGGATGTGGAGGGGCATGTGGCCTATCCGTTCCCCAGCCAGGCTTGGGTTCAGGCCCTGATCTCGATCCTCAACAGCGATAACCGCTACGCCGAGGTCGCTCGCAATTGGGAGGGCGACCTGGTGTTCGCCGTCGAACCGGATGATGATGGGCAGTCCAATGATCCACAGGCCCAGGTTGTCCGGATCTACCTGGATCTCTGGCACGGCAAGTGCCGGGATGGTTACATGGTCGAGGACGGAATGGCCGTGGCCCCGCCGGCCAAGTACGTCTTGAGCGCTCTCCGTTCGAACTTCTTGCGGATCCTCTCCGGAGAGCTTGACGCGATGCAGGCCATGCTCACCCGCCGTTTGAGGGTCGATGGAAGTATGGCCTACATGTTGCGCAATGTCCCGACGGTCCTCGATTTTGTCCGATGCGCCAGGCGGGTGGAGATCACAGACTCGAGGCCGTGAATGAACAGAACGCCAGGCTCTGTTTCAGCCGGCTCCCCGAGGATCGACCCGGCGCCTAACCGATCAAGCCTCTGACCTCACTCCGGTATTATCATCCGGGGCGGGGTGCACAGTCCGTTTCTTGCCCGTTCGACGTTCGGCATTTGGATTGTATGGCACGTGAGGGTCATTCACGCGTTGCTAGACGAGGACAGACTCGCGGCGTGCCGGTCCTGCGCTCGGGGCTCGATGAAACGGTGGCCTCGTACGAGCGAGCGGAGCGTTGCCTGACCATCTGCGTGTTGTTGTAGGGGTGATGCTCCATCTCATTCTCACGGACACCGTCATAAAGCCGAATGACTTCCACGCCGAATGAGTGGGTGAGCTGAGCCGGCCGAGGCGACGGGCGTCGTAGGTGAGACCGCAGGGGGTAGCCTGGATGAGGAGTTTCCGCACGCCGGCCACCGTTCTGAACAGGCGTGTTGCGTCTCCTCCGGAGGTGATCTCTGGAAGCAGGTTATGAAAACGCCGGCAGTCTACTACCTTCCATCCCCTACGACTTCGTCGTCGTCGGATCCGGGTTCGGCGGCAGCGTCGCCGCCATGCGACTTGCGCAGAAGGGCTACCGCGTACTGGTGCTTGAGCGCGGCCGCCGGTTCCTCGATAGCGACTTCCCGACCACGAACTGGAACGTCTGGAAGTACCTTTGGCTACCGGCTGCTCGCTGCTTCGGGATCCTGCAGCTCAGCGTCTTCCGTGATCTCCTGGTGCTGCACGGGAGCGGGGTGGGGGGAGGCAGCCTGGTCTATGCCAACGTCCTGGTCGAGCCGGATGAGCGACTGTTCGAAGCGGAGGGTTGGCGCCATCTGCAGAATTGGCGCAAGGCCCTGCGACCGCATTTCTCCACCGCTCGCAGGATGCTGGGGGTGACGCCCAATCAGCGCCTGACCCATGCCGATCACACGCTTGCCGCAGTCTCAGAGAGCATGGGAGTCGGGGCCACGTTCCGACCTACACAGGTCGGTGTCTTCTTTGGAGAAGAAGACGTTGAGGTCCCGGATCCGTATTTCGGAGGGGAGGGTCCAGCCCGAACGGGGTGCAACCTGTGCGGGGGCTGCATGGTTGGATGCCGCTACAACGCCAAGAACACGCTGATGAAGAACTACCTGTATTTCGCCGATCATTGGGGTGCGGAGATCCAGGCGGATTCCACTGTCGAGCTCCTTCGCCCACTCCCGCCGCATCAACCCGACGGCGCGCGGTATGTGCTTCACGTGGCCAATTCAACGGATTGGCTCGGGAGGCGCAGGCGTATGGTCCGCGCGCGCAACGTGGTTCTGTCTGCAGGTGTCGTCGGGACACTGGATCTTCTGATACGCTGTCGCGATCACTCTCGGACGATGCCGGCCCTCTCCCAACGATTGGGTGAAGAGGTCAGGAGCAACAGCGAGTCGCTCCTGGGCGTGACCGCCAAGGATCGCCAACAGGACATGACCCAAGGGGTGGCAATTGGGTCCGTCTTTCAGGCCGACGCGGTCACCTCTGTCGAGCCCTTCCACTATCCCGCTGGTTCATCGATGATGTATCGGCTGCTTGGAGCGCCTCTGATCGATGGAGGGGGAAGGGGGCTCAAGCGCCTCGGGCAGGTCACCGGGCATGTGCTGCGCCACCCGGTCGAGTTCCTGGAGTCGAAACTTGAGCCCGGATGGGGGCGCAGGACCGTCGGGCTGCTTGTGATGCAAACCGAGGACAGCACGCTGCGGATGAAGCTCGGCCGTGATTGGACGACTCTCTTCCGGCGCGGGCTCGTCTCCGAGCGTGATCGCAGCCGCCCGATCCCGGCCGAGATCGCTATCGGCCACCAGGTCGCTCGGGATCTGGCGAACCGAATCGGAGGAGCTGCCCTGGGGAACGTGATGGAAGGGCTGCTCGACGCGCCGATTACGGCCCATCCGCTGGGTGGTTGTCCGATGGGGAGATCGCCCGACGATGGAGTCGTGGATTCGGAGTGCCGGGTCTTCGAGTACCCGGGGATGTATGTCGTCGATGCGTCTGTTGTTCCCGCCAACCCGGGCCTTAACCCCAGCCTGACCGTCACCGCACTGGCGGAATATGCCATGAGCAAGATCTCCCCAAACTCGACTCCGACGGGATGGCGGGCGCCGAGTGTCAGGTTTGGTTCCGCGGTCCAATGATCGATCTCCCCGGGCACCCCAAAGGTTTGGGTAGCGGCCCTGACGGATCTCCGCAGTCCCCACAGACTACGGCCGGCCATCAAGCCACGTTCCGCCTCACCAAGGTCGACCTGTCGTCCGGCAAAGTCGAGCGGCATCCACTGCGAGTGCATGACCTGCGCGAGTTTCTCGGCGGTGCGAGTCTTGGAGCACGCATCCTGTACCCTTTTCTCACTCCCGATCTTGATCCGCTTGGTCCGGAGGCGCCTCTCCTCTTCGCCACAGGCCCGCTGACCGGAAGCGCCGGCCCGGCCGTCGGTCGTTTCGTGCTATGCGCGAAATCACCGGCCACACGGCTGTGGGGAGAATCCAACGTGGGCGGGTTCTTCGGCCCTGAGCTCAGGGCGTCCGGCTTCGATGGGCTTCTCATCATTGGAAGGGCGACAGCACCGGTCTACCTCTGGGTCCACCAAGGAGACGTCGAGATCAGGAGCGCAGTCCATCTATGGGGGATCACCGATACCTACGAAACCCAAGCAGTGCTTAGAAGTGAGCTCGATGACAGCCTGGTGCGCGTAGCATCGATCGGCTTGGCAGGCGAGGCCGGACTGCCCTTTGCCCTCGTTCTGTGTGATCACGGGAGAGTCGCCGGGCGCACCGGTATGGGCGCCGTAATGGGTTCCAAGAACCTCAAAGCGATTGCTGTGCGAGGTAAGGGAGAAGTGTCGCTGGCGGATCCGGCGGCCTTCGGCCTGGCGCGGCGGAGGGCAAACCTCGCGCTCAAGACCGACAATCTGACTCGGGCGCTGCGTGAACTGGGCTCTGCCAGTGGAGGCGATTACTTCGATTATCTGGGGGAGATGCCGAAACGCTACTTTACGCGCGCCTCATTCGACGGAGCGTCGAGAGTCTCCGGAGCGACGATGAGCGAGAGCATCCTGAGCGGCGTGAGCACGTGTCACGCGTGCGTGATTGCGTGCGGGCGGAAGGTGCGGATAAGCGATGGGGAAGAGCGGAAAGGGCCTGAGTACGAAACCCTCGTCGGATTTGGCCCGAACCTCCTGATCGATGATCTGCTTGCCGTGGTTCGCCTGGGGGAGTTGTGCGATCGCTACGGTATGGACACGATCTCCGTCTCGAATACGATCGGACTGGCCTTGCTGATGAACAGTCAGGGCTTGCTGGATGCCGAGGCGGGCCACGAGCGGTTGAGGTGGGGCGATCCGGATGCCGTCGAGAGCCTGGTCCACTCGACCGTCCGCCGAGAAGGACTCGGCCGGCTGATCGCCAAGGGTGCCCGCGAACTTGCGCGTGAATACGGCGTGCCCGAGATGGCTGCTCAAGTAAACGGTCTGGAAATGGCCTACCACGATGCGCGCGGAGCATCGGGGATGGGGCTTGTCTACGCGACTTCGCCGCGCGGCGCCTGTCACAATCAGAGCGACTACTTCATGGTGGACATAGGTCAGACGGCAGAGGAGCTCGGGATCACACTTCATGGTCGGTTAGCCGGACGGGAGAAGTCGGCAAGTGTTGCCCGGCACCAGGACTGGAGGAGCGTGGGGAATTCACTCGTACTGTGCCATTTTGCGAATGTGCCGCCGGCAGCCACTCTCGAGCTGACCAATCTAGCGACAGGCTTTGACTACACACTCGAGGAGCTGCTGAATGTCGGGGAGAGGGGGTGGAACCTCAAACGTGTGATCAATCACCGGCTGGGGTTGATTGGAGCGGATGATCGGCTGCCGGGGCACGTTCTACGGCCGATGGAGGACGCCGCTGTACGTGAGATCCCGCCGTTTGACGAGATGCTCGCTGGATACTATTCGGCGAGGGGCTGGGAGGCGAGCTCGGGCAGGCCGCTCCCGCGGACGATGACCCGACTCGGCCTGGAGGATCTGATCCCCGATATTTGGCCGGAGATGGGTCCACACCTGACTCCACTTGGCCCCGGAGCGTCAGCGTCGTGAATGTGGCGCTCTTGTCGGTGAGCCCCATTCGCCGGAGAGATGTGCTTGTTGCCGGCCGCCGGCCTTCATGTCGATGGCGGCGCTTATAATTGCGTGGACTGACTTGGACAATCCTATACGTGCAAGGAGCTGGGCGTGCCAAAGATCGTCACCGTTGAAGAAATGAAGGCTATCGAGAAGGCAGCCGACGCCGCCGGCCTCACCTACGATCAGATGATGGAGAACGCCGGGCTGGCAATTGCCGATGCGATCCGCCGCAGGCAGCCGGCGATCAGCGGAAAGCGCGTGGTCGTCCTGGTCGGCACCGGCAATAATGGCGGCGACGGGTTAGTGGCTGTGGATCACCTGGCTGAAGCCGGAGCGCAGGTCGCAGCCTATCTGGTCAAGCCCAGAGACGACACGGACCCGCACCTGGCACGCGTCAAGAGTCGCGGCGCGCTGATTGCCGTCGCCGCCGATGACCAGCGCGCCCGCGTTCTGCACAACGTGCTCGGATCGGCGGATATCGTCGTGGATGCTGTGCTCGGGACAGGGGCCAAGCTTCCGTTGGAGGGCCCCGCCAAAGGGGTTCTCGGCACCGCCAAGAAGGCGATCGCTGCCCGCGGACAACGGCCTTACATCGTTGCCGTCGACTGCCCATCCGGTCTGGACTGCGACACGGGAGATCTGGCCGATGAGACGATCTTCGCCGATCTGACCGTTACCCTGGCCGCGGCAAAGCCCGGACATTTCCGCATGCCTGGAGCAGCCGCCATCGGGGAATTGAGTGTCGCCGATATCGGGATCCCAGCAAATCAGAAGCTACTGGCAAAGATCCCGTTGGAGGTGGCGACCCCGTCCGAGCTTCGGACGTGGCTGCCGGATCGACCGCTGGATGCGCACAAAGGGACGTTCGGTCGTGTCATCATCGTAGCGGGATCGGTCAACTTCCCGGGAGCGGCCGCTCTCGCCGGACTAGGGGCGTACAGGATCGGAGCTGGGCTTGTGACATTGGCCACGCCCTCATCCCTACAGGTGCTCATCGCGCCTCGGCTCCCCGAAGCGACTTGGATCCTACTCCCCCACGAACTAGGTGCGATCTCCGCCGCCGCAGTAGACGTCCTGAGGCGGGAATTCTCCAATGCCGATGCGTTTCTGCTTGGGCCGGGTTTCGGCCAGGACCCGGCAACTGCGACGTTCCTCGATCAGTTGCTATTCGGCCGACAGGATATGCACCGGCCACGCATCGGGTTCATCCATCAGCAAGAACAAGCGTCTTCTGATCCCTCGGCGCTTCCGCCGTGCGTTGTCGATGCGGATGGCCTCAAGCTGCTGGCGTCCTTGCCGGATTGGCCGTCGAGGCTTCCCGCACCCTCCGTTCTCACCCCGCATCCCGGTGAGATGGCCGTGCTCACCGGCGAGGACATCGAAGCCGTTCAGGCAGATCGAGTGAAGACGGCCGCCAAGTGGGCCAAGACGTGGGGCCATGTCGTGGTCTTGAAGGGTGCTTTTACCGTGGTGGCCGAGCCCGAAGGCAAGGTGAGCCTCAATCCGATCGCGACACCTGCCCTGGCTCGGGCCGGGACTGGAGACGTCCTGGCGGGAGCGATCGTCGGGTTGATGGGGCAGGGTGTGGATGCCTACCGATCGGCCGTACTGGGGGCTTATCTGCAAGGTCGAGCCGGGCAGTTGGCAGCCGTGAGTGTGGGCTCAGAGGCTAGCGTGCTGGCAGGAGATGTCGCCGAGGGGCTACCGGCGGCGATTGCCGGGCTCGTCTCGGGCCGTCCCTGGGGATGAGGGGCTTTCCAACATCGGCTGATTGATCCTAGGCAGTCGAGGACTCGAGCAGGAATCAAAGG
>Ga0209431_10004413_pt1 | contig 11036 bp, 12 predicted proteins | sample RifCSP13_3_FD_184021 | JGI IMG/M metagenome (GOLD analysis project Ga0209431, IMG submission 184021) | Soil microbial communities from Rifle, Colorado - Rifle CSP2_sed 13_3 (SPAdes) (version 2) | ecosystem: Environmental > Terrestrial > Deep subsurface > Rock core/Sediment | place: Rifle... | reverse complement strand
ATAGTATAAAAACGTAAGGCATAAAGGTTAGAGCAAGTTTGAAAGGTAGTCTGGCTGAAAACTTGTAGCCATATGCGCGACAAAATTCATATAGTCCTACAATCTGTACAAAAACTATTAAAAGTAAAATATATGTAGGAACAAAAGAATACATACTGACCAAAATCGGAAGGTCAAACAAAAATCCTATTGCGATTCCTACAGGCATATAAACGGTTAAGGCAGCGGGAATGAGTGGTGCAAAAAGAATATATAGCACAGTCAGTCTTTGTCGTCTTTGCGGTAAGCGTTTCCAGTCCCCTTTTAAAAAAATCTGCAGAAATCCCTGAACCCAGCGTGTCCTTTGCTTAATAAAGCCGGATGTCGAAGAAGGTGTTTCTTCGCGTGTTACGTGCATTTCATCATAGATAACGACGGTTTTGGCACCGGCCAATGTCAGCCTAATACCAACGTCGGCATCTTCTGTCAAACATTTATCGTCCCAGCCTCCCACTCTATCCAAGTAGTTTCTTTTAAAAAAGACAGTGTTACCGCCGAGCGGTGAAACCCGGCCGACATTTGTAAAAAAATGCAGACCCGATTTAAACCAAAAAAAATATTCCAAAACATTTAAAGGTGAAAACCAATGCGAGTTGTAATTCATCAATTGCACTCCCGATTGAACAACGTCTGCATTGTCGCGAATCATCACAGTATTAACAATATTGTAAATACTTCTGTGCGGCTCGTCTTCTGCATCAAAAATTGCGATTATATCACCGTTTGCAGCCTTGAGAGCATAATTCAGCTTATTCGGTTTGTTTATCGGGTAAGACCCAAGAAGTACTTGCAGTTTTATATTCTCCGCTCCTATCTCATTTATGACTTCCTGAACTTTTACCGGAGACTCTTTATCGTCGTAGCGGACAACTATAATAATTTCACTAAGTTCTTTAGGATAATTTATTTTACTAATTGCACGAATCGTATCTTTAATTACCTTTTCTTCAAATCGCACGGGAACTATAGCCGTGAATGAGAATTTTGGTTCCGCATACCTTTTGGGAGATCCGGCCGAGTCGATTTTTTCGGGGTTATTCCAGGCATAAAGCATCCAGACAAGAGTAATAATTCCCTGCAAAGTAAGTATTGAAGTAGCTATCAAAACTACAAAGGTAGAGATCAATTTAAAATCAATTATGCCAATGATCTTTCTAACGTCAACTAAATTAAAACCCAATACAATTGCCGTTAAAACTACTAACAATAGTAAATAATTATTTATGCCGATTTTTCGCATATATAGAACAATGTAAGCTTAAGGAATTACGTTAAAAATAAGAATTCTGTAAGAATTAAATAAGAATTATATCTCATAGTTGTGATATATTCCAGATTGGGCGTTTTCAGCCATAAAAAAACCCTCCTTGATGAAATTCTGTGATATTCGACTTATAATAACATGCGCAAGCTTAGCGCATATAGCCAAATATTCTAATTTCACTAGGAGGGTAAATAACACCCACTCTCAGCTAGTGGATTATCTTAAAAGATCGAAAATGGACAATGCAAGAAACTGCAAGCCCGCTAGAACTATAAGTAAGAATAAACCAGTCTTGCTAACTTTCCAATTAAGCCAGTTTAACTCTGTAACTTCTCGTATTCTCCAAAGTTGCAATAAAAATAGACTTTGCGAGAATAGTAAAAAAAGCCAACCCAAAAGAAACATCCGGTCTGAAAGCAAAGGATAGCCATTAAAAATAAATAATATTAAAGGTGCGAAGGAAAAAATCATTACTAATGACTTAATCCTGGTTGTCTCAGGAGAGTTCCCCCAATTAATTGCCGGATACAAGTCTATTAAGGTCCTGAAAAGAACTACTGAACTTAAGATTAAAAAAAGAACAGCAAACACTACTGTTATTAATTCCCAAATGGTTAAATAGACTGGCATCTCAAACTCCTTTTGTTGTCTGAAAAATTTATTTGACAGGCTTAATGCGTTCCAGTGCTTGTAGAAAAAGAAGTACCAAGACTACTAAAGTAAAAATTGATGGAATTATACTTCTCAAGAATGCACGCTTATTTTCCTCCCTTTCAGTCAGAGTTAAAGTAACTGTCTGATTGTTCTTTAGTTTTTTGTTTATAACAATTATTCTGTAAGATTCTGTTACTAAAAAATACAAAACAAAAATGATACTGAAATATGCAAAGCCTACGAATATTTCTGCTCTTATATACATAAACTCGCTTCCTTATGTAAAGTTAGAAGTAATTATTAATACTATATAAATTAAAGAAGCTACTGCTAAAATTATATTAAGATAAAAAAAATATTCCCAAAAAAGGGCACTTTTTTCAGCCTTTAATAGATTAATCACATATCTGCTATAAATTTCTCCAGCTTCATTACCGTAATAATGTTTGCGACCATCATCTTTATAAAGTTCTAAGACTTTTGTTTTGGATATTTTCCGAAAGTGATTTGAAACTGGTATCAAAATAATTAGACAAATAGCTAAAAATACTCGAAACAAATCAAACTCGTCTAACATTTTATTATCTCCTTTTTAAGGTACTAGGAATGAATAGTGAAAAGCTATTATACCACAACCTATAATTCGAAGCTGCAAGTAAAAATTGTATCAAAAATTAAACGGGTTTAGCAAATACCAGAAGTCTTCTCCATGTAGTTCCCGGCGGGTCGCAGGTCATTAGGATCAGGCTTTCCTCAGAAGTCTCTGTTGTTAGAGCCGAAGTATCTTTCGGATTGGTTATCCTTTTTTCAACCACCTCATATTCATATCTACGATCGGCAAAATAGACAATGATCTTGTCCCCCGCTTCCAACTTTCTCAAAAGAAAAAAGACTGCATTGTAGCGCGCGACGTTTAAGGGAGAATCGGTCGAATGCGAAAAAAGAAAAATGTTTTTTCCCTGTCCCGGAAAATATGTACCCTTGGCATGTGCAACTCCGTTTGACAAAGCTTCAACGTATTCGCGCCTGTTTCCTGCATCGACATTTGCAATTATATTGGCAGTTGCGTTTATTTTGGGAATGACTATTGAAAAATAAGAGTTAACTCCATAAAAATTAGCTTCCTTTTGAATTTGAATTACTTTCTCGGCGTCTGCTAAGGCGGTATAATCCGGCTGACCTAAACTTTTTGTTTTTTCCAAGTCCAAGTCATAATTAAGCTCTTCTTTTACAACCGGCCAAACTGTAAACAAAAAGCTAATTACCATAAAGGCAACAACCCCCGCGCCCAGTTTGCTTACCAGGTGGTACAAAATTTTCTTTTTTAAAGGAAGCGATATTATCCTCGAACCCCTAGGCTCGAATTTATCTGACTGGTAAACGGTACCTTTTGGAAACATGGCAAAAAATTCTAAATTCAAAATTGAATTTAGATAATTCTATATTTTAGGTAAAAATAATAGCCCCAAATTCCTACCGAGAAGAAGGTTAGCACTAAATTGAGATTAAAGCCTCCCGCTTCAGGCAAGCTCGTTACTCCTCCTTTTGTCGCTGAAGAAGTTGCAGGGGGAGTTGCCGTTAAATCAGGCATTGGTGTTGCCGTTGGTATAATGGTAGCAGTAGGTACCGGCGTTTCCGTAGGAGTGGGGACAAACTCGGTGCTGGCCGCCAAGACCTCTCCTCCGCCAATTCCGAATAACGATTCTTGAGGGTTCAAATACAAATCTGCACTTAAAATAATACCAATCGGGCCGTAATCATTCCCATCAATAATGTATAAAATATTTTCTCCTTTGGTGATTTTTACATCCGCTCGACAAATATCAAAATTTTCTGATAAATACGATCCTCTGATTTCCGCAGCACATTTCATCGAAACTTCATTTAAATAGATTCCGTAATTAGCTTCATACGGAACTACGTTATCAATGGCAAAGGCAATATCCATTCTTATTGAACTTGCATCGATTGGCGAGTTGAATTTAAATGCAAATAGAGTGGTACTCATATCACTTTCAACGTCAGGAATTGTGGAAACCCATTCCGCTCTCGCATCTGAGGCTAAATTTTTTATCCAATATGGATGTGGTTCTACAATATAGGAAGCTTCACCGTTCTTGGCATTATTAAAGTCATTGCTTGTCAAATATCCGACCGGATCATCGAATTGCTGAACCTGAATATAACGGATATTATTGTCACGCCCTCCGATATCACCCGTTCCGCTTACTATATTTACTATTCCTTCAGCCTCAACGCTCTGGGCTTGGACATTCTTAGTAAATAAGAAAAACAATATTAGCAATGATATAGAAAATAGTCGGTACATAAGTTTGTTTATTGGTTTGGGACAGTATTTTATCATTTTATTGCAAAAGTTTGAAAATTATATCAGTCTGAAGCGCTTGTAGACGTAGAATCCAAACCCGCCTAAGGTAATGGCCAATAAAAGGTATTCCAAAGGAGAACCGGTCTCGGGCAGTTTATCTCCCTTTGTCAAAGCCAATACTTTAGGTTCCCCATGTACCGTTACAGTCTTTTTACAATCATTGTTTCCGTCTCTCCACGAACCCCCTTGATCTTTCACTTTCAAGGTTACAGTAAAGGTTCCCGAATTTTCGTAGCGGTGGGTCGCCTCAGATTCTTTTTGTTTCCAAATTTGGGGTTGGCCACCCGACGTGTCACCAAAGTCAAATTCATATTCCAGTATTGAACCGTTTCTGTCAAAACCGCTACCGTTAAATCTAACAGTCAAGGGTGCGGTACCTTCCGACGGACTTACCGACAGACCGCTACAACGAGGCTGTTCCGGTTCCGGACCGGGGGTCGGAGTAACAGTCGGTAATGGAGTTACAGAAGGTGTTGGTGTAACAGTTGGAATAACAATGTTGGCCGCGCACCAGCTGATCAGTAAATGACTGATATGTGACCCGGCCGAGCTTGAATCTCCTGCAAACTCCACCTTAGTGTTGAGTGCAGATCCGGTGAAATCTCCTGCCAGGAAACTCGGCCAGAAGGTAGTATCACCCAGATCCTCGTCACCCAAATCCCCTACCTGTACACTTCCCAACTCGGTAGTCAATCTATAGATTTCATTAAATTGAGTTGGACCCGGATTGCCGCTAAACCATTGCCAGCCTGCATTCACAATTGCAAAGTCGGAATTATCTGGTCTTACGAAGGTTTTTAAGACGGGAGTATCTCCGAGCATAATTTGGTTGAGCCAATCAGACTCTGTTTTTATAGTTACCTTACCGAAATTTTCGCAGGCTCTTGGGTGGCCTGTCGATGGCCTTTGGGGAGTCGGCGTCGGTGTGATAGATGATGTTGGTGAAGGCAGTTCACAGTTTCCCGGCTTATCAACGCTCTGTGAATCGGACCAAGTTTCTCCCGTATCCCAGCGAATAAATGAATTAAAAGTTAAGGTTTCACTTGAATCCCAATTTACTTCAAGTCGCCTGACTTCCTGATCGTTGATTTTAGCCTCAATTACTTGGGAGTCGGGATTAACGGTTAAATTCGCAACTGCCTTAGCGCAATCGGTTTCGACATTGAGCGCTCCGTTCCAGGCCAAAATATTACCTGCAAAATAGTCAAGCATAAAAGTAAGCATAAATACGAGGATTGTTGCAATTACTGTCAATTTTGTTTGTAGTTTTTTCATTCTTCTCCAAAAAAATACTGCCATAACGGCAGTGAAAAAGTTAATTTAGGGTATTGTCCGATATTATAAGATTATAGGTGTATCCTGTCAACTACAAACATATATTTATATTCAAACTTCCCTCCTTTTTTAGCCATAAAAAAAGCCTGAAGTAAGGAAAAACAAGTAAATAGCTGGTTGAAGGCGAATTTGCCCTCAAAGCAATCCTCCAATTGGGATCTTCTTTACTTTCCTTAATTCAGGCTTAAGATTAAATTTATAAATGAAATAATTGATTTCGTGTCAAGTAATGTGTCTAACTTCTATGCACGAAGATGATCAGACGATCCTCCCTGCCCAATAACCCGGGTACAAAAATCTGGACAATCTGAGTGGAAACTACGACACCCCCTTGTCTTGTTATTTCATCCAAAACCATGTTGAGGATATCGTGCAACTCGTCTCTAGTCAGACGGATTCTTCCTCCATGCAGGTCCGGACCCCAGAGATTGATACCAACTTGATTATTACCTTTATTTATCTGGATAGGCATTTTGTCCTCCTTCAAGAAATGGTTAATCCGTCATGAGCATTAAGACACCGATCATATAGCACGAATCCGCTCCAGTTATTCCATCTTCCTCGTATCCGGGAATAGAAGTCTGAAGAATCAGATCCATAGCTTCACAAACATTTTGAGGCATAGTATTACGCGAAACCGGATTTCCGTCAGAGTTGTATAAAGCTTCTTTCCACCAAGCGTCAAATTTTCCCCACGCTTCCTTGACTTCGGGAGAATAAAGATCGTGAACTTCTTCAGGTATCGGAATTCCGTAAGGCGGGCCGTAACCCATACACACTTCACACCTCCGTAAGATTGATTGAAACTATCTAAGATTTCCTTAAATCAGAATTAAACCAATTCTACATGGGCAAGGACTTCGGCTTTGGCATCATCGAGTGTTTCAAAAGGCCCATAACCGTAAAGTGCTTCGTCTTCTCCATAAAGCGAGAGAAACCATTTTCCCGGATCCATCAATCTCGAATCATTGGGATTTTTAGTAATTAAACCCAGATATTCACCGTTTCCCCCATGAACTTCCCAGTTGCCGTTGTTCTCGACAAAATTGATAGGTGCAGAGACTAGTAACATTTTTACTCCTTTGAATTAATTAAACTAATTTGGAAACTTAATGAAAGTGGTAGATCAGTGCTCTTTTAGATCCAAACTTTTTTAGTTCTACATTTGGGTTTTTACAAACAATTATCTTGTACCCGAATTTCCCAAAATGAGCATTGCCGTACAACTTTGCCGGTACTTTTTGGTTCTCGCGCCAAACGAGAATAATTTTCTTCCGACGATCAAAAAGGTAATATCCGGAAACTAAGGCAAATAGGATTAAGAAAAGCCACCAGTAGTTCATAATCAAATCCATTTCGCTTTCCTTTCTTAAAGTAATACTTTACTGTTTGGTTGACCAACACAATTATTTCAATTTCAAAGAACTATTTTTGTACATAAAGACTCGCTTTGAATCTTCACGGAAAAGGAAATTATAGCATCATAAACCAAAGCATACAATATTATGGGGCACGTACCAGAACATAGTTCGGTACATGCTTTACTCTTCTCTTAATTAGAAATTTTTTACTTGATCCAGCTGAGTTTTTGCTCTTAGTTTAATAAAACAAATCATAAGCCGCCAGCTCGAAGAGCGATTGGACGGGGCATTCAGTCTATTTGATACAGAATTATCAATATCAAATGGACCTTGACAAGTACTTATATAAATTAATAGTCTAGATAAGATACTGCTGAAGGCTATCTTTGTCTAGCCTGCCCTGTCCTTCTAAAATTGCAGCACGAGGCGTGTTCGAATAGAACCAAAAAGCCGAGTGCTAAAATTAGGAGGACCCTCGAGATAATTCATTTCTTTTATTTATTTCTCTAACTACTGTTTGAAGTAATTCTTAGATGTGCACAAAAAACCTCACCTTTTCTGCCCTCGAGGAGCGGGTAGAGCGCCTGCCCTACACTCCACCCGTCCCGCGAAGGAAGAAATAAAAGTGAGGTTTTAACTTTCAAAAGTAGTTTAACATCATGTGTCAACACTGTCAAACCCTATAACTGTAAATGATTTAATATACTACTTACCCATAGTAAGTGTCGCGCTGATAATGAAATTGATGTTCGTTAATATTTCGGCTGAATAATAAAATGTGGATAAGTTGTGGATTAGATGTAAGTAGTTTAAGATATAAGAAGTAAGTAAAAACAAACGAAAGTGATCGTGTAGAAACTTACATCCTACTTCTTACAACTATTTTAGGTATTTCCTAATCCCCTCCCGCAAATACTTAATTTCATTATTTGAGATTATATTTCGATACCCTAATCTTTTGGATTCTTTTATTCTTTTTTCGTACATCGGAACTTTGCGAATATCTCCCAAGAGTCCAACCTCACCGATCGCGATAGAACCTGATTTCAAGGGTTTATCAAAAAAAGCGGACGCAATCGATAGACATATTGCCAGATCGGGAGAAGGATCATTTCTTACAGATATCCCTCCGGCAATATTGACAAAACAGTCCTGTTCATAGAGGGGTAAACCACACCTTCGCTGTAAAACCGCGATTAATAGCTCCAACTTTCTCGGATCAATTCCCTGTGCTACTCTTTTTGGGTAAGCAAACTTATTGGGAACTACTAAAGATTGAACTTCCACCAAAATCGGTCTCGTCCCTTCCATAATGGAGGTAATTACGCTGCCTGAAGTCGCTTTCTTCTCCCCTGCTAAAAATAATTTTTCGGGATCATCAACCGAAATTAGACCTTTATCTTCCATTACGAAAATTCCAACCTCGTCTGTGGGTCCGAAACGGTTCTTCACTGCCCGCAGAAGTCTCATATTCAAGCTTTTGTCTCCCTCAAACCACAAAACCGTATCAACTATATGCATGAGAACTGATGGGCCAGCAACCGTTCCTTCTTTTGTAACATGACCGACAATAAAAACAGGTATATTGTTTTCTTTCGCAAACCTAACCAAACGGTAGGCACATTCTCTTACCTGCCCGACAGACCCAGCCATCCCGGATAAATCAGATGTCGCCATCGTCTGGATTGAATCGATTATTACACCTTTAAAGTTCTCTCCTTGCAAGGTAGATATAGTATTTAATATTGAATCCACATCTGTTTCTTCCAGAAGTTGAATCTCACTTTTCTTTATTCCCAACCTATCTGCCCTGATTTTAATTTGACTAACCGATTCTTCTCCGGATGCATATAAAACCTTTCCCAGCTTGTCGGCTACCTGCAGTAATAGTGTCGATTTTCCAATACCCGGCTCTCCGGCGATCAGAACAACCTGCCCGGGAACAAGTCCCCCGCCGAGAACTCTATCGAGCTCGTTAATCTTAGTAGAAATTCTAGAGGTACTTTTTGTTGCAATCGAAGCCAAAGAAACCAGTTTTACGCTTTCTTTTCTTTCACCTTTTACCCCTGCCTTGCCGGCAGGCAGGTCTCGCCTTTTACCTGTTGAAACTAGACTTTCAACCGCGCTATTCCAGCTCCCGCACTCCGGGCACTTCCCAAACCAGCGGAGAGATTCATAAGAACACTGTTGACAGACAAATTGACTTCTAGTACGCATAAGTCAAAGTTTAAAATGCAAAATGAAAAATGTAAAATGACAATTTTAAATTTAAAATTATTATCTGGGAATTTGGAGTCCGGACTGGATTAAATACTTAATTTTGATTTTTGCATGCCTGCGCAGGTAGGATATTTGAATTCTATTTATACCCAATCGGTTTCTCGGTAAGGATTAGACCTAATGAGATCTTTTTACCTTCTTTATCTATTTCTTCAATAATTACGTCCGCTTCGTCGCCTCTATTAAATCTTTTTCCGGGTGGAATTTTTGTCATATGGATAAGGCCTTCAATTCCAGGCTCAAGCTGCACAAATACTCCAAAATCGGTTAACTTAGTAACCTTGCCTTTCAGTCTTTTTTCTTTGGGATACTTTTGTGTGACCTGATCCCAAGGATCTTTCTGAATCTGCTTAATTGAGAGTGCAAGTTTTCCTCCTCCCTTTCCTATTACCTTTACCCGAACTTCCTCTCCCAAAGATAACACATCATCAGGCTTGCTAATTTTATCCCAAGCAATTTCGGAAACATGTACTAATCCCTCCAATTCTACTTCTTCCGTTCTTTTCTTACCTACCTTAGATACTATAATTTTCACGAAACCTCCGAAATCATAAAGTGTGCTCACTACCCCGTCAAACACTTCTCCTTCTTTAATTTCTTTCATTGCCTGTCTTGCCAAGATAAGTTCTTCTTTTTCCGATATTTCTTTTTCCGAAAGAATTACTTTATTACTATCCCGATCCAAGTCGATTACAGTGACCGCAAGCCTCTTGCCAATTAAGTTTTGTATATTTTTGGAAACCTCGCGACCGAGCTGGGATCTGGGGATGAAACCGGTCAAGCCGTTGACGTCGACCATTACGCCCGCAGGTGTAATTACTTTAACCTCGACCGATATCGAAGTTATATTTTCTTTAGCTTTTTTGATCCGATCCCAGGTCGCATTTTTTGTAGCCTGCCTAAGTGAAAGAATAGTAAAACCGTCTTGGGTTTCGGGAACAATTACTTGTGCATCAATTTCATCTCCAATGTTAAGCTCTTTAATCAGACTTTCAGCTTCCTTATAAGCTTTCTCTGCGACAATACCTTCGGATTTTCCTCCTATGTCAACAATCATCTTACCGGGTAATTTTTCAATAATAACACCGTGTACATGATCTCCCTTAGTTAAACCTTTAACAGATTTTCCGTACAAGGAAAGCAGAACCTCCATTGTCTGGGGACTTTTTTTAGAAGTAATTTTTTGCTTTGAACTCACGCATCTCAACCGCCTTTCTAGTTTGACTAATTATATTATTTATAGCGACCTGCTACAAGCATTAACAATTAGTTACATCACACCGGACAATATATCGTGAATTTAAATAAAAAAGGCACCGTTTTCGGATTTTTGTGTTTTTGCTGGATAATTTGCATTTTTATTAAACAGCAAAAGAAAAATCCTCCAAGGCGCCTATCGCAATTGAATTAGAAAAAAGTATGTTTGAGTGATTAGATTCTATTTCCAATTAACAATCATATACCAACCACTTCCGACTTGCACAGCTAGAACAGGGTCGCGTAATTTTCTCTCGATAATCGGTATTTCGACAAATACGCTCATCTGGTCGTCAGCGACCACTTTTCTTATCTCGTGGATATATTGGAATAACCAAAACGGGGCGACGTAATTGTTGGAGTTAATCGGGTATCGGTTGCACGCCAAACGCCTTAGCTGAATATGCTCACGCGGAAAAGATTCATATCGAAATCTCGGAATCGAGAAAATCCTCTC
>Ga0209431_10004411_pt1 | contig 11038 bp, 14 predicted proteins | sample RifCSP13_3_FD_184021 | JGI IMG/M metagenome (GOLD analysis project Ga0209431, IMG submission 184021) | Soil microbial communities from Rifle, Colorado - Rifle CSP2_sed 13_3 (SPAdes) (version 2) | ecosystem: Environmental > Terrestrial > Deep subsurface > Rock core/Sediment | place: Rifle... | reverse complement strand
AGGATCTGCTGGATGCCCCACATCGGGATCCCGAGAGCGAACAGGATCACGGTTCCGGCAGTGACCACCGTGTCGGTGGCATCGAATGAGCCGCGCTCGTAGAGGGCTCGGACCACCGGAATCGACAGCGCGATGAGGGCCGCCGCCGCGGCGAGGGAGAACGCCACGACATAGCGGATCGCTCGCCCGACGGTGCGCGCCATCTCCTTGTGCTTGCCCTCGGCGACGAGACGCGCCAGGAACGGGTAGGCGGCGACGCCCGCCGCCTGGGCGATCACCCCTACCGGCACCAGCATCGTCTGGCGCCCGAACGTGAGCCAGGAGACGCCGCCGTCGTGGTGGAGCGACCCGAAGGTCCGTCCCAGCTGTTCGTCGAGCACCACCAGTGACTGGCCGAGCATGAGCGGGATCGCCAGGGCGAAGTAGCGCCGCACCGCCGGGTGACGGCGGATCGACGCGCCGGGGAGGCGCAGGCCCTCGCGATGCGCCCCCCACCACTGGAGCACGAAGATCCCGAAGAAGGCGCCGCACAGCGCCCCCCAGGCGAAGCCGTCGGCGCTCGGGTTCTCCCTGCCGACGCCGCCGATGAGGCCCCCGGCGATGATGCCGAGGTTGTAGACGATCGGCCCCAGCGTCGGGATGACAAACTTCTCTCGCGAGAACTGCCAGGCCGTGAACAACTGGCCGAGGATGAAGAACACCTGCGCCGGCAGGACGATCCGGGTCAGTCGCGCTGCGTCGGCCACCTGCGTCGCGGTGAAGCCGGGCTCCACGGCGCGCAGCAGCATTCCCACGAACGGCATGGCGACGACGACGAGCACGGTGATGCCGATGGACAGGGGCCGAGCGATCGCCCAGAAGGCGCGTCGGGCGTCGTCTTCGTCTCCGGCGGCAAACCGCCGGGTGAGGATAGGGATGAGCGTGATCGCCAGGTAGGCACCGGCGAGCAGGTAGTTGAGGAGGTCGGGGACGAGGAACGCCACGAAGTACTCGTCGCCCTTGGCCCCGGCACCGAGCAGCCAGGCGAAGATGATCTGACGGACGAGGCCGAGGATCCGCGACGCGAGCACCCCGCCGGCGACGATCGCCGCGGCCGTGCCCATGCGGCGGTACAGGGAGTGGGCGTGAGGCTCCGTCACGGCCGACAAGGTACCGCGACGAGCGAGCGGCCCGTGGCTTCTGGCTCTTGGCCGATGGGTAGCCCGCAATCAGCAATTGGCGATTCGCAATTGGACGGAAACGCAGAGCCACGCCGGTGAGAGGGGCTCGTGGCGCCCTGCCTGGTCTGTCCCATTGCCAATTGCTGATTGCCAATTGCTGCGAGCGGAGCGAGCCTCACTCGCTCAACGCGTCGCGGCGGCGGAGCAGAGAGGCGAGTGCCAGCACCGCCAGGGTCGTGATCACGACCGCCTTGGCCATGGCACCCCATGCCCCCGGCGCGAGGCTGCCGAGCACCTCGTTCAGGGGCTGCCGGGAAGCGGGGACCAGCGCCGCGTAGGCAGTGACCCCGATCCGAAACAGCGACACGTTCGCCAGACCGGCGGCGGCGAACGTGATGCTCGACTCCCAGATGAACACGTACACGAGGCCGATGAGCACCGCCCGCGAGGTGAGGTACCCGAGCAGCATGAACACCGCCACGTAGACCGCGCTCGAGATGGCGACGGCCAGGACGATCGGACCCGTCGCCGCGTAGTCGCCGCTGCGGGCGCCGAGCGTGATCGCGGCGAGGAGACCGGACGCGGCGACGATTGTGGTCGATGCCACCCAGGCCGCGACGAACTTGGCCGTCACGATCACCCAGCGCCGCATCGGGCGCAGCAGCAGGAACGACAGCGTGCCGTCGCGTCGCTCGTCGCCCATCGTCCCGGAGCCGATGACGAGCGCGCACACCGGCAGGACCATGAGGAACAGGATTCCGAAGGGGGCGTCGTAGAAGCGCCTCGCGGCTGCCCCGGCGGTGAGATTGCGGGACGACAGCCACATCACCAGGGTCGGGACGAGCCCCAGCAACCCGAGCACGATCACCCGCTTGCCTCCGAGTGCCTGACGGAGGCTCACCTTGACGATGGCGGCAAACCCCCTCATCGGCGATGCACCAGGTAGCGGAACACGCTCTCCAGGGACTCGTCCTCAGGCTCGAACGCGGTCAGCCGGGCGTCGACCTGCTTGGCCATCCTCGGAACGAGGCGGCCGAGGTCGGCGAGGTCCGAGGTCTCCACGTGGAGGGTGGAACCGGACACGGCCACCGAGGAGACGACATCGGTCTCGAGAAGCAAAGCCGCCATCCGGCGGGTGTCTCCGACCTCGATGCGCACCCGGTAGGGGATGTCGGCCATGGCATGGCGGATCGCCCCGACGTCGCCTGCCGCGGCGAGTCGGCCGTCGACCACGGCGAGCACCCGATCGGCCATGCGCTCGACCTCGGCCAGCACGTGTGACGACACGATGACGGTCTTGCCCTCGTCGGCGAGCCGACGGAAGATGTCGATGAGGTGCGCCCGCTGCACCGGGTCGGTCCCGTTGAGCGGTTCGTCGAGGATGAGGACGTCGGGGCCGGTGACGAGGGCCGCGGCCACCTTGGCACGCTGGCGCATGCCCTTGCTGAACCCGGCGATGGGCCGGTCGGCCGCCGCCTGGAGGTCGACCGCGGTGATCGCCTCGTCGACCCGTGACCGGGGGGCGCCGGAGAGGTCGGTGGCGTAGCGCACGAACTGACGCGCGGTGAGCGCCGGGTACACCGCGTCCTCCTCGGGCACGAGCGCCGCCTTCGCGTACACGCTGGGTTGGCGTCTCGGGTCGACGCCGAGGATGGTGACCGATCCATCCGAGGGCCGCAGCAGCCCGCAGACCATGCGCAGCAGCGTCGTCTTGCCCGCCCCGTTCGGGCCGAGCAGGCCGGTGATCCCGGGCCCGAACGAGCACGAGAGGTCCGACACCGCCACCTTCTGCCCGAACCACTTGGACACCGCGGTCACCTCGACCGTGGCGTCGCGCACCGTGGCGGGCGACGAGGTCATGCCGCCTTCTTCTGCCGGGCGACGACGAGCAGGCCGCAGAGCGCGCCGAGCGTGAGGATCACGACAAGGGAGACGATCGGCTCGAACCCGGCCTGCTGGGGGATCCAGTCGTGGGCGTGAGACCCGAGGATCCAGTCCTTGACGTAACCGGGATGCTGGTTGAGGGCCAGCAGCCCGAACGACTTGAAGCCGGAGTCGACGAGGGCCGCGGTGGCTCCTCCGGAGATGAGCATCACCCCGAGGAACAGGACCGCCGCCAGCGCCCCCCGCTTCGAGGTGGCGGCGATGAGCAGGGCGAGCGGGGCGTAGGCGAGGAAGTAGACCCCCGAGGCCAACAGCGTCTTCCAGAGCGTCGGCCAGTTGTCGGCGACGTAGGACCCGAAGCCCGACACCCAGGCCCGTCCCAGGAAGAGGACGAGATGGGGAAGCCAGAGGAATCCGATCACGACGGTGGCCAGGGATGCGGTCCGCATCAGCAGATAGTCGATCGTCGTCAGCGGCCGGGAGGCGTACACGGCCAGCGTGCCGTTGACCCGGTCGGGGATGAGCAACTCCCCGGCGGCGAGTGCCACGAAGACGAGCGCCATGATCCCGGTGAGCTCGAAGTACTGGGCGTGCCCGAAGAAGGTCGCCGCGGCGTCGAACTCCCTGAGGACCACGCTGATGCCGACGAAGAACAACGCCGGCATGACCGCAACCGCCATCAGGACGAGCGGGAACACCTTGCGCCGCATGCGGCGTCTGAGGCCGAGGACGCGACGCAGGCCGTCGCGATACAGGGCCCACCGTGCCCCGGACCTGCCCAGGCGCGGCCCCTCGTGCGGCCGGTACCCGAGATCGAAGACGACGCCCTCAGCCATCAGGGGGCTTCTCCCATGAAGACGTCCTCGAGGGTCGTGCGCCGGGCGCCGAGCCGTCTGACGGCGACCCCGGTCTCGGCGAGCGCGTCACGCGCCAGCATGAATGGATCGCCGCCTTCGACCTTGAGATAGACGGCGGCGCCGCCGGATTCGACCACCCCGCCGAGACGGCGGAGCGCCTCCACCACCGGGCCCGGGTCGCCGACGACCTCCATCTCCAGCTCGCCGGGTGTGGACAGGTCGGTCATCGGCCCGGAGCGCAGCACGTGGCCGCCGTCGAGCATCACCACCCAGTCGCAGGTGCGCTCGATGTCGGTGAGCACGTGCGACGAGATGATGGCGTTGATCCCGAATCCTTCGAGGCGCACGATCAGGTCGAGCATCTCCTCGCGGCCCTCCGGGTCGAGGCCGGCGGTCGGCTCGTCGAGCAGGACGAGGGCGGGGTCGTGAACGATCGCTTGGGCGAGCTTGGCCCGTTGCTTCATGCCGGTGGAGAACTCGCCCATGTAGCGGAACCGCTCCTCGTGGAGGCCGACGAGGCCGAGCACGTCGCTGGCGCGTTGCCGCGCCGCCCTGGTGGGGAGGCCGCCCAACTCGGCGGCGTAGATGAGGAAGTCGGCCGCCGTCTGGTCGGGGGGCAGGCAGTCGCCTTCAGGCATCCAGCCGACCTTTGATCGGACGTCGAGCTGGCGGGTGGCGACGTTCATGCCCAGCACCTCCACCGATCCGGCGGCGGCAGGGAGCACGCCGAGGAGGATCTTCAACAGGGTGGTCTTCCCGGCACCGTTGGCCCCGACCAGGCCGATCCGCCCGGTGGGGACATCGGTCGAAATGCCGTCGATCGCCACGATGTCGCCGTAGGCAAACCGCAGGCCGTTGATGGCGACCACGGGGAGGGAGTCCATGGGCAGAGACGATACCTGTCAGCCGAAGCCTGCAGCCCGCAGCAGGCAGCATGCAGTCAAGACCCGCCTGCACGCTGCACGCTCAGCGGCTCCACCACCGCTTGAGTGCGTCCCACGTGATCGGGTGGGTCGCCGGCTTCGGCGTGATCGCGGGTGCAGTGACCGGCGCGGCCTCCACCTTCTTCTTCAACTCATCGCGTTCAGATCTCATCTCGCCGAGACGTTCCCGAAGGAAGCTCGCCTCGGTCTCGGCCTTGGCGGCGCGCTCGCGTGCTTCGGCAAGCCGCAGTCCCGCCTCGTGGAGGTTGCCCAGCTGATCCATGAGCCGGTCCCACGCGTCGCGGGGGACGAGCATGGCGGACCCGTCGGTGGTGGGTCCGGTGGCGTCGCGGCCCCTCGGAGCGGCGGGACGGGCCGGGGCGCCGTCGCGGGCGCCGTGGGCGAGATGGTGGGCGACCGATTCCGGGGTGACCATCCATCGGCGGCCGCCGGGACCGTCGGCGAGCACGGCGTCGATCGTCGCCCGCCGCGCCCATCCCCGCAGCGTGCTCGCGGTCACCCCGAAGCGGTGCTCGGCCTCGCGCAATGAGATCCGGCCGCCGAGCGGCGGCTCGGTCGCGGGCGCCGGTCGTGCGGGACGCACCGGGGGCTTCGGTCGCCTGTCCCAGATGAGGCCCGGATCGTCTGCCATCGCCCCGAGGTTAGAGGCGGCATCTGGGGTCCGCTTTCCGCCTTCCGCCTTCCGCCATCCGCAAGAGCGCGACGCCTCGGTCGCCGGTTGCCGGTCATCCGTTCCATGCACGAGTCGCTCCCACGGGTCATCGCTCATCGCCGTCTGTCGAATGTCCAATGTCCAACGTCGCCCTCCCGACAGGCCCCGGGGCGCGGGGCGTGGGATAATCCCCGGCGTGCCTGGTCGCGACCTCCCGAGCGAAGATGCCGTTCGCGCATTGGTGACACGCGTGGTCGACGCCGTCGGGGCGCCGGTTGCGGCCGCCGTGTCCTCGACACCCGCGACGTCGGCGCCGCGTGGAGGTCCGGGTGTCATCGCCATCGGTGCGGATCACGGTGGTTTCCGCATGAAAGAGCGCATCGGGTTTCGGTTGCGTGAGTCCGGTCGCGAGGTCATCGACTGCGGCACCGATTCGACCGAGGCCGTGGACTACCCGGATCTTGCGCTCGCCGTCGCCGAGAAGGTGGCGTCGGGGGAGTGCTCGGAGGGCATCGTCGTCGACGGTGCCGGCATCGGTTCGGCAATGGTGGCCAACAAGGTCCCCGGAGTTCGCGCCGCCCTCTGTTACGACATCTCCTCGGCACGCAACAGCCGGGAGCACAACCATGCCAACGTGCTCACCCTCGGCGCCGGGCTGATCGGTGAGGCGCTTGCGTGGCAGATCGTCGAGGAGTGGCTGGCGACGCCCTGGGCCGAAGGCCGCCACGCCCGCCGGGTCGAGAAGATCGATGCCCTCGATCGTGAGCGCTCGAGGTTCGGGGAGGCCGTGTGACCGATCGCGATGCCATCATCGAGGCAGTGACCCGGGAGGTGCTCGCCGCCATGGCCGGGGACGCCTGGGACGACTGTCTCGCCTGTGTCGGCGACTGCGTCGTCCACTCCGCGAACAAGGTGCGCTCGGTGTTGGCGGCCGGCGCCACCAGAGTGTCTTTCAATGGGGTCGGTGCCGACGTCCCCACCGATCTCGCCGGATTCATCGACCACACGCTGCTCAAACCCGACGCCACCGCGGCGGAGATCGATCGGATGTCCGCCGAGGCGGTCGAGTACGGGTTCGCCTCGGTGTGCGTGAACCCCGTCTGGGCGAAACGGGTCGCCGACGCCGTGAAGGGGTCGGGGGTCGTGGCGTGCTCCGTCGTCGGGTTCCCGTTCGGAGCGACCACCCCGGAGATCAAGGCGATGGAGGCCAGGCGGGCGCTGCGCGACGGGGCGCGGGAGATCGACATGGTCGTGAACATCGGGGCGCTCAAGTCGGGCGACTACGCCCTCGTCGAGCGCGACATCGCCGGCGTCGCCGAGGCGTGCCACGAGGCCGGCGGTCTGTGCAAGGTGATCCTGGAGACGGCGCTGCTCACCGACGAGGAGAAGGTGATCGTGTCGCGCCTCGCGGTCAAGGCGCGCGCCGACTTCGTCAAGACGTCTACCGGGTACGCAGGGGGCGGAGCCACCGTGTACGACGTCGCGCTCATGCGCGAGGCGGTGGGGCCCAAGGTGGGGGTCAAGGCGTCGGGCGGCATCCGCAGCGCCGACGACGCCCGGCAGATGATCGCGGCGGGCGCAACGAGAATCGGGGCGTCGGCGGGAATCCAGATCGTCACGGGAGGAGAGTCCAGTGGCCGGTATTGACCTGAGGGGGTACTCCTTCCTCGACAGCCTGCAGCCGCAGTACGCGGCGTTCCTCGGGACCGTGGCCCAGGGGTTCCTCCCGCTCGCCGGGGACGCCTCGCTCTACGTGGAGATCTCGCCGGGGATCGAGATCAACCGGATGACCGACGTCGCCCTCAAGGCGACCAAGGTGAAGCCGGGCATGCAGATCGTCGAGCGCTACTTCGGGCTCCTCGAGGTGCACTCGCCGTCTCAAGCCGAAGTGCGGGCCGCCGGCGCCGCCATCCTCGCCGAGATCGGCGCCTCCGAGCAGGACCGGATCAAGCCGCGGATCGCGTCGAGCCAGATCATCCGCCGCATCGACGACCATCAGGCACAGCTGATCAACCGGATGCGCCACGGGCAGATGATCATCCCCGGCCAGACGCTCTATCTCCTCGAGATGGAGCCGGCCTCCTATGCGCCCCTTGCCGCCAATGAGGCCGAGAAGGCGGCGAACATCAACGTGCTCGAGGTCAGGTCGTTCGGGTCGCTCGGCCGGGTCTATCTCGGCGGCGAGGAACGCGACATCGACGTCGGCTGGAGGGCGGCAGTCGCCGCCCTCGAGGGACTCGAAGGCAGGGATGCCGGCTGATCGGATGGGGAGTCGGACAGAAGGGAAAGCAAGAACTCATGGCTGAAGCATTGGGAATGATCGAGTGCCGCGGGTTTGCGGCAATGGTCGAGGCGGCCGACGCGATGGTCAAGGCGGCGAAGGTGGAGCTCGTCTCGTACGAGAAGACGGGCGGCGGCTACGTGACGGCCGTCGTGCGCGGTGACGTCGCCGCGGTGAAGGCCGCGATCGACGCCGGCGTCCGCGGCGCGGAGAAGGTCGGCGAGGTCGTCTCCACGCACGTGATCGCCCGCCCGCACGTCAACATCGACATGGTTCTCCCCCTTGGCCGCGCCGATGAGGCCGCGGCCGAGCAGTGAGCCGGGCCTGCCGGTGCTACTCGGACGCGTAGTCGGAACCCTCGTCGCCTCGAAGAAGGAGCCCACCATGGAGGGGCTCACGCTGCTGGTGATCCGCCAGCTCGACGTCGATGACGCCGAGACGGGCGGGTACGTCATCGCCGCCGACGCCGTTGGAGCCGGTGTCGGTGAAGTCGTGATGTACGCCACCGGTTCGTCGGCTCGTCAGACCGTGGCGACCCGCGATCGCCCCTGCGACGCCGTCGTCATGGCGATCGTTGACACCTGGGAGGTCGGCGGCGAGGTGAGATACACCAAGTGAAGCCCTATACAGAACAAGAGGTCCAGGCAATCATCGCCCGGGTGCGTTCCCGTCTCGGTGGAACGCCGGACCGGGTTCCGACCCATCCGCACGTCCCCGTGGAGATTCCCGGCGCCGACCTCGGTGAAGGCATCTACGCCACCATCGATGAGGCGGTCGACGCCGCCGAGCGTGCCCAGCAGCGGTACTCGGACGCCGGCACCGACCTCCGGGAGGCGGTGATCGGATCGATCCGTCGGGTGATGCTGGAGAACGCCGAGCGGCTCGCCAAGATGGCCCACGAGGAGACCGGGCTGGGGAGGGTCGAGGACAAGGTGCGCAAGAACATCCTCGTGGCCACCAGGACGCCGGGCCCCGAGGATCTCGCTCCGCTCATCGAGACCGGCGACGGCGGGATGATGCTCACCGAGCATGCCCCGTTCGGGCTCATCGGGTCGATCACCCCGGTGACCAATCCGACGGCGACGATCATCAACAACACCATCTCGATCCTCAGCGGCGGCAACGCGGTCGTCTTCAACGTCCACCCCAACGCCCGCGGGGTCTCGGCCGAGAACGTCCGACTTCTCAACCGAGCCGTGCTCGCCGCCGGTGGGCCTCCCGATCTGGTCACCGCGATCCCCAACCCGACCATCGAGAGCGCTCAGTCGCTCATGCACCATCCGAAGGTGCGGGTGCTCCTCGTCACCGGCGGGCCCGGTGTGGTCCGGGAGGCGCTCAAGACCGACAAGCGGGCCGTCACCGCCGGCCCCGGAAACCCGCCGGCCGTGGTGGACGAGACGGCCGAAATCGACCGTGCCGCCCGCGACATCGTCGCCGGAGCGTCCTTCGACAACAACGTCATCTGCACCGACGAGAAGACCGTGATCGCGGTCCGGTCGATCACCGACGAGTTGATCAGGGCGATGGCCCGCCACGGCGCCCACGTGCTCAAGGAGCACGAGCTGCGCAAGGTCGAGCGGGTCATCTTCGAGTCGATGGGCCCTCCGGGGAAGGCGGGGGTCATCAACCGGATGTGGATCGGCAAGAACGCCGCCGAGATCGCCGCCGCCGCCGGTGTCGACGTGGACGGCGACCCGCGGCTGCTGCTGGCCGACGTCCCCAACGACCACAACCTGGTCTGGACGGAGCAGATGATGCCGGTGCTCCCGGTCACCCGGGTCGGCGACGTCGACGCCGCCATCGATCTCGCCATCCGGTCCGAGCACCGCTTCCGCCACACCGCGTCGATCCACTCGAACAACGTGGCCACGATCACGAAGATGGCCCGGTCGATCAATGTGTCGATCTTCATCGCCAACGGCCCCAACTACGCCGGTCTCGGGCAGGGGGGCGAGGGGTTCACCTCCTTCTCGATCGCCAGTCCGACCGGTGACGGCATGACCCGCCCGCTCACCTTCACGCGCGAGCGGCGGATCGCCGTCGTCGGCGCCCTGAGGATCGTCTGAGTGAACCCCGCGATCGCCCTCCTCGAATTCGACTCGGTGGCGGCGGGCATCGTCGCCGGTGACGCCATGGTCAAGCGGGGCCCGGTGGCGGAGATCGTCGCCGGGACCGTTCACCCCGGCCATTACCTGGTGATGGTGTCGGGCACCGTCGGCGACGTCGAAGAGGCGATCGCCGCCGGCAAGGAGGCTTCGGCCGCTTGCCTACTCGACGAGGTGTTTCTCCCTGATGTCCACCCCACGGTGATCGCGGCGATTCGTGGCGTTCGGGTCTCTGGTGCCGGCGAGGCTCTCGGGATCGTCGAGACGAAGACCGTTGCGGCGACCATCGAGGCGGCCGACGCCGGCGTCAAGGGTGCCACCGTCTACCTCATGGAGGTCAATCTGGCCGACGGCCTCGGCGGTCGGGCGTACGCCCTGTTCACCGGCGCGGTTCCCGACGTCGCGGCCGCTGTTGAGATCGCGGCGAGCCGGGTGGTGCCGTCGCAACTGGTGGCGGCGGCCGTGATCCCGCAGTTGCACGGCGAGATGGGCAACAACCTCCTCGCCGACCGCCACTTTGGAGTGAGGTTGGGACGGGATGATGCAACTCGCTGAGGTGATCGGCACCGTCGTCGCCACGGTCAAGTACGAGGGGTTGGCCGGCGTCCGTTTCCTGATCGTGCAGCCCCTGGACCGCGACCGGGTGCCGACCGGTCGTCCGGTCGTTGCCGCCGACGCGGTGGCCATGGCCGGTCGGGGCGAGCTCGTGTACGTGGTCGGCAGCCGCGAGGCGGCCCTCGCCATGCCCGATCCGTTCGTGCCCGTTGATCATGCCATCGTGGGCATCGTCGACGAGGTGGATCGCCCATGAAGATCGGCAGGGTCAACGGCACGGTCGTTTCGACCATCAACCACCCGATCTACGACGGTCGTCGGCTCCTGATGTGCGATCTCCTCGATGCCGAGGGCGAGGACACCGGCGACTACCTCATCTGCGTCGACACCGTCGGCTCGGGAGCCGGCGAGACGGTGCTGATCATCGACGAGGGGAACTCGGCGCGTCAGGTGGTCGGCGACGCCTCGGCGCCGATCAGGGCCGTGATCGTCGGCATCGTCGACGAACTATTGGTGGACGGGGTGCTCCGCCAGGTCGTCGACGGGCCGTGACGGTGCGAACTCCGAGACGGCAGCGCCGCAGGTTCGCGAAGCCACGCA
>Ga0209431_10004409_pt1 | contig 11040 bp, 14 predicted proteins | sample RifCSP13_3_FD_184021 | JGI IMG/M metagenome (GOLD analysis project Ga0209431, IMG submission 184021) | Soil microbial communities from Rifle, Colorado - Rifle CSP2_sed 13_3 (SPAdes) (version 2) | ecosystem: Environmental > Terrestrial > Deep subsurface > Rock core/Sediment | place: Rifle... | reverse complement strand
CAAGTATTGAAGGTTTAAAAAGAGTGTTGTTCATTTGGGGGAACCCGGTGCATCGCCTAGGGCGGGTCCGGTAAAAACCCTTCTAGCTTATTGAACCTGTCGAAAAAGCCCGTGGTAAGTGATTGGATCTTCCAGCGGCTATTTGGGTCCGAATGAATCCAACCCTGCATCACGCTTACCCGCACGTTTGGAAATTGTCTCTCCAATTTCACGAGCTGTTGCTGCGGGAAAACGTAATCATGCTCACCTGTATAGATAAACACTGGGCAACGTACCCTGCTCAGGTAATTCAGGCCTATATCACTGGCAACCAGGTCTTTTGTTCCACCAAGACCCTCGCGAAGAGCTTCCCGAAAGGATGGTCTAATGGTCGCTGGCGGTGTGAAATCTTTCTCCACCTTCTGGAAAGAAGATAGAGCAAATTTTAGTGTCACCCACCAAGGATTCTGGCGAATAAGTGACGCTGGGTTCACCGCGATCACCGCGGCCACTCTCTCTGGTTCCTCAGCGGCTAATGCAATTGAGGCGGCTGCGCCAATGCTGGAACCGTAGGCAATCACCTGATTACAACCGGATTTGTCCAAAATATCCCGATCTCTGGTCACAAACCGTTCGTAATTATCGCAGTCGTAGAAATTCTGCGACTTACTCACAGTAGCAGCACCAGATTGATCAAGACAAACCACCGGGTAGCCTCCCCAAACAAACCGGCGCATTTTGTGCGAAAGTTGCTCGGCTTGAGAGTGGGTCCCTCCCTGGATTAGTATGGTACGGAGGTGCGACCCAACCACTTGAATGAATGGTGTATAAATCCACCACCTTGGCAACACCGGATTTGTACTAGCGGCTCTAGATATGGACTTCCGAGGAAGACCACCGAAGAGCTCTATTTGCTGTTCTTTAGGTAAATCAAACAGCATCTGGTCTCCCTCCTTTTTTGATTTAACGCATTTTAGCACGAACCTACAAGCTCATGCTCACTCTCAAATTATCCTTTCGGCAAGAATCGCTTGAGATGGCGCGCTTGGACGGGAAGGTCCTGACGGTAAGCGCAGTACCGGAAGGTATTTAGCCTCCATTGCTTGTCTAGAACTGATCGATGAGCCAGGGAATCCCCTCGAAAAGACCGATGAGTGCAATGATACACACCACAGCGATCAGAGCAAGGAATAATCCGTACTCAGCGAGTGCTTGGCCAGACTGGCTAGATTCTTCTATCTTTTGACCTCCTTCACGATCGAAACTGAATGGTTTCGACTTATCTACCAGTGATGTCTGGTCGACTGCGAAACAGCCGATGTAGACAGCTAGTCCGGCAAAGGCCAGTATCCCCGACGTGCTCCACTCCGCGCTGACGACGAGCGGTACAAAGACGCTGGCGAGAAGATAGAACATGATTCCGAATATGAAGGTGTGATACGCCTCGCTCGGAACCTTCATGTCCTCCCAGGTCTCGAATCCCGACTTCAGGTTTTGCACCTGGACCCATGTCCAGAATGCGTATCCGAACACGAGGATTCCCAGGTGAGTGTACCACTGAGTATAAAACCCGGAGAACTCGTGACCGTTGATCACGCTCGCGGCAAATCCAGCGTATACTGGCAGGCCGAGCACGTCACCGATTTTGAACGTCCACCACCTACCGAAGTAGAGTTTTCGCTCAACAACGACTCGGATGAATGTAACTACTCCGAAATCGAGGCCGAGGATGAAAAGTCCTACCACAAGCGGCGCCCAATCCCAGATCGGAATGAACTCTCCGAAGTTATTCGAAGACCACAAAACTGCACCTCCAGCACGCTAGAAAAAACCGTTTGATTGTCAAAGTGCTAACGCACTTTAGCATTATTACGCCACTATCGGCACTCTCCGAGCCATAGTAGCTCCATAAAGTCAAAGTTCAAAGAGCACGAATTACTTCACGCTCCTTCTCAAATTATCCTCTCAAGTAGAGAGTAGCTTGAGATATTTTGGTGAAGCGTAGCAGACTTTTGGTCCACGTTCTCACTAGGTTTTGTACCTAATGCTCCTACCACGACGCTTTCGCGTTTTTTTCTTGAGTCGCTACGGTCCAGAAACGAACACGTAGTTGCTTAAGACCCACAGCGCAGAGATGCCAAACCCAAGCAATCCTGCCAGGGTAGCGAACATCCGCTGCACTTTCTTCAGATCCCCATCCGACACTGGCAAGCACAGAAGAGTAATCAGTACTCCGGTGCTCATCACGACAGACCAGAATGCCTTGTCGTCTGGTATCTGGGTCATTTCGATACTCATGGTCTCCTCCTTTAGCTGTCTTCGGCTAATGACTGGCTACATAGGCCCACACCATTACGGCGGTGGCCATGACACACATCAAACTGATAACCCCAACGCCTAGTGGGTCCCTGTTCCCCTTCCGCCAGTCTGCGGCTATTAATAACCCTACTCCGGCCAGAACGAGAACAAAAAAGACTATTATTCCTACTGCTCCCATAATCCTCTCCTTGTCAGCTCTTTTGGTCGTTTTTGATTTTCCAAATACCAAAAAGGCACTTGGTAACTGGCTTCGATATGTCCTAAGCTTCTAGACTCATAAGAGCAGAGACAGTTATTTAAAACATTCAACTCCAGTTACAAAGTGCCTTTACTTGCAACTTTTTAGATTGACCCAAATAGTGTGATCTATTGGTCAATAGCAGGATTCACAATATCTGGCTTGCCAAGCAAGGCAAAAGATATGAGAATTCTATTCAATTGTTAACGGGCGTTATTATATCAGGTTTAAGTAGAGAAGTCAACTACTATAAGACGCTATTTACCCTTCCTGTGGCGTAGGGTTAGGTTTATCTTCATAAATATTCGGAAAATTCCACAGCGAGGCTATTGAACCTTTTGTATTTGCCCACGCAAATTCTATTTTATAATCTTTGCGTTGTAGTAGGATTTTGAAGTTTACCAAAATCAATGACCGAAGTAGGTAAAACCAGTATTTAAGAAAGTTGTTCCGCCTTATTACATACAGATTATTACTTACCCCGTGGGGATATTTCCAAAGGTTGTGAACCTCATCGGTAAATACATTTATATCACTAGTGTTCTTCGTATAATGGTGGACGACGCTGTCGGCTACGTAAAAACCGAGCATTCCGGCGGAAGTAATCCTATTGGAATATTCCAAGTCGTCACCCCAAATCTTGAAGCTTTTTATGGGGTAACCTACGGTTTCTATTGTCTTGCGATTAAGTATAAACGACACAAACGAGCATTCTTTTATAATAAGTACGTTTTTATCTTCATACAAATTAAATGGTTTACCGTTCGAAAAAGTTTCAATTATTGGTAGGTTCATTTTTAAAATCGTATCGTCTTTCCAAAGGCATTTACTTCCAAGAAAACCTATCTTTTCATTTTTAATGAAACGAATTTTTTCCATGATTTTTTCTAAAGTATCAGGCATTACCAACGTGTCATCATCCACGATCCAAAACCAATCGTATCCTTCTAAATAATCGTTTTTGATGGCTTCGTGGCGACCACCACCTGACCCAAGGTTTTTCTGGTATTTCATGTATTTAAATCTAATCGGTCGTCCCCTTGTATCTTTAATCTCTGTTTGCTCTACCCATGGCTTTTGGAGGTTTCCTTTTGGTAATTTTTCGATATATTTTTCTTCTAATAACATGTGGTCGGTGCCGTCTGTGGATCCGTTATCCAGCACAGTGACCGCTGATAAGCGTCTGCTTTGTTGTGTTAGAGAATTTAGACACTGTTTGAGAAGAACCTTGCGGTTCCTGGTGACAACATTTGCGGCAACTTTTGGATAGCTATTCATAAGTGTTGTATTCAAATCTTTTTACCTTCCTAATATTAGTGACCAATGCCTTAGTTCCAAACCTACCTCAATTTCTTCCAAATCTAAGCAGTTTTTTGACTGGCCGGCGCCACACCTCTACCGCTTTCATTAATTGATAATTACTACTAAACGGTAAATCGTACGGTGGCTCGTAACATACCTTTTCTGCCCCGAAGGAAAGTTTAAAGGCGGTCACACCACTCCAAGGATGTTTGGGGTCGTCGTTCGGAGCCACACCCCAAAAATCAAATACTTTGCTCCCCGCCTTTTTTACCTCAACAATAGAGTACCAAACTAGCGGGTAACTAGCCCGAAGCTCTTTTTTTTCCAATGAATTTGCAGCGTGCAGATAGTAACTGGTATCAGCATAATTCACTATTAAAGCTGCCGACAAAGGCTTTCCAGTTACTTCAGCAATATGCAGCTTCATTACCCCTTCTTTTTCAAGCGTTTCAAACTGAATTTGAGGGTAATCTTTTTGCAAAGGTAAAATAAATTTTTTTCTACTGGCTGTTTGCTTTAATAGGTCCAAGAAAACTTTAACCTCCTCTTTTTTTCCTTCTCTAATACGTACACCTTTTCTAGTAGCCGCATTAGTATTGTACCGAGTGGAGCTACTTAAGTTGCTCCGCAGCTCTTCCTCATTCTTAGCAAGGTCAATAGTAGCCGTACATTGTGGTTGGGTGAATTGTGGAGCGGGGGTAAAACCAAACTTTATCAACAATTTTTTTTCTGTTTCGTTGAGAGTTCTAAGATCAATTCTTAAAAAACTATGGTTTTTTTCTTCTGCTAATTTTTTCACGAACTCCAGCCATTTACTAAAAGTAGCTTCACTAAACAGTTTGAATACTGGGCCTGCTGGACAATATAGGTATGATCCTAGCTTTGCTACCTCTGCGTAAACCAACGAAATACCAACTAGATTAGTACCATCATAAACACCAAATCTATAACATTCACGGTTTAGGTTTCGTTGAAACTCACCCCAAGCCCAGGATTGTAAAAAGGAAGGACTTTTGCTTCCTAAATTAAAGTTTTCCCAAACAGATTTTTCGTTAATCTCTTTGACGGAAATCACGTTGGCACAAGAATAGCAAAAAAGAAGGCTTTTGTGTATCTTAAGATTCGCTGAGAAGAATTTTCTGATTCTTTGGGTCTGGACTTACACTCTTTCGTTTTAGCCAAACTCGAACCTTCATCGGTATCAATCCCCAAGGCACTATTTCCCCTACCCAAGTAAGGAGTTCGTAAGTATCTTTTGATTTTTCGCCTGCTGCCGGAGTACGAAATACAAAGAATTCTTTTTCGGCCCTTTTAATGAGAAAATATTTTCTGCCAAATGTTTCTCTTAAAAATTCCCAGGAAAGCTCTTTTTGACTTGCCATAATTAATCCATTGTACTCTGAACGTCAATAAATTGTTGTGCAACCAAGGAGTTTTTGCTAATCTCGAGGCAAGAAGAGCACCTTAACAACCAAGGGGGTGGGTTCTTGAGTAAGTTTACCGGGCTCAGATTAGTTTTACTCGGCGCGATCGGGCTTGTCGCCATTTTCGTGTTTTTCAGTCTTTGCGGAAAGAGTGACGGACCGACTGGTCAGGAAGTCGCCATATCCCAAGCGCGAGGTTTTCTGGAACACGAATCCCAATCACTTCCTGAAGGCGAGCGCTACTCAATCGTCAAATTGAGTGGCCCAACCTACGGATGGGTGTTGCTCACCGTACGCCGAACTACCGAATCATTTGGTGACAAAACTGGAACGGAAGGGTTGCTCGCCATAGGTGAGGAGATCGAGGGGAAGTACAATTTCTCCCTTCAAGGGGACTCTGGGTTTGATGCCCAACTTCGCCGATTACCGGAAAGGCTTCTTCCCTACCGACTCCGGCCTTTTTTCTTGTCGGATGAAAATCACCAAAGTGTTTCCCGCGTGGCGCCAGGGAAGCCAAGTAGTAACTTCACCGCTTCTGCTGTTACTTTCCACCTGCCTTACCCAAAGGGGGAAAGTTATCGGGTTTCAACTCTCCCCGGTGATAGATACCACACCGGATCAATTTATCACGCTATCGATTTTGACATGCCTGATGGTTCTCCTTTGGTCCCAATCGCAATCGCCAAAGTAAGGGATTTCCGGGATAACTCCAACGCCGGTGGTTGTGACCCTTCGTTTGCTGATGATGCTAACTACATCCGATTGGAGATAAACCCGGAAACGACTGTCCTCTACCTTCACACCCAACCGGGTTCAATCACTGAGGCTAGCGTCAAGAAGGGTGACACGGTAGCACCCGGTCAAGTAATCGCCAAAGTTGGTCACACCGGCTTTACCTGTAATTGGGAGGGCACTGGCCCTGGAGCTCATCTCCATATCGTCCTGGAAAAATGGTGCGGTAGTCAATCCAACAGGTATATTTGTGGTAGTTTGCCACTAAATTTCGCTGAAATCCCGGATGAACCTGAGTACGGCAAGGCGTACGTATCGGAAAACGCTGCACCAAAGAAAGAAGGCGCGGAAAGTGCTGCGGAAACAGCCGAAATCGAACAGATCAAGGACGCGATCGATGCCTTTCATGAGGTGTTTCGCTGTTCGTCTCTCAAAGCGTGCGACCAAAGCACTTTATTAAGATACTCAGTGACGGAAGGTTTGTGGCAACAACTGTTCCCCGAATCCTCCTCCTTCTGCATATCCGGCTGCGGTGTCAAATGGGACAAAAGTAAAGTAACTTATAACGAGTTGTTGCTTTTCGAACCTCCCCAAGGCGATAGTCTAACAGTGACTACTAAAGAGACTTGGGTGTCACAGTCCCGCGAACTCAAATACGGAGAAATTACTCATTACACCGTGGTTGATCATTACCTGGTGAGGCGCAACGGTATCTGGTTGGTGGATGGTCACAAAATTGTCTGCGGTTACACCACCGACGAAAAGGGACAGATGATACCGGAAGAAGAAACTATAGAGGAAGAGAACTTAGACGGTTGTCTTTGGCAACCAAAAAACGGGTCTAACCACTAGACCCGTTTCCTTTTTGTAGGTTTAGCCCACAAAGTGGTCGCAGGACGCGAGAGTACCTGAAGAATTGAGCGGAGCGAAATTCTGAAGTTACGGAGCGGTCTTAGTTAGTAAGAACGCAGAGCGCGAAGCGATCTAAAATTGAGCAGCGTCGGTGTCGTTTTGTTCTAGATCAGATTCAAGATCGTCAATATTTGTATTATTCAGCTCATCCTCAACTTTTTTTAGATCGCTGTCACTTTTGATCTCAGCCGACTCAGTACTAGTTTTGGTTGGTGTTGCCGTCCGAGTAGTCGTATCGGTATCGGTGGTGGCTAAGGATTTCAAAGTAAACCAAATAGCCGCAAAAACCACCATAACTACCAACACTACGATAATAATGATCGCCACATTTCTACTCTTTGTCGTAGGCCCAGACCCAACTGGCGGAACTTCCGGACTATTAGATTGTGGTGGAGTTACTTCTAAAGCCATATTTTGTTAAAAATACGTCACGCAAAGCGGGACATATTGTTCCTTACGGAGTGGCCGAACTAGTTGCCTCCTCCGTTTTAATATTTTTACCTTTTGTTCGAATTGCGACTATCAAATTTACAACTGATTTTCGGTATTCTCTTAGAGCCGTGATTACATTTTTCATATCGTCTCTAAACAAACTCAAAATACCTTTTGGCTTTTCCCCGCTACAATCGAACTCACTAATTACCTCACCGGCGCTATCAAGAGCCTCCGTTACTTTCATCTTTTTTGCCTCTATATCGGCTACTAAAGCGTCGTAGTTTTCTACCACAACTCCCCGTGGGACAAGTTTCTCAGTGTAGTAATCCTTTACTTTACCGGCTATTTTGTCAAAACGGCTAGCCATATTACCGGCTTTTTCTACAAGTCTATCGGATCTTTTTGTTATTTTTGCTTCTATTCTCTCGCAGATCTTTTCTTTTCTTGCTTCAAGTCTTTCTTCAAATTTTTCTTTGAGTTTTTCCAACCGATCGTGAATTCTTTCCTTTATTTTGTCGCGACGAGTTGCTGACGCGGTTGATTCATCCGTCTCACTCAATACCCTGTCATTCCCCGGAAAAACAAACCTAGCCGAAGCAGAAGCGGTAAAAATAAATGAAAATATTATGAGAACGCTTAAAATACTAGTGAATTTTTTATAATTCATAAGTAATCTAACTATAAAATGGATTAAAAATGCTGTCAAGCAATTAATCACTGGTTACTCAACCGAATATTTATAGCGAATAGGTGGTTGACCTCTCCCCTTTCAGATCACATATCACCGCCACCGTTTTCTCCACTGTCACCCTTACCAGTAGCACCACCAGCTTCTCCGGCGGGTGCTCCACCCTCTTGGGTACCACCTTTCTGATCAGCCTCACCACCGTGAGTGTCTTGTTTATGTTGGTCCATTTCTTCTTGATTATTTACTTTTGCCCCACACATTGGGCATGACATTTCTTGGCCGTCGTCCACAAACATCACCTCCTATCAATATATCTATTTTATTATTTAAAAATGGCTTTTTGCAACTGTAATAATTATCCGACTTCAATTTCTACTTAGTTCTTTCGACTGTAATCGAACATTCTGTGACTAGGGCCGCTATCGCTCCAACTCCAGCAAGTACTGGAGCAATCACCGCTCCCACTACACCGACTGTTAAAGGGAGAACAACCAGCGTTTCTCCTTCCTTATCCTTTATAGTAATTCTCCTGACGTTCCCTTCTTTTATCAGCTGCTTCACCTTTGCCAAAAGCTCTTCTCCGTTTACTTTAAATGTTTCTTCTTTTTTGGTTTCGGCCATAAATTTCACCTCCTACCATACACCAAATAATTTACTACGATGGTATACTGATTTTTCACAATGATCAATTCAGAATTAGAAATAGCAACTTTTGCCGGCGGGTGTTTTTGGTGCACTGAAGCTATATTCAAACGCCTTAAAGGTGTGCAGGGCGTCAACCCGGGTTACAGCGGCGGTGATCTACCGACTGGCGGAGAAAAACCTAGTTACGAGCAGGTTTCTTCTGGCAATACTGGCCACGCTGAAAGCGTCCAAATAGAATTTGATCCAAAAGTAATTTCCTACGAAGAGCTTTTAGAAGTATTTTTCAAAACCCACGACCCCACTACACCAAACAGGCAAGGAAACGATGTTGGCGAGCAATATCGATCGGTTATTTTTTACCGTGATGAAGATCAAAAACATAACGCAGCGGAAATAATTAAAAACCTAACAAAAGAACGTCTCTACCAAAATAAAATTGTTACCGAGGTGATACCCTTCAAAAACTTCTTTGAGGCTGAAAACTACCATCAAGATTACTACGATAAAAATAAATCGGCTGGTTATTGCCAGGTCGTGATCGATCCAAAGATAACCAAGCTTTACAAAGAATTTGGACAAAAGATCAAAGAAGAGTATAAAAACAAAACTTAGGAAGGCTCATTCTAATTAGGTTTGTTAAAGAAAGCACCGCCCTTGATATAAGCGTAACCAAACGAAGTGATTTCCAGAACCAAAAATATGGTGGCGCTAATACTCCATAAACTAACCCTCTGAAAAGCGATGTGAAGTAAAATAAACAACAGTGCTATGTAAATCAACCGGTGCAGCCATTTCCACCGCTTCCCTAGCCTTTTTAGGCTGAAGCTGTTTGAGGTTGAAAACATAAAGAACAGGATTGTTAACGCAGCAAACCCAAAAATTTGAAAAAGTAGGACTGTTATTGGTTCGATTCCCACAAGCTTTGGTAGACCAACCAAAAAGAAGTGCGTAAAGGCTAGTAAAAACACCAGGATTCCGAGCCTCCTCCTGTATAAAGTAATGATTCTGCTTACCCTTATTTCAATTCCAAACCTCCCGAGTATTCCAGGAGTAAGAACTAAAAGTAAGACGGAGAGTGCGGCCCGGCCAAACCAGGCTCTATTTATAGCAAAAAAATTATAAATTTCCTGATCGTTGTATATAGAATATGTCGAAATAAGGCTGATTCCAATCAATACTATATAAAGTACATTGGTTACCAATAATACTAGCGATTTATTTTCAGCAAACCAGGAAAAGGATTGCTCTTGCCAATTTTTTTGTTTTTCCGCTTGCATACAATTAAAAAATTATAATAAACTCATTACGCTTTTAGCAGCTTCTTCGAATAATAAATTAATCCCCCTAATAAAGCCCAGCCCACCACATAAAGTAAGGCCTCACGCTCAACAAAAAACAGCACAAAAGCAGAAAACGCTATTACCAGGATTGGAAGAAACGGGAAAAATGGGGTCCTAAACCACCGGCCAAAATTTTTATCCCTTCGGCGCATAATTATAAGAGCAGCGGTGGTCGCGATTATCCCTACCAGATAAACTGAGTTGCCTAAATAAGCAACAAATTTTACAGAACTAGTAATAAGTAGGAGTAGCGAAACCAGGCTACAAAAAAGCACCGCAAACGTTGGTGCCCCCCGGGAATTTAACCTACCAAACCAGCCTTTTAGATACCCTTCTTGAGAAAGGGCGAATAATTTACGGGAGGCAACCAGTAAAGAAACTATCAATGTGCTAAGAATCGCAAAAAGCGCCGAAATTGTAACTAAGAGAGTAGGAATATTGTTTACCTTCGCCAATAAAAGAACTGGCGTTTTGGAATTTTGCAGCTCCGAAAGCGGTATCGTGTGAACAGCTAAAAATGAAAGTAGTAAGTAAATTGAAGATGTAATAAACACAGTTGCAATCAGCGCCTTAGGGATCACCTGGTGTGGGTTTTTTACCTCCCCAGCCACTGAAGTAACGTCCTCATAACCAATGAAGGCTGAGTAAATCAGCGCCGTACCCGCAACGATGGAGAAAATTACGTTGGTATCGAACTCTGCCATTCCCAATCCAGAAAAAGACCATGTTCCAAATTGGTTGAAAAAAATCCAACCAACAAAAACGGCCAGGAAGAAAAGTAGTAGGATGGTAACTAGACGTTCAAGGGAGTTCACACGTTTGACACCCCTTAGGTTCAATACGGCCATGGCAATCAAGACTACTACCGCAAAGGCTAATTGATTAATTGGCAGGAAAGCGCCAACGTAAATAGAAAGGCCCAACAAATTGAGGACGAAGTAAGCCAAGTCTCCCAAAATTACGAGCCAGGAGGTAACAAACGCCCAAAGATCGGCACTAAAAGAAGCAAAAATAAAGCGCAAATCC
>Ga0209431_10004408_pt1 | contig 11040 bp, 15 predicted proteins | sample RifCSP13_3_FD_184021 | JGI IMG/M metagenome (GOLD analysis project Ga0209431, IMG submission 184021) | Soil microbial communities from Rifle, Colorado - Rifle CSP2_sed 13_3 (SPAdes) (version 2) | ecosystem: Environmental > Terrestrial > Deep subsurface > Rock core/Sediment | place: Rifle... | reverse complement strand
CAGGCTCAGGAGAACACCCGGGACTGGAAGAAGTACATGGATACGGAGGGTGGGCTCATCATCCTCCCATCGAACGTGACCCAGTTGGGGCGGAAGGAACCGAAACCGTGAGGCGCGTCGCGAGGGTATTCCCGGGGACGCGCCCCGCCTTTCTTGTCGACGCCTCGGATATCCTTTAAATCAGTCCTCGGAATATGGGACCTGATGTCGAGCTTCCGGGGGAGGGACGTCCTGTCCATCCGCGACCTCTCGCGGGCGGACATCCAGCTCGTTCTGAAGACCGCGCGCAGGATGGTGCCGACGGCCCTGGGCAAGCGGGCCTCCCACGTCCTGGAAGGCAAGATCCTGGGCACGTTGTTCTACGAGCCGTCCACGCGCACGCGGCTCTCGTTCGAGAGCGCGATGAACCGCCTCGGCGGGCGGGTGATTGGGTTCAGCAGCGCGGAGGGTACCTCCGTGCAGAAGGGCGAGACCCTCGCGGACACGATCCGCATGGTCGAGGCGTACTCCGACGCAATCGTGCTCCGGCATCCCCAGGAGGGAGCCGCCCGCCTCGCCGCGGAGTTCACGGAGAAGCCCGTGATCAACGCAGGGGACGGAGCGGGCCAGCACCCCACGCAGACGCTTCTGGACCTGTACACGATCTGGGACGAGAAGGGCGGCTTCGCGGGCCAGAACGTGGCCCTCGTGGGAGACCTGAAGTACGGACGGACCGTGCACAGCCTCACGTATGCGCTGGCCGAGTTCGGGGCCAACCTGACGTTCGTCAGCCCGCCGACGTTGGAGATGCCGCGGGAGATCGTGGAGGCCGTGAAGGAGAAGGGCCTCTCCCTGAAGGTCACCCACCGCCTCGAGGACGTGATCCGCGACGCCGACGTACTCTACGTGACCCGCATCCAGAAGGAGCGGTTCCCGGACCCCCAGGAGTACGAGAAGGTGGCCGGCACGTACCGGATTGACGCGAACCTGCTGCGGGAGGCGAAACGGGACCTGATCATCATGCACCCGCTCCCCCGGGTCACGGAGATCGCGCCCGACGTGGACCGCACGAAGCACTCCCTCTACTTCAAACAGGCCTTCAACGGCGTCCCGGTGCGGATGGCCCTCCTCCAGCTCATCCTCGGGGGCACGGCATGAGGGAGCTCCGCGTCACGCCGATCAAGAACGGGACCGTGATCGACCACATCCCCGCGGGCATGGCGCTCAAGGTGCTCAAAATCCTCGGGATCGGGGACGCGGTCTCCTCGACGGTCACCGTGGCGATGCACGTGCCGAGCCGGCTCATGGGCTGGAAGGACATCGTGAAGGTCGAGGATCGTGAGCTCGGTTCGCGGGAGATCGACAAGATTGCCCTCGTGGCCCCGACGGCCTCCGTGAACGTGATCCGGAACTACAACGTCGCGGAGAAGCACCGGGTCGCCCTCCCGGACCGCGCGGTGGGCATCCTGAAATGCGGGAACCCGAACTGCATCTCGAACGCGCGGGAGCCTGTGGAGTCCGAGTTTGTCGTCCGATCAAAGAGCCCGCTCCGGGTGTTCTGCAAGTTCTGCGACCGTGAGCTCGAGGACATCCCGGCCCACATCGTGTGAAGCCCAAGGCGGTTTCAGGTCGTGGTCCACGAGATGGATGCGATCTGGGCCCCGTCGGACCATAGGAGGTAGAAGGTGAAGAACGTCGAGCCCGGCATGGCCAGGAACGTCGTCCCAGTCGAGTCCGTATGGGTGACGCTGAAGGCATCCCCGCCGTTCAGGGTGCCTTCCCCGCCGATGTCCGTCCAGTTCACGCGGTAGAATCCCGTGCCCGTGGTCAAGACGACGAAACCGCCACCGATTGTGGGCATCGCCGTCGCGCTCCCGACGGATCCGTTTGCCTCCAGATTCACGCGATAGTTCCCCGGGCCGACCGCCTGCGACGCGGAGGCGATGATGCACGTCTCGCCGGAACCCGATGGCACCGGAGAGCCGAAGGCGACGACAGGCCTGGTCGACGTCGACCAGGAGACGGAGGCCAGAATGCTGCCGTCCGACCATAGGAAGAAGAACGTCATCGTGACCCCGTAGGGCCAAGTGCCGTTCGCGACGGAGACCAAGTACTGGTCCCCCCCGCTCACGATCCCCTCGCCCCCGATGTCCGTCCACTCGATCGCATACGCGTTGAGGCCAACTTGCACGTAGGCACGGTAGGGCCACCCACTTCCCAGGGGCGCGCCCACCGCGGCCCCTGTCTCCGTACCCGCGCGCAGATTGACCTTGAAGTTCGAAGGGCTGTGCGCCGAAGAGACTGAGGCGATCGAAAGCCGTTCCCCGGTCGATACCGCGTCCGGGGGACCGAACGTCACCACCGGCTTCGAAGCTCCCCCAGGTGGCGGGATGAGCCCGGAGACCATCGTGTACAGGACCGCCGCGAGGACGACGGGCACGGCGACGACGACGATGACGACGACCACGACGACCCAGACGAGGTTGTCCCGCTTCGGCGGCGGGAGATAGTATGGATATCCGGGTGGCGCAGGGAACGCAGCCGGCGCTACGGGTGCCGCAGGCGTCAACGCGAACCCACAGCTGAGACAGTAGCGGGCGGTCGGTTCCACACTCGTCCCGCATTTCGGACACGCGGGCATCTGGGCATCCCCACGACTGGGAGTGATGAATGCGATTCCCGCAGAAAAGGGTTGTGTCCGTACCCGCGGACGTGCTACGAGGGCGCGGAAGATTCATCGCCGAGGGCGCCTCGCCACCGGTTCGGTTTGTCAAAGCGCTCCCACCGAAGCGTTTAAGAGCGGAACCCTGAATACGTCCTCTCCAGAAGGGATGGTGAGTCGTTGCTCGGAGAGGTCTCTGAGATCATCGGTCTCCAGGTCTATACCCACAACGGGGTGTTCCTGGGAAACGTGAACAACTTGGTCGTGGACGTGGACAACGGTTCCGTCGACGGCATCTTCGTTGGGGAGACGAACCCGCTCCTCGTCGAAGGGAGCCGCGCGGTCAGCGTGCCCTACCGGTGGGTGCAAAGCGTCGGGGACATCGTCGTCCTCCGCTACTTCCCGAAGCGGGTGTCCACGAAGCGCGGCGCCCCGGCGGTCGCCGCTCCCACGCCACGATAATCCTGTCGTCTACTTACGACAGGTTTATTCGAGCACCATCCCATTTGTCGCGCATGGCCCGCGCGGGCGTGACGGTGCGCCCGAAGTCCGAGGTTCGCTTCGAGCTCCTCGACGTCGGCCTGCTCCACATCCATGAGGAGCTGCAGCCTGAACTCCTCGAGAGCACGACGGATCAGATCCGGACGGATGGCTACCTCAAGCGACCGATCCTCGTGGCCGACGAGCACTTTGTGATCCTGGACGGGCACCACCGGTTCGCCGCGCTGAAGGCCCTCGGCTGTCGTCGCATCCCCGCGTACGTGATCGACTACTTCTCCGACGCGGTCGAGCTCACGACGTGGTCGAACGCCGCCGTGAAGGAAGTCCGCAAGGAGGAAGTCATCCGCCGGGGCCTCGCGGATACCCCCTTCCCCCCGAAGACCACCCGCCACATCATGAGGGTCAAACTGCCGGACGTCTTCACGGACCTCGAAGACCTCATGTGACTACATCGGCGGTTCTCGCAGGGACGGCGGCAGGACCCGCTTCCTCCGCGACCGGCGCCAGAGAACGAATCCCACGATCGCGGTCCCCGAGACGAGCGCGACCAGGATCCCCCAATCCGTGGACGTGAGTCCGAGAAATCGGGCAGGCTCGAGTGCCTGGTATCGGTAGGACCGCAGGACGGTCGTGGAGACGAGGGCGCCCGTCGCGTTGTAGCTCTCCGTCTTCACGTCGTTCCCGACGGTCGGCGAGAAGTACGCCCGGTCCCACGCTCCGTCGGGCCAGGTCTCCTGGACCGGATACGCGGCGAAACGGCCCGCGGGAGTATCGAGCGTCGTGACGGATCCGAGGAGGAATTCCAGCGTGAGGTTCCCCGATCCGGTCGAGTGGGTCTGGTTGGCGAAGAGGAAGAAGTCCTGGGTGTAGTCGTAGACCAGCTCCACGGAGCCGTTGCTCCCGACGGTGAGGGGGAACCGCCAGCTGTCGACGATCAGGCGGTACAGCGTGGTGTTCGTCGCGCGGACGCTGAAGGGGGCGACCCCGCGGAACAGCCCGTCCACGGCGAGGTCCAGGACGCTGGATACCCGCTTGAGCTGGTCCGCTTCGAAGAGCTCCTCCCCGGTCGCGATCCACGTGCCGGTCACGGAGCCGGTCCCGTAGGGGCCGGAGACCTCGCCGGACACGCTCCCGCTGCCGTTGACGACGACCCGGAACACGTCATGGGCGACCCCGAGGATCGTGGTTGCCTCCGTCGACGCCACGACGGAGGTGACCAGGCCCTCGAGCTCGAACCCCGCTTCGAAGCTCGTGTTCGTACGATACGTCCAGAAGTCCCCCGCGGTGAGTTTCGGCTTCTCCACGGACTCGGCGCGGCCCCCCGAGGGGACGGCGAGCAAGGCCGCGACCAAGAGGAGGACGCCCAGCTTCCGGGCTCGCACGGCCTTCCGATTCGGGCCGTGCTCCATAAAGGTTCTCTGCCTACCGACCACGGTCGACGACGTCCTTGCCGCGGGCGCTCGGCCGAATGCGGAGACGGCCGTCGCGCACGCGGCGGATTCCCTCGCCGCCCAGGAGCCGGTCGAGGAACACGGCGAGGGCCGCGACCTCCGAGTGCGGCTCGTTTCCGACGGCCACGTTGAGGTCCGCGAGCCGGTACACCTCCGCGGGGACTTTCTCCGCACCGACGATCACGAGGAGATCGTCCCTCGGGATTGCGGGCAAGACCTCATCGACGGGGAGGCCGTACATCGTGAGATGCACCTTCGTCCCGTGCCAGCCCCTGATCACGTTGCGCCACGCGACGCCGGTCTCGATTTCGAACGGCCCTCCGAATCGCTGGACGACGCCCCTCACGGCCTTCTCGAGGGAGGGATCTTTCGTGCTCACGAGCACCCGGTCCGCGCCGAACGCGCGGGCGGCGAGGGCCACGTGGGTCGTCACGCGCTTGTCCCGGGCGGGCCGGTGCCCGAGGCGGAGGACCGTGATCACGGATCAGTCCTCGAACCGGATGATCCGATGGCCACGGAAGTCGAGGCGCGGGGATCGCTTCACGAGGGCTTTGAGCTTCGTCTGGGTGACCTTGAGCGATTCGGCCACGTCGCCCGAGAACTTGCCCTCGGTCCCCACCATCTCATAGATCGTCTGCTCGATCTTCTCGTAGTCCGCGGGAGACATCATCGCCGCGTGCAGGACGTCGGAGATCTCCTGCACGGGCGCGGTCGCGTTGATGTGGAAGGAGGAGTAGAAGGCGTGGTAAGCCTTCTCGGGCGTCATCGTCGGGCCCGTCTGCCACTTCGTCTCGACGAGCTTCATCTTCTCGAAGAACCGCAGCGCGTCGAGGCCCTCGGCTCCGAACTTTTCCTCGATCTGCTTCGCGGTCTGCCAGTTCGCCGTGACCTCCTTGAACACGCTGCTCTTCACCTCGGTGTCCACGGCGCGGAGGATGGGGACCAGCTCCGCCACTTCACTGACGACCTTAATCCGATTCAAACTATCGACTCTCGCGGTATCGGCCTGAGGCGTTATAAGTTTTAGTTGACCGCGGGAATGAAAATCCCGCGTGTCAGCATTTGGCAAACGAAGGACCCTTCCTTCGCTTCCACGTCGCACGTGCTCCACAGGGTTTGAAGCCGCGGAGATTGCCGGGTTTGCAGGATACGAAGGTTCTTATCCCGCGGCCCGCGATGCGTTGCCCGATCCGATGAAGGCGAAGGATCTCCGGGCGGAGAGTAAGGTGGACGTGATCGAGCTGACGATCCGCGAGAAGGGATCGGCGCGGGACTTCACCGCGCGGTCGGGGTCCTCGGGGAAGGTCTGCGACGCGAAGGCCGTGGACGACGAAGGCCAGGAGGTCTCCGTGAGCCTCTGGAACGACGAGATCGAGCGGGTCCAGGTGGACACGCGCATCCGGATCACGAACGGCTGGGCGCGGGAGTGGCGGGGCAACCTCCAGGTGAGCGCGGGCCGCTACGGCAAGCTCGAGATCCTACCGTGACGCACCGAAACCGGTCCCGAAACCTGCGAGCAGGAAGTACAGCACGACCATGGGCACGACCTGCATGAGCAGGTCGTCGTCCACCTGCGGGATCTTCGGGCCTTCGACGACAATCCCCACCGCCGTGGCCGCGCTCGCGAAGAGGAGGGCGTTGGGAAGGTAGAACCAGCCCGCCGCGAGGACGGTCCCGAGGAACAGGCCGAAGTACGCCGCCGCAGGGATGACACGCGATTTTCCCGCCTTGCGGCAATACGCGGACAGGGGATCGATCCAGGCCATCCCGAGGAATACCGGGACGACGATTCGCAGATCCTGGATGACGAAGATGCCGAAGGCGAGGCCGAGCAACCCCTGCGCGTAGGCCGACACGCGGTTGCCCTCGTAGGGCCGGAGGCCGAACAGCTTCACGCCCAGGGCAATCCGCGCGATTTCGATGCATGCCGCCGTGCCCACGAACAGGAGGGCGGCGCTCGTACGCGACACGTTTCCTCCGATCGGGTCGGGGAGGAGGTAGTAGGCGAGGAACAGGGGCGAGGCCACATGGAAGGCGCGGCGGAAGAGGGCTGGGCCGTCCATGGCTCCGACACCGCGCGACTCAATCGCCGAACTCGGAGCCGCGCCACTTCGCCTCTATGCCCTCGAGCAACATATACGTTGTTCCGGCGAGGACCGCGAGGACGATGAGGATGCCCATGATCGCGAGGACCGCCTGGCGGTCCAGGGTGAAGGAGAGGATCGTGAGGCAGAGGTCCGGGAGCATCGACAGGATCGTGAAGCGCGCCAGGACACCGGGGTCGAAGAGGAAGGAGTTCGTACGGAGGCCCGTGAGGTAGGCGGTCATCGTGACCATGTACACGGAGGTGATCAGGGCGACGGGCACCGCGAGCCACAGGAGCCGCGTGTCGCCGTTGAGCCACGCGATCCCGACGACGAAGCCTACGGTGATCCACGAGGTGATGAGGAGGAAGGTAAGGAGCTTCGTGCGGATCACGTGCGGGACGGACACGGGCACGGTCGCCATGTAGTCGACCGCGTCGATGTTGTTGAGCCAGTTGTAGAGCATCACGCCGAAGAAGCCCACCATGCCCGCATAGAAGACGGTGTTGAATCCCACCGGCACCTGGAGCCCGTACCGGACGAACCAGGCCGTGAAGGACAGGAACAGGAGGGGCGCGACGAAGGAGAAGAACATCTTCACCAGGGTGCCGCTCCGCTTGAGGTCCACGAGCTCCTTCGCGAGGAGCGTGCCGTACCGGGGGAAGCGGGCGAAGCGGGCGTCCATCCTCGGAAGCTCCTCGCGGGCCACGGTCGCGGGCGGCTCGAAGCGCTCCGGGACGAGGACCACGGCGCCGCCGGCAAGGGCGGCCACGATCAACAGGTTCAAGGCCACGTAGGACAGGGCGAGGGGGAGGTCCGTCGCGAAGGGCGGGAGCCGGTCGTGGGCTGCGAGACCCGGCAGGATCCAGGACACCGGGATCACGTGGAGGGCACCCGCGGCCGCGAAGAGCCCGGAGACCGCCGCGACCGACACGCCGAAGGCCGCGCGCGACCGCATGTACAGCGTGGATACGAAGAAACTGAGGGACATCCCCAGGAGGAACGAGAGAAGCGCGGCCCCGAAGAGAATCGCGATGCTCGTGATCCGAAAGTGGGTGATGGGCACGGAGAGCAGAAGGCCGACCGTCGCGGGCGCGAGGAGCAGTCCGATGTAGAACAGCGCGTCGCGCACGTACATGCCCAGGAACGTGGCCCGCAGCCGCATCGGCAGGATCCCGGGCATCGTCACGATGTAGTTCCTCGTGCCGTTCCTCCGCTCGAGGTACTGTCGCCCGAGGAAGCCGAACGCACCCACGCTCATGCCGTACAGGAACACGCTCAAGTGGAGGAGGAGGATCGCGTCCGCAAGGGGCGTGTACGCGAACAGTTGCCCGCTCGTCACGGCGATCGCGAAGGCGAAGACGACGATGATCAGCGGGAAGGACAGGAACATCCTCTTCCCGCTGTAGCTCGCGTGGACCCGGAACTCCTCCCGCATCATCGTCCGGAGGAGCCAGGTCATGGCCTGACCCCGACGAGGCGGAGGAAGGCAGATTCGAGATCGGATTCGACCCCGCGGATCTGTTCGACGGTCCCCGTCGCGATCAGCGCACCGTCGCGGATCACGGCCACGTGGTCGCAGAGCTTCTCCGCGATGTCCAGGAGGTGCGAGGCCATGAACACGGTCCCTCCGGAGGCCACGTACTCCTCGAGGTGGTCCTTCAGCTTCCGCTGGTAGATCGGGTCCAGGTTGATGAACGGCTCGTCCAGGAAGACGAGCTGGGGGTCGTGGATGAACGCGGCCGCGAGCATGAGCTTCTGGCGCGTGCCCTTCGAGAGGTCCTTGCAGAGCGTATCCCGCTCTTCCCGGAGATCGAAGAACTCGAGCCACCTGCCCACGCGCGCGTCCACGTCCCCGAGCCGCCGCACGCGGCCGACGAAGTACAGGTACTCATAGGCGCTCAGGTACGACGGAGGAGACTCGACCTCGGGGACGATCCCGACGAGGGACTTCACCGTCAGGGGTTCCCGCACGACGTCCACCCCGAGCACGCGGGCCTCCCCGGCGGTCGGGCGCAGCTGGCCCGTGAGGATGCGGAGCATCGTCGTCTTGCCGGCGCCGTTCGGCCCGAACAGGCCGAAGAACTCGCCCTTCTCGATCGTCAGGTCGACGCCGCGGAGGGCCTCCGTGGTCCCGTAGCGTTTGAGGAGGCGATGGGCCTCGATCGCGGGCACGCACCCATCGAGGCGGCCCGCGTTATATAGGATTGCGGCGTGGTTATCGCCGCGTGTAGTTGGCGGGGTGCGCCACCGCCAGGTTCTTGAGTGGCCGAGAACATCGACGTCGCGTGAATGTCGTCCTGTTCGTCTGCGTCGAGAACACGTTCCGGAGCGTCCTCTCCGAGGCGATCTTCAACGCGGACGCCCCGCCGGGCTGGAGGGCCGAGAGCGCGGGCGTGCAGGCCGCCTCTGCGATCAACCCCGTCGTCGTGGACCTGCTCCAGGAGATCGGCATCGAGCTTGGGCCGAAGAAACCTCGACAGGTCACCTCGGGGCTCGTGGCTCGCGCCGCGCGCGCCGTCACGTTCGGCTGTCTCGATCGATGTCCGATCGGTGCCGAGGGGAAGGCGGAGGACTGGCCCGTGCCCGGCGCGACGGGGAAGGACTGGCGGCAGCTCCAGGCGGTCCGGGACGATCTCCGCGGCCACATCGAGGAGCTCATCTCCCGCCTCCCGGCGGCAGAGATTCGAGAGCCGACGTGAGGAAACGTTGATGTGGTCCGCCCGTGTGCGGGGACCGTGCGCCCACTCCTCCTCACGCATTGCGGGGCCGGCTCGGATGCCTCCGTCCAGGATGCCGCGGAGGCGGCGGGGCGGAGGGGGCTCGAGATCTTGAAGCGCGGCGGCCGCGCCCTCGACGCGGTCGTCGAGTCCATCGTCGTCTTGGAGGACGACCCCCGCCTGAACGCGGGCACGGGTTCGCGGATGCGCGTCGACGGCCGGATCCAGATGGATGCGGCGCTCATGGACTGGGACCTCGAGGCGGGCGCCGTCGCCGCAATCGAGCAGGTGAAGAACCCGATCCGCGTGGCGCGGGACGTGCTCGCGACGCCCCACGTGCTCCTCGCAGGTGCGGATGCCACGGCGTTTGCACGAGCGAAGGGGCATGCGGCATACGATCCCGCGACCCCGGAGTCCCACAAGAAGCTCCAGGAGTCCCTGGAGCGGATCCGCGAAGGGCGCCTTCCGAGGTACGCGCGCAAGTGGAAGGGGACCGACCTGCATGGCACCGTGGGCGCGGTCGCCCGGGACCGTCGGGGCCGGTTCGCGGCGGGCACGTCGACCGGGGGGACGTCGTTCATGATGCCCGGGCGCGTGGGCGATTCCCCGATCCTCGGCTCCGGGCTCTACGCGGGTCCCTACGGCGCGGTCTCGGCGACGGGAATCGGCGAGGAGATCATGAAGCGCGTCCTCTCGAAGCACGTGTACGACCTCATGGCCGGAGGCCATTCCCCGCAGAAGGCGGCGGAACGCGGGTTCGCGGCGTTCCCGAGGGATATATCCATCGGGCTCATCTGCGTGAGCGAGCGCGGCTGGGGCGAGGCCTGCGACGGCCCCATGGCGTACTACGCGTCGTCCGCGCGACGAACACTTTAAGGCAATCCGCGATATCACGGACCATGGCACAACGTGCAGCGGAGGGATCCTACTTCATGACCCGCCGAAGCGCGCTCACGAGCAAGATCGAGGCGGAGATCAAGCTCCTCCAGCGCCATGTCGCGATGCTGAAGGCCATCATGGAGAACCAGCCGATCGGGATCATCCGCCTGTCCGAGCTGCTCAGCTTCCCGCAGCACAAGGTGCGGTACTCGTTGCGCATCCTGGAACAGGAAGGCCTGATCAAGCCGTCTCCCGAAGGCGCGGTGACGACGGACAAGCTCGAGGAGTTCCTGGACTACCTCAAAGGCGTGCTCGACTCCATGTCCATGACCGTGGTCGAGCTCCGGAAGACGCTCGAGTGATGCTTCGGTTCTCCAGGGAACAAACTATTTGAGGAACCCGCCGGTATGGCCGGCCGGGCCGTCGTAGCTCAGTCCGGTAGAGCCCCCGACTGTTAATCGGGTGGTCTGCGGTTCGAATCCGCACGACGGCGCTCTCTACCATACTTTTTCTGCTCAATGGACAAGGAATTGACGGTCGCCAGAGCCCGAGAACAGCGTCTACCGTTTGTCTGTCCCACCCATGCCGGGGCCCAAAAGGCCTCGGCCCTTTCACTTTCTTGGCGAAGCAGGGGCGGATCTATAGGGCGGGGGCCAGTGGCGAGATCAGTCCTCAGCTCACCGCTTTCTTCACGAGCGCGCCGATCTTTGCCTCTTCGGCGGCGGTCAACTCCTTCAGCGCGAAGGCGACCGGCCACAGGGCGT
>Ga0209431_10004403_pt1 | contig 11047 bp, 11 predicted proteins | sample RifCSP13_3_FD_184021 | JGI IMG/M metagenome (GOLD analysis project Ga0209431, IMG submission 184021) | Soil microbial communities from Rifle, Colorado - Rifle CSP2_sed 13_3 (SPAdes) (version 2) | ecosystem: Environmental > Terrestrial > Deep subsurface > Rock core/Sediment | place: Rifle... | reverse complement strand
GACAGCCCGCCAGCTTCTGCGGTGTTGTAGGATTAAAACCCACTTACGGAGCAGTTTCCCGATACGGAATTGTAGCCATGGCCTCCTCCCTAGACTCTCCCGGTGTTATTTCTTTGACTGTTGCCGACGCGAAAGCCGTTTTTGACGTCATAAAAGGGGAGGACGGATTTGATTCGACTGTTAAAAATTCACCCCCCGTTAAACCTAAGGGAAAAATAAAGATAGGGATTCCTAAAGAGTATTTTGGCGGGGGACTTGACCCAGAGGTCGAAAAATGTGTTATGGAGGCTTCCCGTGTTTTTGCCAAAGAAGGAATGGAAATAGTTGATATTTCCCTTCCCCACACAAAATACGCAATTGACGTTTACTACATCATCCAACCTGCCGAAGTTGCCTCAAACTTAGGGAGGTACGACGGCATTCGCTACGGAGGAGATAGGAGCGCATTCGGACCCGAAGCGGTTAGACGAATAATGCTGGGAACCTACGTTCTTTCAGCAGGATATTACGACGCTTACTACTTAAAAGCCCAGAAAGTAAGAAGCAGAATAATTGAAGATTTTAACCAGGCATTTAGAAAAGTTGACCTTATTCTTGCTCCCGTTTCCCCGACCCCTGCATTTAAGCTGGGGGAAAAGTCCGAAGATCCGGTGAAGATGTACCTTGCCGATATCTTAACGGCCCCTGCAAATGTTTCCGGAATTCCGGGTATTGCCCTTCCTTTTGGTTTTAGCAAAAGTCACTTGCCTTTAGGTTTCCAGCTTTTGGGCCCCAGGTATTCGGAGGACACTCTTTTTGAAGCGGGAGAAATGTTTGAGAGGGCGACTGATTATAAACCAAAACTTGCAATATGACGGAATTTAAAAACCTGATCAAAGATAAAGAATTTTTAAGTCTGTGGATAAGCCAGATGTTTTCCCAACTGACGATTAACATCATGAACTTTATTATCTTGACCCGGCTTTTTACCATAACCGGTTCGACAATTGCTACCTCACTTCTTTGGATTGCTTACGCCCTACCGGCCATATTTTTCGGTCCTATTGGAGCTGCATCGGTGGATCTTGTCAGCAGGCGCAAAATACTCATGGTGACAAACCTGCTTCAGGCGGCAACCGTGGGAACCTTAATCTTCGTCCATCAGACTAATATCTTTATTCTCTATGTGGTTGTCCTGCTTTACTCCTTTTTTAATCAGTTTTATGTCCCTGCGGAAAGCTCATCTCTCCCGTCCGTTGTACCTAAGCGCCTCTTTCCCCACGCAAACAGTCTCTTCTTCATTACCCAGCAGGCAGCCCTTGTGGTCGGATTCGGAACGGCGGGAATTATTCTTAATTTCCTCGGATTTACCGGAAGTCTTGTGGTTTGCACCATCCTTCTTGTTGTCGCTTTTGTGTCCGTTTCCTTCCTTCCTGAAATAAAGCCCCGACTTGCCGTCCCCCAAAGCATGGAAAAGCTGGTTCTCACATTCTTCAGGTCAATCTATGAAGGATATAAATTCATTAAAGAACATAAAAAAATTCTTTTCCCCCTTATTCTTCTTTTGGGCATTCAGGTAAGTTTGGCCATGGCGGTTGTAAACATTCCTTTAATCGCAACCCAGATATTGGGAGTCGACGTTAACTTTGCCGGAATTTTGGTTGTCGTTCCCGCAGGACTGGGGGCAATGGCAGCCTCCGTCCTTATCTCGAAAAATCTCAAAAAAACCTGGAGGAAAAAGTATGTAATTGAAACCGCATCCCTCATTCTTGCCATAGCCCTCTTGCTCATCGTTTTTGTCATCCCTCTCCTTGCTTTTGCCCTTAGAGTAATTTTTGAGCCCCTTTTTGTATTCCTGCTTGGGGTCGGGTACATCGGAATTATTATTCCCACCTTAACCTACCTTCAAGAAACCACCCCTTCGTGGTTGAGAGGAAGAGTCTTCGGAAATTTCTGGTTCCTTTCCACAATAGCCTCGGTTTTCCCCGTTCTTTTTTCGGGAGTAATTACAGAATTTTTCGGAATAAAAACACTGTTTATTCTCTTGGCAACAGCGGGACTTTTTGTCTTCTATTACTCCAAAAACCACGGCGAAAAACTTATAGAGGAGAATTTCATAAATGAATAAACCAATAACCAACTACACACCAATAATAGGCCTTGAGGTCCACATTGAGCTAGCCACCCAAAGCAAACTCTTCTGCGGCTGCCCCGCCGATCATTTTGCCAAAAAACCCAATACCCAAACTTGTCCTGTTTGCCTGGGCCTTCCCGGAGCCCTCCCCAGCCTTAATAAAAAAGCGGTTAAAGACACGATTGCATTCGGACTGGCATTCGGCTCAAGTATTAACACCTTCTCCAAATTCGACAGAAAGCATTATTTCTATCCCGACCTTCCCAAAGGATTCCAGATTTCCCAGTATGACCTTCCTCTATGCTATGAAGGCCTGTTTATGGGCAAGAAAATCAGAAGAATTCACCTTGAGGAGGACACAGGCAAACTTGTTCATCAGGAAGTGGACGGCAAAAAAGTATCCCTGATAGACTTCAACAGAAGCTCGGTCCCTTTAATGGAAATGGTGACGGAACCCGACTTCCACGACGTATCCGAAATCGTTCTCTTCCTTAAAGAAGTCCAACAAATCGCAAGATACCTTAAAATTTCAAACGCCGACATGGAGAAAGGCAGCATGCGGCTTGAAGCCAACATCTCACTTACCAAAAAAAGCGACACAAACGATAAATTACCCGATTATAAAGTGGAATTAAAAAACATTAATTCATTCAGATTTCTGGAAAAAGCGGTGATAAGTGAGATTCAAAGGCAAGAAAGTATTCTTGCCAAGGGAGAGACAATTTCAAGTGAGACCCGGGGGTATGACGAGGCAAAAGGAACAACCTTCCCCCAAAGATTAAAAGAGGAAGCCATGGACTATCGCTATTTCCCCGAGCCCGACATTCCCCCTTTGCGCTTTACTGAAGCCGAAATTGACGAAATAAAAGATAAAATGCCGGAACTCCCCGAAGGAAAAAGACAAAGGTTTTCTGAAGATTATCGTCTTCGCCCAGCTTACGTTTCTCTTGTTACCGTTTCCCCCGAAAAAGCCGAATACTTTGAAACTGCCGTAAAACTTGGCCAGAACCAGGGCATTGGCGCCGAGGTTATTGCCGACCTTATCGTAAACCGGAAAATGGACGAAAAGTATATGGAGCCTGCAGGGTTAATTAAGAAAATCTCCGAACTTACCAATGTTTCCTATTCCCCCGTCTCCGAAGTAGCCAGTGCAGTTCGGGAAGTACTTGATTCTTCTCCCAAAGCGGTCGGTGATTACAAGGAAGGAAAAGGGGCGGTAGTTGGCTATCTTATCGGAATGGTACAGAAGAAACTTGAAGGCAAAGGCAAAGTTGATACTATTAGGGAGGAATTACTTAAAAAACTGAATGGGTAAATTTGTCCACCTGCACGTACACAGCGAATACTCGCTTCTTGACGGGTTATCTCCAATCCCATCACTTCTTTCGCGTGTGAAAGAAACCGGTATGGATTCACTTGCGGTGACGGATCACGGAGTCATGTACGGAGTCATTGACTTCTATAAAGCAGCCAAAGAACAAGGGGTTAAACCTATTGTGGGAATGGAAGGCTATATCACAAGCGGGGACCTCCACGACCGGCCGGAAAGAGCAAAATTAAATAACTACCACCTCCTTCTTCTGGCCAAAAACAAAGTAGGTTATCAAAACCTGATGAAACTCGCTTCCATTGCCCATCTTGAAGGCTACTACTACCGCCCCCGCTTTGATAGAAAAACCCTGAAAGAGTATTCGGAAGGGTTAATCGTAACCTCCGCCTGTCCTTTAGGGGAGGTCGGACAATCGCTTATTAAAGGAACTTATAACGAAGCCAAAGAAAATGTCGAATGGTACCTTGATACTTTCGGGAAAGACTATTACCTAGAGCTACAAAGACACGAGTTTGACCACTGGGCCAAGGATGCGGAGACACCTGCCCTTAAAAGTGAAGTTTTGGAGATGCACGATAACGAAAAAAAATGGAACCAGGGAATTATTAAATTAAGCCGTGAGTACGGAATTCCCCTTGTCGCAACAAACGACGCCCACTACACTGCCCAGGAAGACGCCCTCGCCCAGGATGTACTGGTCTGCATTTCAACCGGAAAAAATATTACCGACACCAAGCGCTTAAGGTATATCGACGCCAAAGCTTTTTATCTTAAAACTCCCGAGGAGATGGAAGCCCTTTTCCCCGACGTTCCCGACGCCATCGAAAACACGGTGAAACTTGCGGAAAAGTGTGATGTTGATATTACCCTAGGGAAATGGTTTTTCCCCAAGTTCCCGCTTCCCCCCGGAGTCAAACCCGATGAGCAGCTTATTACCCGATCGAGAGAAAAACTCAAAGAGGTAATACCGGGGGCGGATAAGGAGACAAAAGAAAGACTAGAACAGGAACTGGATATTATCTGCTCCAAAGGCTACGCCCCTTATTTTCTCATTGTCACCGACATGGTCAACTGGGCCAACGAGCAGGGAATTATAACAAACACCAGGGGTTCTGCAGCAGGAAGTCTTGTCTCATACGTTCTCGGTATTACAACCGTCAATCCCCTTGAATACTACCTTCCTTTCGAAAGGTTCTTAAACCCATTTCGCCCTTCCCCTCCCGACATCGACTTTGACGTGTCAGACATCAGGCGGGACGAGGTTATTGCCTACATTTCGGACAAATACGGACACGATAAAGTGGCCCAAATCTGTACTTTCGGAAGAATGTTGTCCCGAGCCGCAGTGCGGGATGTAGCCCGGGTCCTAGGCTACCCTTATTCAACCGGAGACAAAATCGCCAAAATGATTCCGCCTCCGAGACAGGGCTTTCCCATCACAATTCCCATGGCGCTTCAGGAAGTACCCGAACTGAAAAAATTCTACGACACCGACAGCGATACCAAAAAAGTTCTTGATCTTGCTTCCCAAATTGAAGGAAACGCACGCCATGTTTCAGTTCACGCCGCCGGAGTCGTTGTTGCCCCCACCCAGGTAATTGATTTTTCCCCGGTGCAAAAAGAACCTAGCGGAGAAAAAATAATCACCCAATACGAAATGCACGCCTGCGAGGACGTGGGACTTATCAAGTTTGATATCTTAGGGATTAGAAACCTTTCCATACTGGGAGCCTCAATTGAAATTGTTAAAAAAGAAAGAGGAGAGGCGGTTGATATAAGGAAAATACCCAAAACGGATAAAAAAACCTTTGAAATGCTTGCCCGCGGAGAGACAATGGGGGTTTTCCAGCTAGCCGGGGGAGGCATGACCAAGTACTTAAAGGACTTAAAGCCCAATTCGGTTGAAGATTTAATGGTCATGGTAGCCCTTTATAGGCCCGGCCCCATGCAGCAGATTCCCGAGTACATCAAAAGGAAAAACTCAAAAGCCAAGATAAAATACCTTGACCCCAGGATGGAGAAATTCCTGGGTAAGTCCTACGGACTCTTGGTTTACCAGGACGACCTTCTTTTCTGTGCTTTGGAACTTGCCGGCTACACCTGGGAGGAAGCGGATAAATTCAGGAAAGCGGTGGGAAAGAAAATTCCTTCGGAAATGGCAGCACAGAAGGAGAAATTTACCAAAGGGATTGTTGCCCACGGGCAAACCCCCGAATTTGCCGACGAGCTCTGGAAACTTTTTGAACCTTTCCAGTCTTACGGATTTAATAAAGCCCACGCCGCCTCCTACGGCATGGTTGCTTACCAGACCGCCTACATGAAAGCCAATTACCCGGTCGAATACATGACAGCCCTTCTTTCTGCCGAGAGTGATGATAAGGAAAAGGTTTCCGCCGCGGTATCGGAATGTAGAAGAATGAAAATAAAAGTTCTCCCCCCCGACATTAACGAAAGCGACATAGGCTTTACCATCGTTAAAGACCCGACTTCTCTTGGGGAACGCGCCATCCGCTTCGGGCTCTCCGCCATAAAAAACGTAGGTGAGGCCGCAATCACAACCATCCTTTCGGCAAGGGAGGCCGGCCCCTTTCCCTCGTTTGCAGATTTTCTCTCGAGAGTTGATGCCAGGCGGGTCAATAAAAGAGTATTGGAAAGCCTAATTAAGGTTGGTGCAATGAGCGCTTTTGGAGGCCGAGCGGCTCTCCTTTCTTCAATTGACAGAATTCGAGACAAAGTGGTTAAAAAAGCGGGAGGCGATCCCCAACAGGGCCTTTTTGCAACAGGGGAACTTAAAAAAACAGAGAGTGCCCCGGTAATCACTATAGAAAACATTCAGGAACTGGGAGAAGAAGAAATCCAGACCCTTGAGCGCCAGCTTCTTGGCCTTTCCCTTTCGGCCAGGCCCATTAGTGAGGTAGTAGGACCCCTTGAATTCCAATCCACTCATAAAATCTTCGAAATCACCCCCGCCGAGTATTATCCGGACTTGGTCAGAATTGCCGCGGTTGTGACCGAAGTCAGGGTCATACTAACCAAAAGAACGGGAGCTGAAATGGCATTTGTAAAAGTTGAGGACGGAACCGGCGTTATTGAACTTGTGGTCTTCCCCAAGATCTTCAAAAACACCAGGGATTTCTGGAGCGAGGGCCAGCCGCTTCTGGTATTCGGCAAGGTGGACATTAGGGATGAAACCCCCTCCCTCATTGTTGAGTCAATCGAAACCTTAAGCTCCTTAAACCAGAAGAAACAAAGGGAAGTATTTATTAAAGTTCCCAAGACGGTTGATGCCTCCTCCTTAAGAAGCTTAAAAACCCTATTAACCCAAAATATAGGCGACCAAACAGGGTATTTAATATTCGAAAACGGAAGGAGAGTGCGGCTTCCTTTCGGAATATCCTGGAACGAAACTTTGGCCAAAGGCATCACCCAGATTTTGGAAGGAAAAGATTCTTCTTGAGGGCGCTCCCCTTTTTTGATAAAATACCGGGAACATGGCATTAAAAGCAGAGATTAAAGAAATGAAATTCGGAGTGGGGGACAGCATTCGTGTTGTCCAGAGAATCAAAGAAGGCGACAAATCCCGCGAAGCTTACTTCGAAGGGATGGTCATTAAAATCAAAGGAAGGGCCCCAGGAAAAACTTTCACAGTCAGGAAAATTGCCGAAGGGGGAATCGGAGTGGAGAGAATATTTCCTTTTGCACTACCCTCACTTGACAGAATAGTTGTTGTCAAAGAAGGAACCCGCGGAGTAAGGCGGGCCAAGCTCTACTTTACCAGAAGAAAATCCCCGACAGAGGTTGGTTTGATCCATAAAAAAGCCGCAACCCGGAAAGCATTCAAGGAGAAAAAGCAAACCCCTGCCAAAAAAGCCCCCAGGAAAGTGAAAAAGGCAGCCAAGTCAAAAAAGAAGTAACCTTGGTTAACCCTTGACACCCCATCCTTCTAACGGATAAATTGTAATTGATACATGTATTCATTGCCCGACCTTCCTTACGACTATTCGGCCCTAGAACCCCATATCGATGCCGAAACCATGCACATCCACCACGATAAACACCACGCCGCCTACATTAAAAACTTACTGGATGCCTTAACTGGCCATGAGGAACTTCTTTCCCTTGACGTAAACGATTTAATTTCGGATTTAACCAAAATCCCCGAAAGTATTAGAACAAAGGTAAAAAATAACGGCGGGGGACACGCAAACCACTCCCTTTTTTGGGAAATCATGTGTCCCGCCTCTGAATCCGGTAGTCCTTCCGGCAAACTTCTTGAAGACATAAATAAAAATTTCGGCGACTTCCCTACTTTCAAAGAAAAGTTTTCAACAAGTGGAGTTGGAAGATTCGGGAGCGGTTGGGTGTGGCTTGTAGTTGACGGCGATAAAATTGCAATAATGGATACCCCGAACCAGGACTCTCCCGTATCGGAAGGAAAAACCCCCATCCTTGCCCTTGACGTCTGGGAGCACGCCTATTACCTGAAGTATAAGAATGTGAGGGCGGATTATATAGCCGCCTGGTGGAATGTTGTAAACTGGAATAAAGTTAATGCGCTTTACGAGGAGGTGATTAATACATGATGTACGGAAACAATTGGGGTGTCGGTTGGAACGCAACACCCTCATACATGCTCGGAGGCTGGCTTGGAGGACTTACGGCCTGGATAGCAGCACTTTTGGTGCCGCTTGTCATCTGGAGCCTTCTTTGGAAAGGATGGGCTCTCTGGAAAGCCGCCAAAAATGACAGCAAGCCGTGGTTCATCGCACTCTTGCTTGTAAACACCCTTGGTATTCTTGATATTTTGTATATCTTTGTTTTTGGAGGTAAGAAATCAAAAAAGAAGTAAGGCAAAGTTAAGGTTTGTAGTCGACATGCCAGTTTTCGCCCGAAAGGCGGAGGTGGTGTTCGTCAAAGTAGACGTTACTACCTCTGAGGGTACGTTTGTCACCTTCTGTGGAAAGAGCCCAAGATGTGAGCCCTACGCCAAAGACCTCTTCGTCTGAGTCATGCCGCTTTTTTGTTAGTCCCCAAGGAAAAAAAACCATCCCGCCGTTTTTGTAGTAGATTCTTGCGTTTAAATACTTTTGTGAAGGTAAAATCTCCAGAGAAACTATGCTGTGGTCTTCGTCGGAGCCCTCACCCAGACTAAGGGTAATTTTCTCATCAATTTCCAAACGCCTTTCTTGCCCGTCCCGAAAAAGTACAAATGAAGAAAGCTGGGGTTTTGGCAGTTTTTCCTTCATCGCCTAAATAATATTCGTCCAGCCACTTTCTTGCAAGTACGTGTCCGTTTACTTCCCATTGGGGGTATAATTTATCTATGCTTATTCTGGGTATTGATCCGGGAACCGCAACAACCGGTTATGGGTTGGTCCGCTTAAACGGTAAAGGAAACGAAGTTGTATCCTGGGGGCTTATTGAAACTGCGAAAGACGGACTTAAAGAAGCAAGACTTGACATTATCTTCGAGGAAACCAAAAAACTTATTTCCCTGCACAAACCCGACGTATTCGTAATTGAAAAAATATTCTTCGCTGCCAACGCAAAAACCGCAATTGCGGTAGGCCAAGCCCAGGGGGTAATGCTTCTTGCCGCTTCCAAAAACAAAACCAAAGTCGTGGAGTACGCTCCCGGTACCATAAAGAAACTTATTACCGGTTCCGGCCGTGCCAACAAAAAAGAAGTACAAATAAACATAAGGAAAATACTGGGCAATAGGGTAAAAAGCCAAGCCCATAAAAAAACTCATTTCGATAATGCGGCGGATGCTTTAGCAGTAGCCCTTACCCACGCATTTGTCGTCTCCGGCATAAGTATTGAAAGCAAAGCTAACAACAAAAACAAAAAGGGGGTGAAGAGTGATGTTTAAGATAGGAAAAGTTTCCCATTATTACGATAAAATAGGCGTTGCCATAGTTGATCTCGACGCTCCCCTTGCGGTCGGGGATAAAGTTAAGTTTGCACGGGGCGGCGAGGACCTTTTTACCCAAACGGTGGACTCAATCCAACTTGAGCACGAAAAAAAGGATACCGCGGCAAAAGGGGATGTGATAGGATTGAAGACTAATGAGCCGGTTAAAGAAGGAACGGAAGTCTACAAGGAAAATTAAAAGATTTAATTGGGAGGACGCACCCGATATAAGGGCAAGGACCCTCAAGCTTGTCACGGATCTTAAAATGGATACGGTTCTTTTTGAAAGAATTTTCTTCTTCCGCTCATTCGGGTCTAAATCCAGAGCCTACGCCAGAACCTGGGGACTTCCCGCCCTCTGGCAGCATGCTCTTGACGTTGAGCCCGCCTACATTATTGAAGTCCTTTCCCATTATTTCGATAAACTTTCACAAAAAGAAAAGGACAGGGTTCTTCTCCATGAGCTCTCCCACATCCCCAAAAACTTCTCGGGAGCCCTCATCCCCCATACCAGAAGACGCAAAGGAAGCTTCCACTCCAAACTTGAAGAGCTGATTGATAAGTATTTTGAAACAATGAAATGAAAATAATAGCTGTTCACGGAGAAAACACCCAAAAAAGCTACGAGAGATTAAAGAAGTTCATCGATTCCGCAACCCAAAGGGGTTGGGAAATTTCATACGTAGACGAATCCGACTGTGCAATTATCGAAAACCTTTCGGCAACCTCGCTTTTCTCCTCCGAGCGATTCTTCGTCTTAAGGGACTTCCGTCTCCTCGGAAAAAAAGAAGCTATGTGGATTGCAAAAAGAAAAAACGACATTCCCGGAAACTTAATCATCTACCACGAAGGAGAACTATCAAAAACCTTCCTTAATGAACTTCCCAAAGACACCAAAATCGAAGAGTATAAGCTTCCGGCTTTAATCTGGGGATTCCTTGACGGCATCTACCCCGGAAACTCAAAAAACTCAATTAAACAGTTCCATAAAATCATAGAGAAAGAACCCGTTGAATTTATTTTCTCCCAAATCTCCCGCCACATCCGTGACCTTTACTGGGTAAAAGTGGACCCCAAAACCGCACCTTTCCCGTCTTGGAGAACAACAAAACTCAAAGGCCAGGCATCCAAATTCACGGAAGAAAAACTTATAAAATTCATAAACGACCTGTCCGACATTGACGTTGACGCCAAAACCGGAGGGACCGATCTTGCCTCCTCCCTTGACCTTGTCATCCTTAAAACATTAGAATAGATTCCGATGCAGATAGACGCTTCCGTATTCAAAGCCTACGACATAAGGGGAATTTACCCCGACAATATTACGGATGAACTTGCATACAGTCTGGGAAGGGCATATGCGGCTTTTGTGAAACCCCAAGGCGAAGTCGTAGTCGGAAACGACGTCAGGCTTTACTCCGAAAAACTTAAAAACGAAGTCGCCCGTGGACTTTCCGATGCCGGAGTGAATGTTGTTGATATCGGACTAATCTCAACTGATATGTGCTACTTTGCGGTGGGCAACTACAACCTTGCGGGAGGAATCCAGTCTTCCGCTTCCCATAACCCCCCAGAATTCCACGGATTTAAAATGATAAGGGAAAAGGTAATCCCATTAACACTTGAGGAAGGAATTTCCCAGATAAGGGATATGATTCAAAAGGAAGAATTCCCACAAAGTTCGCAAAAA
>Ga0209431_10004401_pt1 | contig 11051 bp, 6 predicted proteins | sample RifCSP13_3_FD_184021 | JGI IMG/M metagenome (GOLD analysis project Ga0209431, IMG submission 184021) | Soil microbial communities from Rifle, Colorado - Rifle CSP2_sed 13_3 (SPAdes) (version 2) | ecosystem: Environmental > Terrestrial > Deep subsurface > Rock core/Sediment | place: Rifle... | reverse complement strand
CCAGGGTGTCGGCTGTTTGGTTCGAAGCCAGGGTGTCGGCTGTTTGGTTCGAAGCCAGGGTGTCGGCTGTTTGGTTCGAAGCCAGGGTGTCGGCTGTTTGGTTTGGACCGGGGGCGGCTAAGTTCACCCCATGCATCCCGGGCCCGACCCAGAACTCGCGCAGCAGTACTTGGACGGGCGCCAGCCGGTGCAGCAGCTGTTGGCCGAGGCGACCCGGCTTCGGGACGAAGGCAAAGGGCGGACCGTCACTTTCTCCCCGAAGGTTTTCATCCCGCTGACCACCCTTTGTCGAGATCATTGCTCATATTGCACGTTTGCTCAGCCTCCGGGGGGGGGCGGCTTCTTCCTCGAACCGGGAGAAGTGATGGCGGTGGCACAAGCCGGTGCCGCCCATGGTTGTACCGAGGCCCTTTTCACCCTCGGTGACCGCCCAGAGGATCGGTGGCCGGCGGCGGTCGAGTTCCTGGCCACCCGAGGGCTCGCAACCACGATGCAGTACGTGGTCGAGATGACGGCCCGCGTCAACGCCGAGACCCCCTTGTTGCCCCACGCCAATCCGGGGCTGATGACCGAGGCCGATCTCAGAGCCCTGCGACCCCACAATGCCTCGGCGGGCCTGATGCTCGAGAACATCTCTCCCCGCCTGATGGAGCCGGGCATGCCTCATTACGGCTGCCCGGACAAGGAACCCGCCCTGCGAATGGCCACGATCGAGGCGGCCGGCCGCGCCCGAGTCCCATTCACCAGCGGGGTGCTCGTGGGTATCGGTGAAACGAACGCCGAGATAGTCGACTCGCTGTTTGCCCTGGCCGACGTGGCCCGCCGGACCGGAGCGGTCCAGGAGATCATCGTGCAGAACTTCCGGGCCAAGATGTCGACCGGCATGCGACGCCACGCCGAGCCCATACCGGCCTGGTTCGCCACCGTGGTTGCCGCGGCCCGATGGGTGATGGGTCCGGAAATGAACGTGCAGGTTCCGCCCAACCTGACCGATCGGTTCGAAACCTATCTGGCGGCTGGTATCAACGATTGGGGGGGGGTGTCGCCCTTGACGATTGACTGGGTCAATCCGGAAGCACCCTGGCCCCATCTGGACGAGCTGGAGGCGCGAACGAGAGAAGCCGGGTTCGAATTGCGCAGCCGTCTCCCGGTCTACCCGGAATTCATCGCTCCGGAGTGGATCGATGCCGGTCTTCTCGGCAAGCTGAAGGCCGCCACCGATGACGCCGGCTACTCTCTCGCCTTCCAGCGATCCAACCGATGACTGTTACCTTTTCCCGTCTTCGACCATGCGCAGGTGTTTCCGAGCTGATCGCGGCAACGCGCCGCCGAGAAGGCACCACCGTCCTCGAAGGCTCCCATCTCGGTGATGATGACCATCACAACGCTTGGAAGGCGCGCATGCTGGCGGTGGAGACGGGAACCACCGCCGGTGACGCCCCGGCGTGGGTGATCGACCCGACCAGCGCCCTGGAGTTGGCCGAACGAGACATACCCGGCTGGCGGATCACGGTGGTGGGGTGCGATGATCGCGAGTTGACTCTCGACGCCTTGGCCCGCACTCAGGCGGCGTTCCTTCGGGTCGGTCGGAGTCAGGTCGCCGATGGCGCCGAACTCACTCGGCTGCCTGGGCTGGCCGCGGTTGTGTCGGTCTTCGTGGACGACGTCGAGTCGGCGGCGGCAGCCGTGCGGGCCGGGGCCGGCGACCTGCTGCTGAGAGATTGGGATGTGGAAGGGATAGGTGAGCTCCGAGAAGCCCTCCGACCCCACAACCTCATCGAGCGGACGGCCTTTCCGTTGGGTGTAGACCTGGAGGCGATCCGGCCGGCATTGCCCGAGCCCGCCTTCGCTGCATGGCTCAGCCAGGTCGACGGCTCGGGGGCGGTCCGTCCTCGCACCGAGTGGGCGCCCGGGAAAGAGGTCCGGCTGCCCGTCCCGGTGCAACGCCTTTCGGCCGCCTGGCAGGACGCCGTCTGGGTCGGTGCACGGCCTCCCGACGAGCTAGAGGGGGCCGGGTCGTTGCGGTCCGTCTTGGAGGCCTCGCTTTCCGGCACCCCACCCGGTCGCGCCGACGTGGAGCGGTTGTTCTCGGCGCGAGACGAACAGGTGGAGGCGGTGGCATGGGCGGCAGATCAGCTGCGGCGGTGGCGGGTCGGTGACACGGTCACCTATGTGATCAACCGCAATATCAACTACACCAACCAGTGTTACTTCAAGTGCGGGTTCTGCGCGTTCTCGAAAGGGCCACGCAGCCTCAACCTGCGGGGCGAGCCATACCTCATGACCATCGACGAGGTGGTCGCCCGCACCGTGGAGGCCTCCGACCGGGGAGCCACCGAGGTCTGCCTCCAAGGTGGCATCCATCCCGAGTTCACCGGAGAGTTCTACGTTTCGCTCGTTCGAGCCATCAAGGCCCGGCTCCCGGCCATGCATATTCATGGGTTCACCCCCCTCGAGGTGTGGCAGGGGGCCCAGACACTTTCCATGACGGTGAAGGTCTTTCTCACTCGCCTCAAGGAGGCCGGCCTCGGCTCGCTCCCCGGCACAGCCGCCGAGATACTCGACGACTCTGTGCGCCTCCACCTCTGCCCCGACAAGATCAGAACTGCCCAGTGGGCGGAGGTGATGATCGTCGCCCACGAGTTGGGTCTCCCAGCGACCTCAACGATGATGTTCGGCCACATCGACGGCCCGTCGTCGTGGGCGAATCACCTCGAGGTGATTCGCACCATCCAGAAACGGACCGGCGGTTTCACCGAGTTCGTACCCCTCCCGTTTGTGCATATGGGGGCACCGATCTACCTGCGGGGCAGATCGCGACCAGGACCGACCTGGGACGAAGTGGTCCTCGTGCACGCCGTCGCCCGGATCGCCTTCGACGGTCTCATACCCAACATCCAGGCCTCTTGGGTGAAGTTGGGTCTCGACGGGGGTGCCCGGCTGCTCGACGCGGGTTGCAACGATCTCGGGGGGACTCTGATGAACGAGATCATCACCCGCTCGGCCGGCGCTGCCCACGGTCAGGAAGTAACCCCTGAGGACTTCGAGTCCGTCATCCGGAGTAGTGGTCGAGTTCCGGCCCAACGCACCACCACCTACCAGATGGCCGCCCACCAAGCGGCCCTGTCTGGCGATTGAGCACGACCGGCCCTGGAATCTATGGCGGCGCGCCGCCCGTAGCCACTAGTGCTCTGTCTGGGAAATAGCACGAGACCCCACGATTATTCCCAGACGGTGCACTAGGCGAGCGGATAACCAGGCCGACCGAGCTTGATCCAGTCGGCGAGGGCAGCCTCGGTGCCGACGTCTCTCCCGGCTGCAACAGAGAGCACGTAGCGATGATGGAGTAGGTCGCAATAGCCTTGCAGGGGGTCGACGACCCCCTCGGTCTCCCGAAGTCTCGCCAGCATGGGTTCGAAAACCGCCGCCCGCCAGCGGATAGCGGTGACGCCCTTCCCGCTCGGAGAAGTCGAACCCACCCGCGCCTGGTAGTAGTAGAGGTCGGTAAGGATCTGGCGGGCCTGGAATTCCAAGGCATCGACGCCCGTCAGTGACTTCAGGCGGTTGTTGTGGTAGTTGCGACCGGCCACCTTGAACTTGACCTTGAGCCGCGAACCGGAACCGCTCGAAACGAGATCGACCTCCTCGACGTCGAAACCAAGGGAGTTGATACGGCTCAGACGGTCACCTATCCGGTAGCGCTCATCGGGTCCGATGGTCTCCACCGAAGTCAGCTCGTTCCACAAAGCCCGGTAGCGGGCGGCAATGTCCTCGCCCAACTGAAGGTCGGCATCGTCCAACTCGGCGCCAGCTTGGGCGGCGATGTCGGCCATCCCGCCGGCCACGTTCTCGATCATGATGTCGAGATCCTCGTTTCGCTGGCCGTCGGTCAAGGCCTGTTGCAGGAAGGCGGTCTCGGCGTCGACCATCAAGGTCTCGATGTTTTCGGCATCGAATCGATAAAGCACGTTGGACAATGAGCAGTCACCCCAAAAACAGCCGGCCAGGTGGAGTTGGACGAGGAGCCCGGCGATCGCATCGAGCATCTGGTTACGACGGGGACCGAAGCCGGGTCCGGCAGTGAGCTGGCGGTACGAGAAGGAGTATTCCACATAGCGGGTGATGAGCGCCGCCGACGCCTCGGCGCCGGGATCGGGGTGCCGGGACTGGATCAAGCCGATCGCCGTTACCGCCGGTGCGACGGCCAGCTCGAGCTGGCGAAGGACGGCGTATTCCCGAGCGGCAGCCTCGGATGGCAGCTCCTTGATCACATAGACCCCCTGTGGATACTCGATGAAGCGCACCTCGTGACGGGAGATCTCCTTCGGCAGGTCGAGGAGGTCAGGATGCTGCCAGTCCGAGATCGGGATGTGCCAAGACAAGTCGAGGAAGTCGGGGTGTCCCGGACGGACGGTGAGATTGGGGGGTGACTCAGGCACGCATTACCAGGCCCCGCAGGCCGGTGGTGAAACCCCATTCTCGGAGCGCCGCTCCTAGCGGGGCTTGGCCGACCGGGGCACCGTCGATGGTCTCGACGACCAGTTTGCGTCGCCGTCCGGCCAAGCCGGCAATCGCTCCGGCCAGGTGTCCGTACTCGGCAGCGTCGAGGTCGAGGAGTCGAAGTTGTCGTCGTTCGTAGTAGGCCGCCAGCCGGCCGTCCACCAAGACGACGAACGCTCCGGCGGATCGAGACAGACGGCCTGACTCCACTTCTGGCCAGGGCAAGGCGCCGCCGTAGGGATTGGCAGGGTCGGTGGCGGCGAGGGCGATGGGGTCTGACGAGGTGGCCGTGCGGAGGCGTTCGACCGCTCCCGGCATGGCGAACTGGGCTCCCCCCAGACCCTCCACGAAGTAGCCGCGGCGGATCCGGGCGGTTTCCTCCATGCGTGCCAGGACCGGGTAGAGGGCGGCGAAACCGCCCGGCAGTCCCTCGGCGGCCACCACCGACCGGCTCACCAACCCGTGGCGGTCCACCAGTTGCGCTGCCCAGGCGGCGGTCCTGGCGGTGTCGGGCTCGGGGCGAAGCATGTCCGCCACGAGCGACCAGCGGCCCGCGGCGTGAAGCGGGAAGGACGAGGCCAGCACCCGAGCGGGGGCCGGGCGCGAAGTGCGTCCGGCGAGGCGGGCACGCAGAGACGCCAGGCTGTCGTTGGTGACTTCGCCCGACCAGACCAGATCCCAGAGGGCATCGAGGAGGGTTCCCACGTCCCCTCCCCCGGCCGCCTCGTATAGGGCGGCGAAGAAAGAAGCTCCCCGCTGGGAGAGAAACTCCCGGATGAGGTGATGTTGAGGGCCATCGGGTTGGGCTTGGTTGCTGGGGAAATGGAGCAGGGGAAGCTGGCGGCGGAGATACAAGGCCAATCGCCCATCGGTGGGGCCGAGGGGAGATCTGCCGATCCAGACCACCTCGCCCTCCATCATTAGCCGATCGAGGTCCGCCGACGGATCGTCGACTCTGAGTGGGAGAATCTCGGATTCGAGGGCCGAGGCCGGCAGGTCCGCTCCTTGTAGCTGCCTGATGGCCTCGACCAGGGTGTGGCGCCCGCGGCCGGGTCGGTCGAGGCGATGCCAGGCGGGAAGGAAACGCCCCAATGCCGCCTGGTCGACCGGCTCGATTTCCGCCCGCAGAGCGGCCAGCGAACGCCTCTTTAATCGCTTAAGAACCTCGGTATCGACCCATTCGCGTTCGGACCCGCCCGAGCTGAACGAACCGCGTACCACCCGACCGGCCGCCTCCAGGACCGTCAGGGCCGTTTCCGCCACCGATACCGGCAAGCCCAGAGAGGTGGCGACCTGGGAGGCCAGGAACGGTCCGTGGGTCCGGGCGAACCGACCCACCACATCGCCCAATGGGTCGGCGACCGGCTCAAGGAAAACATGGGGCACTCCGGGGGGGGGTGGCACACCCAGGGCATCGCGAAGGCGAGAAGTGTCCTCGATCGCCGCGAAGCGCTCGGATGAGGCCACCCTCACCTGAATAGCGCGTCGAGTCTCGACCAGGCGGTCCAGCTCGGCCTCCAAATCCTGGACGCCGCTACGTGCGGCGATGTCCTCTAACGACAAGGGGCCGAGGTGGCGCAGCAGGTCGGGAAGGTCGTCGGATCGCTCCACCCTCCGGTCAGGGGTGAGCCGCTGCAGTTCCAACTCCACACCGGCGACGATCTCGGGAGAAAGGAGCTCCCGCAACTCCGCCTCCCCGAGTAGCTCGGCGAGCAGTCTGCGGTCGAGGGTCAGGGCCGCGGCGCGCCGCTCGGCGAGAGGGGCGTCCCCCTCGTACAGGTAGGCGGCGATGAAGGCGAAGAGCAGCGAAGACGCGATTGGGCTAGGACCCGGCAAGTCGACCTCGGCCAGGCGGATCCGGCGGGCGCCGATGTCGGCAAGCAGCCCGCGGAGCGCGGGAACGTCGAAGTCGTCTTGAAGGATCTCCCGGTAGCACTCCAAGACAATCGGGAACGAGCCGAACTGCTTGGCCACCGAGAGTAGGTCGGCCGCCCGCCGCCTTTGCAGCCAGAGGGGAGTTCGGGAACCGGGGCGCCGGCGGGGGAGGAGCAAGGCTCGACCGGCCGCCTCGCGGAAACGGGCCGCAAAAATCGCGGTGTCGGCGAGGTGGTCGACCAGCAGCGGTTCGAGCTCGTCCGGCTCGATGACCAAGTCGGCGGCGTCGGGGTGGTCGGCGGCGTCCGGAAAGCGAAACGCGATGCCGTCGTCGGACCAGACCACGTCGACATCGGCCCCATATCGGCCTCGCAGTTTCTGGGTGACGGCCATCGCCCAGGGGGCATGGACGCGAGCTCCCAGCGGCGACAGCAACACCATTCGCCAGTCCCCGAGCTCATCGCGGAACGTCTGTACAACCAGGGTCCGGTCGGTGGGAAGGATGCCGGTCGCCTCCTTCTCTTCTGCCAGGTAGGCGACGAGGTTCTGAGCGGCCCATTCGTCCAGGTGGTAACGGTCGATGAGTGTCTGGCGGGCCTCCTCGGGGGGTTGCGCCCCGATTTCGGCAACGAACCGGCCGATGGCGCGGCCGGTGGCGAGCGGTCGACCCAGCAGGTCCCCCTTCCAGAAGGGCATGCGGGCGGTGCTTTCGGCCGGGGCGGGGACCACCTCGACCCGATCGGCAGTGATCTCGGAGATCCTCCAGGCCGTCGTGCCAAGGATGAAGACGTCACCCGGGCGAGACTCGTAGACCATCTCCTCGTCCAGCTCGCCAACCCGGGAACCGTCGGGCAGGGTGACCCGGTACTGCCCTCGGTCGGGGATTGTCCCGGCGTTGGCGATGGCCAGTTGGCGGGCGCCGGGCCGAGCAGTCACCACCCCTTCGACTCGGTCCCACACCAAGCGCGGCCGGAGCTCGGCGAAGAGATCGGATGGGTACCGGCCTGCCAGCATGTCGAGGGTGGCGTCGAAGAGCGCCCGGCTCAGCTCGTTGTATGGAGCGGCCCGCCGCACGATCCGGAACAGGTCATCGGCGGTGTGGTGATCCATGGCGGCGGCGGCGACCACCTGTTGGGCGAGGACGTCGAGGGGGTTACGGGGGATACGAGTCTCTTCAACGGCTCTCGTCGCCATCAGCTCTGCCATGACGGTGGCGTTGAGTAGATCGCCCCGGTACTTGGGAAAGATGCGGGCCCGGCTGATCCCCCCAACCGTGTGACCGGCCCGCCCAACCCGCTGCAGTCCAGAAGTGACGCTCGGCGGAGCCTCGACCTGGATCACCAGATCGACCGCCCCCATGTCGATTCCCAGTTCCAGCGAGGAGGTCGCCACCACCGCCGCCAGCTCGCCTCGCTTCAGCGCCTCCTCGATCTGGATGCGTTGCTCCCTGGCGACCGAGCCGTGATGGGCACGTGCGATCTCGCTGCCGGCGAGACCGTTGATCTCCGAACAGATGCGTTCAGCCAGCCGGCGCGAGTTCGCGAACACAATGGTCGAACGATGCTGTTGGATGAGCTCCACCAGTTTCGGATAGATGGCTGGCCAAATCGACCTGCTCCGGTTGGCGGACGGATCGAGCGGGTCGGGGGGGGGCGGTTCGTTCATGTCCTCGACGGGGACCACCACCTCGAGTTCCATAGCGCGATCCGTCGGAGCGTCGACAATGGTCACCGACCGAAGCCGGAGTTCCCCTCCATCAGTTTCCTTCGCCCCCCCCAGGAAAAGGGCGAGGGTGGAAAGGGGCCGTTGGGTTGCCGAGAGCCCAATGCGCTGCGGCGATACTTTCGTCACTTCTTCGAGGCGCTCCAAGGTGACGGTGAGGTGGGCTCCACGTTTGGTGCCGGCCACTGCGTGCACCTCGTCGACGATCACCCAGCGAACCGAGCCGAGTACCTGGCGGGCCGAGGAGGTGAGCAGGAGGTAGAGCGACTCCGGGGTGGTGATGAGGATGTCAGGGGGAGTCCTCATCATCCTCCGCCGGTCCTCGGGGGTCGTATCCCCGGTCCGGAGGAACGTGGTCAGGTCGGGTAGCGAAGCCAGACCCAGCCGGGTGGCGGCGTGCCGGATGCCGGCCAAGGGGGCCCTGAGGTTGCGGTCGACGTCGTAGGCGAGCGCCTTCATGGGCGAGATGTAGAGCACCCGGCACCGATCGGGTCGACTCGGAACGGCCTCGTGGAGGAGGCGATCGAGTGTCCACAGGAAGGCGGCCAAGGTCTTGCCGGACCCGGTGGGGGCGTGAATCAGGACGTGGTCGCCGGCGGCAATCGCCGGCCAGCCTTTCGCCTGAGCGGCAGTCGGTTCGGCGAAACTCGCCTCGAACCAGGCTCGGGTGGCCGGGGTGAAATCCGTCAGCCCCTTCATGGCGGCATCGTAGGTTGCCCATCCGACAAGAACGCCCATGTGCGGTCACCCACGGAGTGGAGCGAGAACTCACGGCTCTGCGCGGGCACGCCCATCCGCCGGAGCTCATGCGGGGTGGACGACGAGTGCACCGTCTGGTAAATAATCGTGGGGTCTCGACGGCCCATGACGCCCCTGGCGGCGTCCTCCTCCTCGACGCAGCGCATAGGCTGCGCCTTCGTCGTGCGTCCTGGCCAGGAACGCCGTGGCCTCGCCGATACCCTCACGCTATTTCCCAGACGGAGCACTAGCTCTCGGCGGGATTGTCGGGCGTTAGCGTGGGACGCCATGGACACATGGGATGCGGTCGTGGTCGGAGGAGGGATTGCCGGCGTGTCGGTGGGATTCGAGCTGGCCCAACGCGGCTATAAGGTCCTGCTCCTCGAGATGGAACGCCATCTCGCCTACCACACCACCGGCCGATCTGCCGCACTCCATGCCGAGGCTCACGGGCACCCCGTCGTGCAGCCGCTGACCCGAGCGTCGCGTCCCGTCTTCGAATCGCCTCCGAACTTGACGGAGGTTCCGCTGGCCGGAGAGCGGCGAGGAGTTCTCACGGTTGCCTCCGCTTCCCAATTGGCGGATGTGGCCGAACAGGCGGCAGAGGCGAAGGCCGCTGGCGTCACCACCCACCTGCTGAACGCAAAGGAAACAGTGGAGAGAGTCCCCGTCCTTCGAGCAGATTGGGTGGCCGGCGCCCTGTGGCAACCGGGGGCATTCGACATCGACGTCGCCGCTACGCACCAGATGTACGTCCGCGGCATTCGCCTCCACGGCGGTGAGATCCGGACCAGTTCACCGGTGACGGAACTGGCCGCCGATGGGAGCGGGTGGCATGTGGCGAGCGGAAAGGAACGCTACCGGGCCGGAATAGTGGTCGACGCAGCCGGTGCATGGGGAGACCGCGTCGCCGAGATGGCCGGCGTGACACCGCTCGGCCTGGTACCTAAACGGCGGACAGCATTCATGGTCGCCAGCGAACCAGGCCGCGCCCACTGGCCCCTGGTGTTCAGCGCCGCTAGTGATTTCTACTTCAAGCCCGACGGCTCCCAACTCTTATGTTCGTTGGCCGAAGAAGAGCCGTCCGAGCCATGCGATCCCCGACCCCGGGAGGAGGACATTGCCCTGGCGATCGAGCGGATCAACCATGTCACCACTCTCGGCATTCTTGGGGTCCGATCGGCCTGGACCGGGCTCCGCACCTTCGCGCCCGACGGAGGCATGGTCATCGGAGCAGACACCAGTGCGGTCGGATTCTTCTGGTTGGTCGGCCAGGGCGGAAGTGGCATCGGGTCGGCTCCGGCCGCAGCGCAGCTACTGGCTTCCCTGATCGTGACCGGGGCGGCGCCAGCTCATCTCGCCGAGGTCGACCTGGAAGCACTCGGCCCCGGCCGATTCCGCCGATGACGCCCTTCGCCCCCGGGTATCCGACTCTGATGAGCCGCGCCAGGTCAGGGTCGGCCGACCTCGCCGATACCCTCACGCTATTTCCCGGCAGAGCACCAACAGTCCACCTAGAGGTCGATGTTTCCTGGGCTGGCATCGAAGACCCTTTCGAACGGGGGAGAGTCTTCCGCCATCGCCCTCCCTCCCCGCTTAAGATCGCCGTCTTGCGCGACGAACTTCTCGAATTGCTCGATCTGGCGGCGGAACCCGTCCGTCTCGATCCACTGGCGCTGGCGCTCGCCGCCGACGAGCGAGAGTTGCTGGCCGAGGTCGAGCGCCTGGTCGCAGCCGGCGTCGTAATCGAGAGCCGGGACGGGTTGACGGTGGCCACGCCCCCTCCCAGGTCCGGCCCGACCAGACGGGCTCACTTGGCGAGCCGGCTGGCGGATGCCCTGGATGCCCGGGGTGGGCGCCCGACCACAATGGCCAGGCTCCACCTCGAAGCCGGTAGGGCCGATGCCGCTTTGGCAGCCGCCCTGCGGGCCGATGACACCCCGGCGGCATCCGAGATGGCTTTGGCTGCGGTGGAGGCGGGTGCCAGCGTCGACAGGTCGGTCGAGGGCACGTTGCGGCTGCGTCGGGCCCGCCATCGTCGGGCGAGCGGCGACTCCGACGGAGCGGCGGCGGATCTGGAGGTGGCCGTTCGGCGTCTATCCGGTCCTGAGCAGGTGGATGCCCTCGGGTTCGCCGGCGCGGTCGCCGACGATCGCCAGCGTCCCCAGGAGGCGGAAGCGATAGTAGCGATGGGGGAACTGGCTGCTTCCCTTCTA
>Ga0209431_10004400_pt1 | contig 11051 bp, 9 predicted proteins | sample RifCSP13_3_FD_184021 | JGI IMG/M metagenome (GOLD analysis project Ga0209431, IMG submission 184021) | Soil microbial communities from Rifle, Colorado - Rifle CSP2_sed 13_3 (SPAdes) (version 2) | ecosystem: Environmental > Terrestrial > Deep subsurface > Rock core/Sediment | place: Rifle... | reverse complement strand
ATATGTCTGTAATTCCAATCAGTTGCAGAGGGAATATACCATAAAAAGTCGAAAAAACAAAGAACAAAATGATCATTTTAAATAATTATTTCAATATGTTAGGGTTTTCGGATGGAAACTAGGTAATTACTTTTTTCACTCTCTTCCTAAGCATCCATATTCATCCGGAACTTGCCTCTCCATGACTCCGCCGTCCATTTGAAGCAGAATTGTTGCGCAAGGGGACAAAAAAGTCAATTAAAACGTTTCGATAAATAAGCTTGTCCTTCGACAGTCACAGATGAGCGGTCTGTTTGGAATGGCCCGACAATTTCAAGGGGGGTGTCAGAGGATTGAAGCTTATTCAGGCAGATCTGGTAGAACCGGGACCCTTTATCTCTCAGGCATCAGACCTGAGACCGTCCTTCCGATGCTTGCAGGATCCATTATGATGATAACCCCTGCATCCTTAAGGTTCTCAATCTTTTCCAAGGCTGTGCCGTGCCCAGACGAGATGATCGCCCCTGCGTGTCCCATGCGCCTCTCTTGGGGTGCGCTCATCCCGGCTATGTATGCGAAGACCTGTTTTGACATGGCTTTAATAAAATCGGCAGCTTCCTCTTCGGCTGTCCCGCCTATCTCTCCGATCATGAGCACTGCTTTGGTCTCAATATCTTCTTCAAACATCCTCAAGGCATCAATAAACATCAGTCCTGTTATGGGGTCGCCCCCGATCCCGATGCATGCAGACTGACCAATGCCCTCATTTGTCAGCTGCCAGACAGCCTCATACGTCAGGGTTCCGCTCCTTGAGAGTACGCCGCACCTCCCTTGCTGAATATATATCCTGGCATTATTCCTATCTTGCACTCTCCTGGAACGGTTATCCCCGGCGTATTGGGGCCTATGAGCATGACACCCTTCCTCTTCAAATAAGCCTTGACCTTCATTATGTCATGGACCGGGATACCTTCGGTTATGCAGACTATCATCTTTATTCCCGCGTCACAGGCCTCAAGTATGGCCTCTGTGGCGTGGTTGGCTGGGACAAAGATGATTGAGGCGTCAATAGAAAACTCCAGCATGGCCTCTTTTACCTTATCAAAGACAGGGACTCCATCAACGCTCTCCCCCCCCTTCATCGGAGTAACGCCCGCCATTATCTTTGTGCCGTACTCCAGCATCATCCTGTTGTGAAGCCTGCCTTCATGTCCGGTGATCCCTTGAACCAGGACCTTAGTGTCTTTGTTTATTAGGATTCCCATATTAAACCCTTTTATCGGACGCAGATGGACGCGGAAACAACGAGATTTATAAATAGAAGCTTTATCGGTGTTTATCCAGATAAATCCTGTAAACCTGCGTTCGATTGTTTTTTGAGTTGCTTAATCTTTTCTGCGCCCTCTTCCATATTCGCAACCATTATCACCGGAAGTCCTGAATCAGCGATGATCCTTCTCCCCTTCTCCGCATTGGTCCCCTCAAGCCTCACAATAATCGGAAACTCAGGGTTGAAGCTCCCGACAGCTTCAATAATCTCAGATGCAATCAGGTCGCAGTGGATCAAGCCACCGAAAATATTCACGAATACAACCCTCACCTTTGGGTCTGAAAACAGGATCCTTAAGGCAGAGCTGACCTGCTTATGGTGGGCGCTGCCGCCGATATCCAGGAAGTTAGCAGGTTCCCTCCCGGCAAGCCTGATCATATCCATGGTTGCCATTGCAAGACCGGCGCCGTTGGCGAGGCATCCCACGTCCCCGTCAAGCCTCACGTAGCTTACACCCGCTACCCTCGCCTCCTTCTCCAGCGCTTCTTCTGCTTCTCTGAAAGAAGTGAGCTCATGGTGCCGGAACATGGCGCTGTCATCGATGGTTATCTTGGCATCGAGGGCAACAAACCGGCCACTGGTAAGGGCAAGAGGGTTGATCTCTATTAGCAGGGCGTCCAGTTTCAGAAAGTTCTCAAACAGTGTTGCTATTATCGTGGCAAGCCCCTGGGCTGCCTCTCCACTGAGGCCGATAGAGCTGGCCATCTCTATCGCCCTGAAGGTGGTAAGCCCCTTAAGAGGGTCTATAGGCTCCTTGTATATCTTCTCAGGAGAGATCTGAGCCACTTCTTCAATTGACTTTCCCCCCTCCGAACTCAAAATGATTACAGGAACGCCCAACGAACGATCCACAGTAATGCTGAGATAATACTCTCTTTCGGCATTGACCATCTCTTCAAAGAGTATCTTCTTGACAACAATTCCGTTCGGGCCAGTCTGAGGAGTCACAAGACGGCTTCCTATGAGTCTTTTTACCGCTGTTTCCGCCTCTTCTGCAGAATGAATAATCTTGATGCCGCCTGAGATCCCCCTCCCTCCGGCAGGTATCTGGGCCTTCAATACCCCTTCACAAATCCCAAGATATGACAACACCATTCTTACGTCCATGCGGTCATCTATTACTATGCCTGCTGGGACGCTGATTCCTGCCTTGGAAAGAATATCCTTTGCCTGGTATTCCAAAAGGTTCATGTCTTAACTCCAATGCGCTATCAAAAAATAAGAAACTGTGACACCAGCATAATACCCATCCGGGCACAAGTACCAGGTAAGCTTTCAATAAAAGAAAATTTGGTGTTTGAAAGCAACTTGGTATAAATTTACCACAGAGGGGGCTTATCTGCATCATTAGTGATTTCCCCGAGTTCCAAAATACTATATTTATATGTTGACACGGGCAAAATGTTGTGATATAATATCCAAAAATGATGTTCTATTTTCTTTGTTAACCTCACCTGAATTGGCCTGTGTTTTATAGTTATAGAACAACTGAAAGCTCTGCAATATCATCGAAATAACCGGTTTATGCCCCAGATGCTGTTTGCGTCTTAGGTAAACCGGGTTGTTTTGATTAAAAAAATAGCGAGGGACTATCTATGACAAAGACAGCTAATCATCTTCTAATCTTCTGTTTCCTATTTTTGTTTGTCAGTTTTCCTTTCCTGGCATCTTCTGATGAAGTCGATAAGGAGATAGCTATTGAGGTGACCGGCGAAGGCAAGGCGCCAATCAGGAACGACGCAGTTGCATCTGCGAGGCGGACAGCCCTTGTTCTCGCCAAGAGAGATGCTGTGGAGAAAGGTTTCGGAGCCGCTGTTTCCATTGACATGCTTCCCAACAAGAGAGAGGTGCTGAGCAAGACCGAAGGCGCCTTGTCCTACGAGATTGTTGACGAGATCGAGAAGGACGGTTTCTATATTGTAACTATCTCTGCAAGGATGAGCATACCTAAAGAGCTTATTGACTCCAATCCTTTGACGGAGGAGGGGCGTGAAACATATACAGGACATAAACCACTTGTGGAGGAACTGCCTTACGGCATCATCAACTGGCAGGAAGGTTATCTTATCTCTCATGGAACAGGCAACTGGCCAAACGATGTGGATGAAAAGAAAGGCGAATTGATGGCAAGACGTGCTGCAGTTGCTGATGCCCAGGCAAAGGCCTTGGAGATGATAAACGGGATAAGGGTGGATGCAGAAAGCCAGGTCGCGGGACTGGTTGAGAAGGAAAAGGCCTTGTACTATAAGGTAAATGGTATTGTCAGGGAAGCTTCGGTCATAAGTGAGAGCAAGACGAAACCATATAAAGTATCCATTAAGGTGCCAATCACAGGAATCAAAGGTGTGGGAGTTGTATTCTATGACGCCAGAAAGAAAGAGAAAAAGGCCCCTCTGTCTGAGGAGGGAGAGATAGAGGGAGGATATACCGGTATAGTTATAGATGCGAGGGGGACTGGACTCAAGCCTGCCTTTTTCCCGGAGATAGTGGATGAGAAAGGAAAAGAGGTATATTCTGTTGATAAGGTCGGGAAGGAGGCCTTTATAAAGAGGGGCGTTGCTGGTTATGCCCTTGCTGAGGAGGAGGCAATAACGAACGGGAGGGTTGGCACGAACCCACTTTTTATAAAGGCCGAGGGTTTCCGATATCCCATGTATGCGGCCCTTGGGAGCGTATCCCTGCCGCAATGGTTTTTGGCCGAAGCTAAAAAGGTTGAGGAAAAAAGGAGACGCCAGGGTGTCAGCCCCCTTACGATCAAAGGGCTTCAAAGCGGCGGAGCCTTAAAGGCGAATGTCATAATAAGCGCTTCTGATGCTGAGAAGATGGCCTCAAAGAAGGGGTTTTCAAAGATATTCAAGGAGAGCAGGGTCATAATACTCACAGACTCATCTATTGGGGGTACGGAGGGGAAGCTGCCTTCTGGTATTTTTATTGCCGGATTTCTTGAATAGGCATATTAATGAATAGGCGTTACGTCGCTCCTCTATTAGGTCTGATCGTTGTAATAATCTTTTCCGGACTTTATCTCTCTCAAATCCTTAAGCCTCTTGAGCTTATGGCATATGATTGGAGGTTCAGGCTCAGGGGTTTGGTGCCGCAGCTGGAAGAGATATTAATCGTAAAGATTGATGAGAGGAGCGTGCGGGATTTCAACAGGAAGATCAGCGAATGGCCCCGCTCCTATTATGCCGGGGCGATAAATAATCTGAAAGAGGCCGGGGCAGAGTTGATTGTCATGGATATGGACCTTTCAAAGCCAAGCTTCAATGAAAAGGGCGAAGATGAAGCCCTTGCCGGGGCTATATATGATGCAAACAATTTGGTCCTTGCCAGGTATATAACACAGGGGCAGCACGTGCTCCCGATGGCAGCATTCAGAAGCGGGGAGGTTGGAGAGGGGTTTATCAATAACCTTGTTGATTCGGACGGCGTATTGAGGACCGTTCCACTTGTGAGCCTGGGCATGGATGAAGAGACGGGGAATCTGGTCCCCCATCTTTCCCTGTCACTTGAAACGGCCCGTCTCTATTTATATCCGAATGAAACTCATCCGATAGATTTGAACACTCCAGACCTTTTTAAGATGGCAGATATCAGCATCCCCTATCCTGAAGGAAAGATGATGATAAATTATGCAGGTCCCTCCGGAACATTTAAGAGTATATCATTCAGCGATATTTATAATGGCAAGTTTGACAGGCCGGCAGTTAAGGGAAAGATAGTGCTTGTAGGCAATACACACCCTGCATACCACGACTATTTCATGACTCCTTCCATTGCGACTAATTTATCCCCTGTCGCCTTCGAGGCAATGGAGGTAGTTAAAGAAGGGAGTATTGAGATGTCCGGGGTTGAGATCCATGCCAATGCAATCCAGACGATATTAAAGAAGAGTTTTATAAACATGCCTGATAAAAAAACTATGCTTTCCATGATTGTCATTATTGGAATCATCTCAACTCTTTTTTTTATTATTCTTGACGTCAGGCCACTTGTAGCTCTTATTTCTTACCTTTCCCTTTCAGGGATGATCGCATATATTTCGTATCTGTTGTTTCGATATTATCTGTTCATGGTGGAGATTGTACCGATGGAGGGAATTCTTACCATGACATATGTGACAGGAGTAGCGTATCACAGGGTCCTTGCCATGAGGGACAAGGCACAGGTGACCAAGACCTTCGGCCATTATGTATCTTACCAGGTAGTAGACCGTCTGCTAAAAGAGCCTGAGCTTGTAAGGTTGGGTGGGGAGAAAAAGGAGTTAACGGTCCTCTTTTCTGATATAAGGGGTTTTACGACGATCTCTGAAAAACTTGAACCTGAAGAGGTAGTCAGGCTCCTCAACGAATACCTCACTGCCATGACTAAGCTTGTCTTCAAATATGACGGAGTCCTCGACAAATACATGGGTGATGCCATTATGGCCTTTTACGGCGCCCCTATCGAAATGGCAGACCATGCTGATAAGGCCTGCCTTACAGCCCTTGAGATGATCGAGGTGTTAAAGGAGCTTCAGACAAAATGGATGGAGTCGGGAGTTCCGGTCATTAATATTGGAATAGGTATAAACTCAGGTCCAATGATTGTAGGAAATATGGGCTCCGATGTTCGTTTTGATTATACGGTGATGGGGGACAGCGTCAACCTGGGCTCAAGGCTTGAGGGGATAAATAAACAGTACGGCACAAGGATCATAGTCAGCGAGTTTACTCGCAATATAGCCAGGTTGAATCTCAACTTCAGAGAGCTTGACTTAGTCAGGGTGAAGGGGAAGAACGAGCCCGTAAGGATCTTTGAGTTGATGTCTGAAAAAGATGCTCAACCGTCATTTTTGGAGGTTTTTGAGAGAGGATTGACTTCATACAGGGGGATGGATTGGGAGAGGTCTGAAAGCCTTTTCCAGCAGGCCCTATCAATCAAGCCGGACGACGGCCCTTCATCGATATACATTAAACGCTGTCTTGAATATAAAAAGACCCCTCCATCGGATGATTGGGACGGGGTGTATGAGATGAAGACTAAATAGTTTACACCAAGTTGCTTTCAAACAATTTAATTATGGGTTATTGAAAGCTTACTTGGTATTATGCCGAAGTAATACCAAGAAAAAAGGAGGAACAAATATATGAATAAGAATCTGACAAGGGTCACAATACCAGCATTAATCGTTATACTCTTAACCGCAATATCGGTAGTATCGGCGGAGGAAAAGGACGATATCCGCAGCGTGAAGGCGTCAGGGAGCGCCATGGTCGTTGGCGGAGACATTGATAAGGCAAAGAAGGAGGCTATCTTCGATGCCAAGAGGAATGCGGTAGAGCAGGTGGGGTCACAGGTGATAGCGAAGACAGTAGTGGAAAACTTTGACCTTGTGAAGGACAAGATCATTACCAAGGTTGACGGCTATGTCCATAGTTACGATATCCTTGAAGAGAAGCAGGCCGAAAAGAGCTACCAGGTCAAGATAGAGGCAAGGGTCAGCAAGAGCGCCTTGATTGATGATGCAGCTCTGATTTATAATGACATGGAAAAACCGAGACTTATGATTATAGTCCCAGAGGTGAGGGGAAAGGAGATATTCCCCACCAGCCAGGCGGAGAATGCGATAAGCGAATTTTTTGTGGAAAAGGGTTTTACCCTCGTGGATCAGGCTACCGCCAGGGAGAACATCAAGAAGGATGAGTTGCGCAAGATAGCCGAGGGCGACGAGAAGGCGGCGGTAAAGGCCGGGCTTCGCGCCGGGGCTGAGGCTGTAGTGATAGGGACTGCTACAATGGGGGACGTAGAGAGTGTTAAAGGCATACTATACGCAAGCAAGTCCACTGTTTCCATCAGGGCATTGAGGACCGACAATGCATCTCTTTATGCCGTTTCAAATAAGACCGAGTCCGCTGCAGACGGAGTTGCCGATGCAGCGCAGAGGAAGGCCCTTGAGACCAGCAGCAAATCTGCTGCCAGGGACATCTTCTGGAAGATAGTAAAAAAATGGAATGATGAGAAGATGATGGGCGCAGAGATAGAGGTGATGATAAACGGAATAGGATTCTCAGACCTGAAGAAGGTTTTGACAGGTATAAAGGAGACAAACGGCGTAAAAGAGGTGATCCAGAGGAGTTTTGACGCCCCCACAGCAGTTCTGAGCATAACCTATCAGGGAGATGCAGTACGACTGGCAGAGGTCTTGTCTGAGACTAAGTTTAAAGGGTTTAGCGTTGAGGTGCTTTCCGTCTCTTCTGGTAAGATAAATATGAAAATCAAGTGAGGCATCGATGAAAAAAGGTCTTGCGCTTCTTATTCTAACTTTCATCCTTTTTACCAGTTCTTTATCTAATGCCGAAGGACCTGTGGTCGAGGTTGACGGCGTTAAATACGAGGTCTATCTCGTAAAAAAGGGCGATACCCTCTGGGGAATCGCCAAAGACAGATGGTCTGCTCCGCATATGTGGAAGATACTATCTAAGGCAAACGGGTATATCAGGGATGCAAATGTCATATACCCAGGTCAGCCTATCCTTATTCCGCTTGACGAAATGGAGCAAACAGTTGCTGCCCAGGAAGAAGCAGTTGCTATAGAGGAGAAGTCACGAATTGAATCGGTTGCAGTTACGAGCTTTATAAACAATTCCGACGGCGGAAACTTCGACTGGCTTTCTATAGGTTTGGCAGAGTCCCTCGCAACTGATATGAAGAAGTTCCCAGGTCTTACTGTAATAGAGAGAGAGAGCATCGAACAGATACTCAAGGAAAATAAGCTAAGGGATTTGAATATAGTTGAGTATAAAGAGAAGCGGGAACTCGGTAAATTCTTTGCCAGCAGCCATCTCCTTGGAGGCAGTTACCGGGTAGATGATGATAAAATAACTATTAAGGCGGCCCTCCTTGATGTAAAGAAAGATGAGGTTATCGGGACTACAGAGATATCCGGAAAGATAAACAATATCTTCGAACTTGAGAGGCTATTGCTCATGAACCTCATGAGCAAGTTCATAAAGGTTGACGATTCGGTGAAGGCAGGCATCCTGGCTGGTGAGAAGACGACGCTTGCGGCGTACGAACAGGTCAGCAAGGGTAAATCGCTCTTTTATCTGGGGCAGTCGAAAGAGGCGAGAGAATATTTCCAGAAGGCCCTTGAGACAGACCCCAAGTATCAGGCCGCTCTTCAGGAGTTAAAGGAGTCAGTGTCATCTTCGGACACTCTGGCTATCATGCCTATGAAAAATGCCACCGGCAGCAAGGAACTTGAATGGTTGAGCCTTGGCATTTCAGAGGCCCTTTCTACGGACATTAAAAAGATGACAGGCATATTCCTTGTAGAAAGGACACAGATTGAAAAGGCCCTTGAGGAGTTGAAGCTTGGGACCCTCGGCATAGTGGATGAAAAGACAGCCCCTCAGCTTGGAAAGATGGTTGGGGCCGGTATTATTCTTATTGGTAGTTACCAGACTGTTAACGGAAATATACGGATAGATGTAAGAATGGTAGACGTTGTCAGCAGCCAGGTGCTTCTTACGGAAACGGTGAACGGAGATATCGGAAAGATATTTGAAGTTGAAAGCGGTCTTGCGGAGAGGATAGCAAAGGCCCTCCATGTGGAGCTGTCGCCGGAAGAGAGGGAAAAGCTTATGTCCGAAAAACCGGACATAGAGTCGTTCAAGAGATACATAATGGCTCAGGGGACTGTTGAGGTCGTGAATAAAAAGCCTGGAGAAGGCGTGACCGCGATAAGGGCAATGGCCCTTACCGACTTTGATAATTCGAGCAAGATTGCTGAATATGAGTGGATGAAATCTGCAATCCCCGGCTCCCTTTATACGGAACTGAAGGCTAAATCGAAGATTAACCTGATTGAGCGGAACCAGATTGAAAAGGCGCTGGAAGAGATGAAGCTTGCAAGCGTGGGCCTGATTGAGGAGAATGCTCCCAAGCTTGGCAAGATGCTTGGGGCCGATGCCGTACTTACAGGTATTTACCAGATATCAGGCGATTCCATAAGGATAGATGCAAAGATTGTGAAGGTGGAAACAGGAGAGGTGTTGAGCGGCGGGGAAGTGAGCGGAACTATTAAAGACATATTTAACCTGGAGAAGAGGCTGGCCGAAAATGTGCTTGCGGCCCTTGAGGCCCTTGCGCCAAAGGATGAAAAAGCCAAAGATAAAGATGAGGAACAAAAGGTTGCAGAGAAGGAAGATGAGGCAAGGAAGGAAAGAGATAAACAATTGGAACTTGACGAATTAAAAGAACAACAGAGGAAAAAGAGAGATGAAGAGGCTATCAAGGATATTAATATCTGGCTTAATACTGTTCAATAGTCTGGTTTCCTGCACCTTTGCAGGAGACATTCTAATGGAAGGGGAGAAGGCCCCATTTGACGGCTTTCTATTCAAGAGGGACGAACTCGACAAGTTTCAGTTTATTAAGCATGAAAAGGACTTGCTTGAGGCCCAGTTCAACGAGAGGCTCGCAGAGTACAGGAAGCCAAGGTCATCCGGTCAGGCGGCCCTGTTTTCTTTTGTTCTTCCCGGCACAGGACAGCTTTTTTACAGCGAGGAGGTCACAAAGGGGAAGGTGATGCTCGGGACAGAAGTGGTCCTGGCTCTGGGAGCATTGTATTACGGCTATGATGCAACGGAAAAGTACAGCGCTTATTCTAAGAGCCAGAAGGCTGCGGATTTCAATGTCGCTACAGACAGTGAGAACATGAGGAACATGTTTTTTTACGGCATGGTCGGGCTTGGGGTTTACAGCGCCACTGACGCTTGGATAGGAGTAAAAAGGTACAACAATAAACTTGAAGCGGAAAAGAAGGAATCAATTTCATTGCATCTGGATGGAGATAAGTTGGCATTGAAATATACGATGCGGTTCAAATAGAAGGGGGCGGTCATGAAAATCCACAGATACATACATCTTCTTTTAGTCATCCTGTTTATTGCCGGCTGTTCATCGCCTGCCAAGATAACCGACCCTTCACCTACCCTTAATCCGAAGGTGGTTATGTCTCCAGCATCTAAAAGCCTAACTGCAGGAGAGACATATGAGGTTATTTTGAGCGTAGAGGATGTCAGCAACGTCTTTGGTTACAATATCTATTTATCGTTTGATCCAACCCTTGTTGAGATGGTCTCCTCATCGGCGGGCAGTTTTTTGGGAAGTTCGACTACCGGCCTGCTTGCCAATTATAAGGACTCTAATAAAAGCAGCGGCATCTTAATAATTGGCGACAGTCGTAATGATGGAAAGACCTCTTCCGGCGCTGGAGAGCTTTGCAGGATAACATTCAGGGCGCTGACATCCGGGACCAGTAGTTTGAAATTTTACGATGTAAATTCAACAACTGTCCTGGAAGATCTTTCAGGGAACAAGATCAATGTTAATGTGTGGGTGGATGCTTCTTAGGGACTTGGAATTTGCTGATATACCATTTACTCTTCTGTCATGCCCGAATGATTCTGTCGGGCATCCAGCTTTAAAACCTGGATTTCCGCCAAAGGCACGCGGGAATGACAGGGTTGTGGGATGCGGAATATTGGTAATTGCTGAGTCCCTTAGGTGAAGTTATTATAAGGATGGTGCGATAATGCTTAAAAAATCTTGTTTTCTTATTTTGTTCCTGGCGATAGTTCTTTCGCTGCCGAAGGCAATCCTGGCATTAACAGGTGATTTCGACGGCTCCGGGATTGTTGACGGAAAAGACCTGATGAAATTTGCCCGTTCATTCGGGAGCAAACCCGGCGACTTC
>Ga0209431_10004398_pt1 | contig 11055 bp, 9 predicted proteins | sample RifCSP13_3_FD_184021 | JGI IMG/M metagenome (GOLD analysis project Ga0209431, IMG submission 184021) | Soil microbial communities from Rifle, Colorado - Rifle CSP2_sed 13_3 (SPAdes) (version 2) | ecosystem: Environmental > Terrestrial > Deep subsurface > Rock core/Sediment | place: Rifle... | reverse complement strand
TAACGTAAAGAAACATTGCAATATTTTTACAACATGTTTTTGAAAGAGAACAATCATGTGCTGGATAAGTATGTTGACGATCAACAACGAGTTTTGTAAAAAGTTTTATAGGTTCTTTTTTACAACACTCTGAGCCATTTCCTTCGCACATTGCACACCTTGAGACTTGAAAAAAAGACGTGAACAAGATTGGTTCAAAGGGAAATTCTTTGATGCATTTATTGTACCATTCTTCGCACTCTTTTGAAAGCCTTTCAATTATATCCATTTTACATTTTAAAAATGGATATATAAAAAATCATTTTTAATGCATCGTAGAACCATAGGTTATTGACAGTATCCATACACTAAAAATAGCACAAATAAAAAATTCGGCCATATTATGTATTATTTTTTTTGAACTTTTAAATAGAAAATATAAAAACATTAAACTTGTAAACACAAAAATATACCGCAGAGGAACAATAATCAAATGAAATAGTCCGTCTACTGCTGTCTTATTCATATGATAAACCTTTTCCTTATCACATAAAAATCAATTTTGAACATTGCGTTGTCAAATGATGGAGTCTTTTCTTTTTAAGAAACGGATAAACCGTTTCAAACTCGTCAATATGTATACCATTCGGTTTATCAGGACTATAGTGTTGGGATTATTCGTTCTTTTTTATTATATACCAGATTTGGAGAAAACGGACAGGGATGATTGTATCAAAAATAAAAAGAAGAATCAAATTGATTGTAGTGGATATAAAACTGTTCCAAGTTTTTCAAAAGTTCAATGTCAAAAGGAAAAGATTTAAACTTGTTCCAATTAACATTTAGGATTTTCAAGTTTTTCAATTCATACAGAGAAGAAGGAAAAGATGTAAGATTATTGTGATAACAATCAAGCGTTTTCAAGTTGCATAAAACCCCAATGTCAACAGGAAGAGATGTCAACTCATTCCAACAACAAAACAAATATTTCAAATTTGTCAAGCACATAATGGGAGACAAATCCTTGAGACAACAATTGGAACAATTGAGACCTTGCAACTTGGTCAGAACAGGAATCTTTGAAAGGAGAAGAGGACCATATTTATTTGGAGTCAAAAAGCCAGCAATACTCAAATGTTTTAAATTGATAAGCAAATTCACTTTAAAAATCATTCACCATCTTACGTGTTATATTTTCTGGAAAAGCATAATACTCCAATTCACCCAATTGCTTGTCTGAAAGAGAGATAAGATTTCCTGTGAAATGGTTCATGTTGTGTTGTGTTGTGTTGTGGATGTCGTTGTGGATTCCTACGTAGCAGTCTCGAGAAAATCAGTTTAAGTCTATGTTTAGGAAAAAAGTAAAATGGGAATGCGCACGAAAAAAAGGACGAAATCTTCCTGAATGAGAGGCACGATATCCCCGTATGGAGTAAGGGGGCTAACGGGGGATATCCCCCGTTGTATTGTCTGTATTTATCCATACTCCGATGCCTATTGCCTGTAATTCTTGCATTAATAGTTTAAATGCGTATGGAATTTTAATTTTTGAAATATGTTCCTCTTGCCCACAAATCTTGCATTCAAAACTTGAATTTCTCACCTTTGCAATCGCGGTATTTCCGCAATAATCGCACACATACATTTCATAGCAGTCCGAACTAACAACCAATCTATCTTTTAATAACTGTGAGGCCCCATGTGATGCGCAACACCATGTTTCCATCTCCCCCACGCGAAATCCTCCTCCATTTTTTCTCCCTTCAACAGGCTGTCTGGTTAGGGTTTCGCGAGGTCCATTTTGATCACGGGCGTGCATTTTGTCATCCACCATGTGTTTTAAACGTTGGTAATAAGTTGGGTTCATAAATATGGAACAGGGGATTTTTTCTCCTGTTTCTCCATTTATAAGTATCTCTTCTCCCATTGGAAGAAATCCCAATTCTTCCAATTCGTTGTTTATTGTTTTAAGAGGAAATGAGCCATTTTCATCTCTAAAATCCTGTTCAAACGCGGTCCCATTTATAAATATTCCTCTGTTCGCAGCCACTTTGCCAATGATTGATTCTAACATTTGTGAAATAGTCATGCGGCTTGGAATAGCGTTTGGATTCATAATAAGGTCTGGCGTCATACCTGTCTTTTCGGAGAAAGGCATATCCTCGGGCAATGAAATCATTCCAATAATCCCTTTTTGAGCCGATCGCGATGCAACCTTATCTCCAATCTGTGGAATGCGAGATTGTCTCAGTCTTGTCTTTACTATTCTATTACCATCGTCCCCAATTGATATAATAGTTTCATCCACAAATGAAATATCTTTGCTCACAATATATTCCTTTCCATCCGGAGTATCATGCTCCACAATGACATTTTCCTTTAATCCATTTGGCTTTACAATAACACTAATATCTTTTGTATATTTGGAATTATTTCTGATTTTTCCAATTACAACATCTCTTTTTGAAATAGGAGTCCCAGGTTTACATAACCCATCATCGTCCAAATTGTTATATCCTGTAATACGGGTTTCTCGAACCTTTAAATTTTGTGGATTTTTAAAATCCTCCACCGTTGTTCCCTTTTTGTAATAAGCGTCAAAATAACCAGTATAATTTATACTCCTCAAAAGGCCTCTATCAAGAGAGCCTCTATTTATCACGACTGAATCCTCTTGATTATAACCTGCGCACTTTATCGCAACTATTAAATTTTGACCAGAAGGTAATTGCTCTGATTTTACCAATTTCATAGGAATAGTATTCACTAATGGAACCTGCGGATAATATAAAACATGTGAAGATGTGTCATACCTAATGTTAAACGTACTCGACATTCCAAGAGCCTGTTTTCCCATCGCCGAATTATGCACACAAAAATTTTGCCCACCAATAAAACAATGGGTTTTAGAAGCAGTCGTTATATCCCCAATTCTCACATTATCTACCTCAATAACTGATTCTATCGGAACAAATAAAATCTTTTTATTCCTTTTTAAATGTGAAATTAAAATATTTCTTTTTTTAATAAATAAATATTCTATATTCTGACCTCTTGGCTCAAAAATGGCCAAGCTATCGTTGCTCTCAAGAGAACCAGCTTCAACCCAGCCTCGTAAAGTCATCATTTTATGATCATATGTGACTGTAATAGTTCGACCACTAATTGTGGTTACTTTTAACATTTTTTTGGTCGTGTCGCTGGTATATGTGTTTATTACAGTTGTTGTCATTGTTTCAAAAGTATTAGGATTAAAGGTTATAATTTTGTCCCCAATTACAATGTCCTTTATAGATTTTTTGGTTTCATCTGCCATTAAAACTGGTTCTTCTTCCCAAAGACATTGATACACATTGCGTGGGGATTGATTATGTTCTGGAAAAGGAATTGTGCTCGCGGAAATGCCAAGCATAAAGCATGGATGTATAACAGAGTGAGTGTGTTCCTCTTCAATTGCCCATGGATAAACAGAGTAATACATTGTTTCTAATTCATTTGGGTCCAAATATTCGATAATTCCCGAGCGAATTAGGGAATGCAATGTAAACGCCTCTGGAATTTTTTTAATCTGTCCTTTTGTGCAGATAAACATTGGAACAAGTAATCGGCCTTCATCGGTATAGATTTTCAATCCATCTTTGCAAATAGATATGCTGACCTGATAAAAAATTTTTCCGAGCCTTCTTTTTCTCCGGAGATATACAGCCAATTCCTCCGCATTGTCAATACTCGCAATCCATGTTCCATTTAAAAAGATTTTTGTCTTTGATTGAATATCCTGAATATTTGTTTTCTTTGTGATAATACAAACCTTGTATAGTGTTAGCCAATCAAGTATGGCTGTTGCGGAACTCCCAACGCTTATACCAGTCAAAAGGCCCATATTTTTAATCAGTCCTGTTGATGGACCCTCTGGTGTCTCCGCTGGACAAATATAAAGGAATTGGGAGCCAGCATAATGTCTTGGCTTTATGATTCTACTATTTTTATCATTTGGAGTAACAATTCTTCGCAGTGAACTCAACATTGAAATGTAATTATGTCTATTTAGAATTTGACTAATTCCCACTTTGGCCATCTTTGGGGCGGTCTTTGTTGCGATCCAATTACCAGTTTTAAAGGGAAGTAGAATATAATTCGTAAATTTTGAGGAGAGCAATTGTGCTGCATCATTATTTCTCTTTTGCTCAAGTGCGATCTTTGTTTCTTTTATTATTCTTTTCCAAATGCTTTTAATTAAATTATTCATTAATGGACCAGTCGTCTCCACTCTTTTCTTTCCATAATGGTCTCTATCATCCTGTTGTCTTCTTCCCAAAACTGTAGAAAGAAGTCTATTAGTCATATAACCAAGATATATTTTCTTCATATACATTTTTGATAAATTCTGAAACAATTTATCTTTTATAATATTCTTTATCTGTTTAATTGGATCAACGCTTGTTGCACCATATTTGGCAATATAACCTACAGCCTCTTCCTGTGTATTTGTTAATAAGTCAAGACTAGGTTTTAGCAAGTCAATCATTTCCTTATCATCCGTTGAACAAACATATTTAATCATTTCATCCACATTAATCACTCCCATCGCCATATAAAATAATCCCCAGGGAATTGCAATATTAATATTTGGAATTTCAACAAACAATCTCCCTTCATCCCTTTTATCAAGTTGTTTTGCGCTCAGTTTTACACTCGTCATTGAAAGATTAGGTTCAACCGCATTTGAATGCGATCTAACCTCGGCATACCATGCCGTTTGAAAATTATGATTCTTTCCATTGGATGACGGGACTCTTAATACATTCTTTGACTTACCCTTGAAAACAAAAATCTCATTATGAGACATTCTATCCTGACTCATCAATACCTTTTCAATCCCATTAATGATAAAATAACCCCCCGGGTCAAGAGCACATTCTCCAGCCTTTATACATTTTTTTTCATTCTTATTATGCAATGCGCAAAAAACAGATTTAACCATACATGGAATCGACCCCAATAACATTGTCTGTGTCTTGCGTCCTACCTCCTTTTTATCCCTCAAAGAGATTGTTGTAATATCTACAAAGACCTTGCACATGTAATTTGTATTTTTAATACGGCATTCTTGTGGAGTTACACTAATGTTATTGCCATTCAAATCGCGATTTGTCGGACTTGCGATATTAACATTAGAAAATTGAATCTTAAAAGTATCTGTCTTTTCATCTTTTTCGGTTGTTTTTTTATATTCAATGGAATATTTGGTCAAAATTGTTTTAAGATTTTCCGACATGAAATTATTACAAGACTCTACCTGATGGGCTGTCAAAATATTGGTATAGTCAGAAAAAAAACAAGCGGCAACCTTCCACCAAAATGTTGACATTGCATATTCCTGTGTTAGTTTTTCCATTTGTTTTTTATTTAAATAAATAAAAAACAATCAATTTTAATGGAGATTAAAAATAAAATTATTATTGCACCCACAGAACTGGCATTGATAAAAGAATTTTCACGGCGAGAAATATCCTTTGAAAAGGCCAATTTATTAATAGGCGATGTTCACATTACAAAAAACAATGAGACCCTCTATATGTTTGAACGCAAAGCAAAAAGCGATTTGTTCTCGTCTATAAAAGATGGCCGATATCACGATCAAAAGAAACGAATGCTCGAATCTGGCATTTCCCCAAGGAATATTTTTTACATTATTGAGCACACAACAATAGATGGAGAATCTTTCAAGGCTATTTGGGGCGCAATATGCAACACTATTCATAGAGATGGAATGAGTGTTTTTATGACATGTTCCATCTCTCAGACTGCGGATTTCATATTGGGAATGATAAATGCTATGAATAAATATGAACCATCAACAAAGAATGAGCATCCAATAAATCTTCATATTAAAAAACATCAAATAGCGATTGACGAATGGTTCAAATATTCTTTAACACTAATCCCAGGCGTATCGGATAAGAGAGCAGCCCTTTTAACAGAATATTACCCCACATTTACACTCTTATCAAATGAAATAAAAAAAAATGGGCCATTGTGCCTTTCAAAATTAAAATCAGAAAATGGCAAATGCATAGGCGCAAAATTGAGCGAAAAAATATGTACAATAATTTCCAAAAATTAAACTAAAAAATGGCTCTTCCAATTTGGATGATTTAAAAAATATTTAAGATTGCGTAAACGAGTTAGTGTTTTAATTGACGCAGTCATTGTTGGCCCATATTTTTCTACATATTTAAAGCCTAATAACTTGTATAAATTATTGGGTTTTTTATATCTATCAGAAGTGTCATCCAAATATACACTTTTAACCCCAATAATTGAAAGACGAGCAATCGCCCTTAAAAATAAGAAATATGCAAAACCCATTTGACGATATTCTGGTTTTACCCAGATTGAAGAAATTATACCATCATTATTTGACATATTTGTTACAAATTCAATTGAGGCTATTATAGGCTGATTATTAAACTGCTCCAATTTTTTCACCTCTTCACCGAGTGTAATGTAAAATATATGATTATAAGCCTGATCTGTTTTATATGCAAATGTGTAGCAATTAAATGATTTCAATGTAATCTTTTCCATTAAAGAATAATAAGATTTGAATAAAATATTCAATTTATAAATCACAGATTAAAACTACTTTTTGCAATAAGAGTAAACCATATAAATATCAATACTCGCAAAAATAACTTGTCAAATGATTTGTCTATGTCAACCGATCCAATAGATCTATGAATACAACAATATGTGTCAAAAGTTTTCCTCCTACAACGAAATCCAATTTTTGTAATTGACAAGCAACGATGAGTCATTTTTAATTGAGCCTATTTCAAATGTAAAAATCAATTTTAAAAAGTCCAACATCAGTAGACTTTTTAAGGCTTTAAAGTGAATGGGTTTTGGTCCGTTGTAATACAATCTTCCTTTCTATTTTCACGCAAAAATTTAACAATATCAAAATGATCATTTCTTTCAGCCCAAATCATCGCATATGCTGTACATCCTTCTTTCCTATTGTAGTGCAAATATTCAACAATATTTAAATAGCCTTCTCTGGCGGCCCAATTCATTGCCTTTTTTGTACATTTTTTTCCATTTTCATGAAGATATTTGACAATATCAAAACAGCCAAGTTCCGCCGCCCAATCCATCGCGTTTGTTGTGCAGTTCTCGCCATTTTCATAAAGATATTTGACGATATCAAAATAGCCCCATTCTGCCGCCCTATCCATCGCATTCGTTGTGCAGTCCTTGCCATTTTCATAAAGATATTTGACGATATCAATATGATCACGTTCGGCCGCAAAATCTATTGCATTAGTTGTACAATCCTTGCCATTTTCATAAAGATATTGGACAACATTAAAATGCCCATTTCCAGCTGCCCAATCCATCGCGTTCGTTGTGCAGTTTTCGCCATTTTCATATAGATATTTGACAATATCTATATGGCCTTTGGCTGATGCCAAATCCATCGCTTCCTCTGTGCATTTTTCACCCCTTTTATGTAGCCATTTAATAACTTTAAAATAACCTCCTTCTGCAGCCTTATACATTGCATATGTTGTACATTCTTCTTCATTTTCATACAAAAATTTGATAATATCAAGATGGCCATATGCTGCAGCCAAATCAATTGCATCTTTTTCACATAATTTTCCATTATTATAGAGCCATTTAACGATGTCCAAATGACCGCCTTTTGCTGCCAATGTAATAGCATTTTTACATCCTTCATTCCTATTCTTATGTAGCCATTTTACAATATCAAAATACCCATTTTCGGCCGCCCAGTCCATCGCCCATGTTGAACATCCTTCACTTCTATTGATGTGTAAAAATTTAACAATATCAAAGTATCCATTTTTGGCTGCATTGTCCATTGCATTTATCGTGCAAGGTTTTCCATTTGAATGCAACCATTTAACTACAGCTAAATGTCCATTTTTTGCGGCATAATCTATCGCATCTGTTGTACAACCTTCTTTTCTATTTTCATGCAACCAGATGACAACATTTAAATGACCATTTTGAGCCGCCCAATCCATTGCCCATGTTGTCCATTCTTCTTTTCTATTTTTGTGCAGCCAGATGACAATCTCTAAATGACCAAGTGACGCTGCCAAAGCCATTGTAAAACTCTTGAACTCACCCTTTTTATTCTTATGAAACCATTCTAATAATTCTATTCTATTATTCTCTATCAATTTTTCTATTGCATAAAATGACCCCTTTTCTTTACTTAAAATTTCAAAGATTTTAACACATGCATTTTCTATCGCCGCAATATCCAATAGAAATTCTTCATATGACCAAATATTATTTTCTGACAACCAACGTACAAAAGGAATTGCATTCTTCTTAAACGCAAACCTCCAAATATATAGAGGAATATTACTATTCGGATTCAATCGCAGTTTTAAAACATTCCAAAGTCCCCTTTCCGCACACATTTTATTAGTAAAAGTGCACGCCAAATTAACAATGTACTCCCGTAACTCTTGTATGGAAAATACAATAGCCGCCATTACTATTCATAATTCTTTAAAACGGGGGATATTACGGGGATATTACGGGGGATATCCCCCGTAAGCCCCCTTACACCACTGGAGCGTTGAATTCCACCCTTACCTTTTAAACGCCTCCTTATAAGGGGCTTACGGGGATATTACGGGGGGATATTCCCCGTATTAACTCGAAAGGAACTCTATAATTTTATCTTCTTTATCAGGTTCTTTATCAGATATAGTTGGAAACAACGTGATCTCGTGCATTCTATGGTCCAACATCTCAATAATTTCTTTTTTAATTTTGGGGACTTTAATTTTCATATAATTTGATTGAGAGGGATGCAGAACAACCAAAAATAAATCCTCAATTTTTTTATCATAATATTTTTCTAAAATCATCTTGTAAACATTTAATTGTAAAACATAATGGTAATAGTTGCAATTTCCAATGTGGGTCAATGGCTCATATCCGTGCTCCCATTTATTTTCATATTTAATCTCTTTTGACCGCTTCCAATCAACAATAATAAGCCTGTCATCATTGGCCTGTGAATATTTAAATACCATATCTATTGAACCTGCCAGTTTATATCTTTGAGAATAAACCTTCCATTCAGTTCTAAAAGGGATTAAATCATGATGATCCTTGTAGAAATTTAAAAAAAATACATATTCTTTTGTATTTAAAAATTTAGAATCAATAGGCTGCCCGTTATAATAACGCTCAATGTTTAAATGCATCTCTGTTCCTGCGTCAGCCGCCTCCTGACCCATGTCCTGCCAATTCTTTTTAATCTCCTCAACAGACATTCCATAATACTTGTTTGAGGAATTCCAATTTTTTCCTTTTTTCATCTTTGCTATAACCATATCAGCATTAAAGGATGGAAAAAAAGTATGAACCCATGTTGTCACCGATTTATAATCCTTATTTCCGTTAACCGTATAAGTATGAGTAGGCTCGAAAAAAGTAATATTCTTATCCCTCTCATGAGAATTTTTTATCGCCAATGCCATTAAAATATATATTGTGTTAAATAAATTTATACGGGATATCCCCGTAAGCCCATATTACGGGGATATTCTTGTAAGCCCGTTACTCATCTGAATTAAAATATTTAATTATATTGTGTGCATTCGCTTTTATACTTACGCCATACGCAGATGTTATACATGTATCATAATGTGCGCCGAAAATGGTTTAAAGAAATGACCTGCTCAGGCCGAAAATGGTTTAAAGAAATGACACGCTCAGGCCGAAAATGGTTTAAAGAAATGACCCGCTCAGGCCGAAAATGGTTTAAAGAAATGACCCGCTCTATAACTGGATTATGGGAATATTTTAATTCAGATGGTGTAAGGGGGCTTACGGGGGATATCCCCCGTAAGCATCTGAATTAAAACAATATGGGTAACGTCTAACGGGGAATATTTTTAATTACTAATATTTTATTTTTTAAAATAAAATATTAGTAATGGAGGATGAAAATATATCTGCAAAAATAATGTTTGTCGCATTGCCTTCGCCAGTCGATACAAGAGATTGGGTTGCAGAGGAATTAATAAAACAAATAAAACTTCCACTTTTTCTTGATTATCGGTCTGATTATGGCCTAATAAGAAATCAAATGGCTCGAGGAACATGTGTTGCATTCGCAGGCGCAGCGATTAAAGAATGGCAGGAGAAAAAAGATTGTGGATTTAATAGCTATATGTCCCCTGAATTTATCTATTTCAATCGGGTAAATAAAGATGGGGATGGAATGTATGGACGTGATTTGATGAAAATTCTCACTTCCCAAGGCTCATGTCCTGAATACATATTTCCATACAATCCTTTTGTAAATCCAAAAAATATACCTGATGAGTCATATACTATTGCGAAAAATTATCTTATAAAAGGATATGCACGTGTAAATACTATTGATGGCCTGAAAACTGCCCTTATCCAGAGTGGTCCCTGCCTTTTATGTTTACCTGTTTATAGCGAACTTGCAATGAAATTTTGGAGAAAACCAAATGATGATTCAAAAAAATTAGGTGGTCACGCAGTGGCTGTTGTTGGCTATAACGAAAAAGGATTTATATTGAGGAATAGTTGGGGAATACTCTGGAACTTGAGTGGCTATATTACCTTTCCATATGAAGATTTCACAATCGCAACTGAAATTTGGACAATGATTGATCTCAAAGGGAGCAAACGCATAGATGACAAATGCACCTGTAATATTTTATAATACGGGGGATATCCCCGTAAGCCCCCTTACTCCACGGGGATATCCCCCGTAAGCCCCCTTACTCCACGGGGGATATCCCCCGTAAGCCCCCTTACTCCACGGGGGATATCCCCCGTAAGCCCCCTTACTCCATATGATTAAATACAGGGATATGTAGTGATGGATTTATACGTATTTTTTCCTTTCTCTCACCGTTCACGGCAATTGTTACTTTTTTAAGAAATTTTGATTTTTCCAAAAATAGGCTATTTGCTCACTAAACCTCAAAAATAGAATCAGCCTATTGGTTCAACTTTGTGATTAAATATTTTAGTATCCAA
>Ga0209431_10004397_pt1 | contig 11057 bp, 8 predicted proteins | sample RifCSP13_3_FD_184021 | JGI IMG/M metagenome (GOLD analysis project Ga0209431, IMG submission 184021) | Soil microbial communities from Rifle, Colorado - Rifle CSP2_sed 13_3 (SPAdes) (version 2) | ecosystem: Environmental > Terrestrial > Deep subsurface > Rock core/Sediment | place: Rifle... | reverse complement strand
GCGGGGGCTCAAAAAACCCGCTGTGGAACCAGATCCGGGCCGATGTTATGGGTATTCCTTTGAAAGTGCTTGACATGAAGGAAACTACGGCGTTGGGAGCGGCCATGATAGCCATGACGGGCATGGATATATACAAGAACATTGAAGAGGCCTTCACTGAAATAGAAAGCAGGTATGAGGTATACTCGCCGGGGAAAAACCGGGAAAGGTATCGTGGGATTTATGAGGATTTTGTGGAACGGGCGTTTGGAGATAGGCTATAGGCTGTAGGCTATAGGATGTAGGCTGTAGGCTGTTTGGGGTTTGTAATTATCCCCCGCTGGCGGGGGGAGGGAGTGGAAAAATTCTACTGTCCTCCCCCTGCCCCCTCCGAAGGGGGATATCTACTAACCACATGCTAACTCTAATAAAAAATAGTCTACTGAAATTTTCCTTTCACCCCTTCCAGTGTAATACCAAAAATCTTCTCCGTGATCAGACTCAACTCCTGTTCGTTCCCCTCGAAATGAAATATCCGCTGGCGGTGCAGGAGTTTTTCTCCGGGCTTGAGAATCGCAGCCGGGGAGGAGCTTTCAAGCTCATAAAAGGGTCCCATCTGTGTTCCGTCATCCACCGGGCCGTCGTTATAGGCATTGATTGCATCGCCGGAGAAAGGATCTTTTTGTATTTCCCATTTTGAGTTTACATAATCGGTTCTTCCTTCGGGCAGATCGCACCAGAGCAAGGTAAGGGCTTTGTTTTGGGCATCGTAGCTACCGGAAAAATTCATCGCACGTTGGGGCGGAATCCCGATCTTACTTCTGTATTTTCCATCAGCTTTGAAATAAATGATGCCCTCTTCGGCAATCAGGCGGTTGGCCGGAACCTTACCAAAATAGTCATCATTCATGATTTTCCCATCCGGCTTTGCTATATCTTCCCGGTAAGGAATGAAAATCGTCACACCGGGTGAAGGTGTCAGCATGGATAGCATCCAAACGGACAACATCCCGGTTTCTTTTGTCCATTCCTTTTGTCCAAGGTTGATGAGAATATTGTCGGATTGATAAGCTACACCTGTCACCGAATCCGGCACAGCAAATCCGAGTGCGCCGTTTACTGCACCTTTGTCCAGCAGGTCCACCGTGCGTTCAATACCGATTTCCATGTTTGTGCCGGAGTAGTTTGTAAGTTTGAATTGTTTTGTAAAGGAAGCCCGGGTCCGGGTTTTCGATACCAGATCAAAACCAGCTGTATCCAGTTCTCCCGGGACATACCAGTTGGCGAATTCCTGCTTCACATCTTTGGAAAAATAAATGGAGAACTGACCACCTTCCGGTCCCAGCCATAATCTTTCCTCCCCGCCAAATGCATTCATGTGTTCAGTGATTTTACCCGATTCAATCAGGCTGTAATTGATCCAGCCGTAGCTGAACCCGGCCGGTCCGCTGGCAGTGCTGGTCATTACCCTGGCCTGCCAACCGGGAACGATCACCACCTGGGCAATTCCTTCGCTATCAGACAATATAACAGTCTCCTTGTATTTGTTCAGGAATGCCAGGTCATAACCATAGGTTCCGGGCAGGGTATCGTTCGTTTGCATGGTGTTGTTGCTATGTTTGTTCGAATTGCAGGAAAATGCCAGGCTGAGAACAAGTGCCATGGCAGCTGAATAAACCACAAAAGTGCCGGTTTTTTTCATGGGATTTATTTTAACTGAATTTTGATCACAGCGTCATAGGGATCCGGTAGGGTAAAGGTTTGGTAAGTGGGACTGTTCACGTTCACAAAGAAATTTCCCTGTTCGTTGTTGCCCCACCAGGCTTTCTCCTTTGGTAATTCAGCGCCGCTGCTTAGCAGGTATACATTGCCGGCATCACCGATCCCCTTTACATTGATATGACCCACGGTGGGGTACATCCAATGGGCATACAGTGTATTTCCCTGTTGGGTATACCGGCCCCAGTCAGGTTTGGCGAGTTTCGAGGCGCCGCAACCATAAATGCTTGCGCTGTTCTTGTCCATCCATTTGCCCACCTCTTTCAGGATACAGATACTTTCATCAGGGATCCTGCCCCGGGCGTTAGGGCCCACATTCAGCAACAGGTTCCCGTTCTTGCTTACACAGTTTACCAGGGTATGAACAATGAGTTCCGGTGATTTCCAGTTTTTGTCGGATTCATAGTAGCCCCAGTTGTTGTTCAGGGTCAGGCAGGTTTCCCAGGGAATAGGATTGCCGTATTTGTCCACAATCCCTTCATCAGGGATACCCTGTTCGGGTGTTTCAAAATCTCCATAGGCGCTGATCATGCGGCCGCCGGTCTTGGTACCTTCATTGATGGTCAACCGGTTATCGAGCAGGATATCGGGTTGGTATTTGTGTACCATGGTAAGCAGTTCTTTTGCTTTCCATTTTTTCCCGCTGTACTCATCAAAGGAATAATCGAACCACATGATGTCGAGCTTTCCGTAATCCCTTACCAGTTCCTCCACCTGGCCATGCATGTATTTCAGGTAATTGTCCCAGTTGAATTTCTGTTTGGCGTATTCCTTGTCATCGCGCTGCGGATGGTTGCCAACATTCGGATAATCGGGATGGTGCCAGTCGATCAGTGAATAATACAATCCCACCTTAAGTCCCTCAGCCCGGAAGGCGTCGAGGAATTCACGCACCAGGTCGCGGCCGTCGAATTGCGGGCCGAGTTTATAATCCGTGAGTTTGCTGTTGAACATGCAGAAACCGTCGTGGTGTTTGGCTGTGAGCACGGCATACTTCATACCGGCATCCCTGGCTGTTTTTGCCCATTCTTTCGCATTGAAATCTGCCGGGTTGAAAACATCAACATATTGCTGGTATTGCCCGGTGGTAAGGCGTTCATTTGATTTCACCCATTCGCCGCGTGCCGCCACGGCATAGGCCCCGAAGTGGATGAACATGCCAAACCGGTCGTTTCGCCACCATTCGGTGCGTTGCATGAGCTTGTTATAGGTATCGGTGTATTCCGGTGCCGGTTTTTCCTGGCAAGAAGCCCATGGTATAGTAACTACAAGCGAGAAAATGACAATACTTAAAATTTTTTTCATGGTTATTGAATTTTTGTTAGTTGAACATCGAACATCGATTAACGAATGATGAATTTCGAAGTTTTCTACTTCATATTTCAATATTCGGTGTTCCTTGTTCGATATTCGGATTCTTACTTATATAGTGCTCCATACGCCCCACACGCCCGATAATCCGCGCCTTCCGTATCCATCCCGAAAGCTCCCCATGCGCTGGGCCGGAATATGTTCTTTTCCTCCACGTTGTGCATGCAAACAGGAATGCGCAGCATAGCAGCCAGGGTGATGAGGTCGGCCCCGATATGGCCGAAGCTGAATGCGCCGTGGTTGGCGCCCCAATTGTACATTACAGAATAAACATCACCAAAGGCTCCCTTTCCGGTAATACGCGGTACAAACCAGGTAGTAGGCCAGGTCTGGTCAGTGCGCTCGTCAAGCAACCGGTGTACATCTGCCGGTAATTCTGCCGTCCAGCCTTCTGCGATTTGCAGTACGGGACCTATTCCTTTCACGAGGTTGATGCGCGACATGGTCACAGGCATTCCGCCTTTGGTGAGGAAATTTGATGAAAAACCACCTCCCCTGAAATAACCCCTGGAAGCCGGGTACCAGGTAGTGGCTTCGAGGCATTTTTTTACATCAGTTTCATCGATCTCCCAGTATGGTTTCATGGCCGGTACTCCGTCTTTTGTCATCTGACCGCTTCCGTCGAGCGATGCGGAGCCCGAATTTATCAGGTGGATCATGCCGTTGGCGGCAACCCCTGTCAGGGTCTTGCCGGTAACACGTTTCACGGCATCGGGACTCCAGTATGTGCGTACATCGGCAAAAACCTGGGGTGTATTTGTCAGCAGGTGGCCGAAGAGCATGGACACGCCATTCAGGCAATCGTTTTCCGTGGCCACCACGAACGCCTGACGAATACCGTTCCAGTCGAATGATGAATTCAGGATAGCCTCGGAAAAATCACCGTTCGGCATGTGATCGGTCCATTGGCGCTGGCCCTGGAACCCCGAAGCGATGGCGTTGTGACCAAGCGCTTCTTCGCCGAAACCAAGTTGTGCAAGCCTGGGATTTCCAATCATCAGATCACGCATGATCAATGTCATTTTCACCACATATTCCCATATCTCATCCATTCTGGCACGGCTGTACTGCAGTGGGGCAGGGTTTAAATCTGCTCCTTCCCGGCAGTTGGCTTTGGTCCAGGCCATGGCTTTTGTAAACTCATCCCTGTCGTAAATGCCTTCATTCACCCGCCGGGTAATTTCACTCATGTCTACATATTCGTTGCGCATGCCCAGGTAAGTCTGGAAGAAATCGGCATCCACGATCGATCCGGCAATACCCATAGAGACAGAACCGATGGAGAGGTATGATTTACCCCGCATCGTGGCGACTGCAAGTCCTGCTTTTGCAAACCGGAGCAGTTTTGCTGAAACATCCTCCGGAATGCTCGTGTCGGTATTGTCCTGTACATCGTGGCCGTAAATACTGAAGGCAGGAATTCCTTTCTGATTATGTCCGGCTAATGCTGCCGCCAGATATACAGCGCCGGGTCGTTCTGTGCCGTTAAAACCCCAGATGGCTTTCGGCAGGGTGGGATGCATATCGATGGTTTCACTGCCGTAACACCAGCAAGGCGTTACTGTAATGGAAACACCCACGCCCAGGCGTTCGAATTTCTCGGATGCCATGGCGGCCTCTGCCACACCCCCTATGCAGGTGTCAGCAATTACACATTCTGCCCCGCTTCCGTCGGCATGACGCAGCTGAGCGGAGAGGAGGGCAGCCACGCGTTTGGCCATGCCCATTGTCTGGTCTTCAAGGGATTCCCGCACGCCGCCGAGGCGTCCGTCAATGGCGGGACGGATCCCTACTTTCGGCAAAGCACCTTTCAGTCTGTTCATCTTTTTATGGTTTTATAATTCCTAATTCATAATTCCTAATTCCTAATTCCCTCAAAGCGACCCCCTTACAATCATTCTCGCCGGTATCAACTCCTTTACCTTCTCGCGTGTATTCACGAATTCCGCAGCTTTCTGTCCCATGGCAGCAAAATCAGTCGAAATGACTGTAATTCCATTTTCAATGATCTCATACATGGGGGTGTCGTTGTAAGCAATTAGTCCGATATCTTTTCCGATGGCCAGATGTCCCTTCCGGCAGCGTTTCACTATTTCCACAAGGTCTTTTTGCTGGATGATCAGGTAAGCTGTGTCTTTTACCAGGTTTATTTTCTGAAGCGATTTTATCACATCGGCCTCAATCCGGTTGTCTTTTACAAATTTCTTAAAGTACCTGACCAGTATTTTCGGATGTTCCGATTCATCGGGCAGGTAAAGGACAAACCGCTTGTATTTCCGGATCAGATTTATATTACTCACGAGGCACTCATATACCGATATGCCGAAATCCTGGCTAACAAAAGCCAGGTCATTCTTTTCAAAATCGCCAAGATCGAGGATCAGCAGTTTCGACGGATCAATCCTGCGGAGTGAGTCATGCAACATTTCGTTGCTGAAATTCATGATCACATAATAATTGTAACGCCCTATACTGTCGGAAATAACAGTTTCAAACAGGTGTTCGTTATAAAAATGAAATACAAGGTCGACCTTGAAGTTTTTGGGAAGCCTGCCCGCAAAGGAATTGTAAAGCACATCCTTGAACGGACTGTAAATGTCGAGCATCAGCAACACCTTGTTCATCATGCCGGCCACATGGTATCCTTTGGCGGGGGTGGAGTCGACAATACCGCGTTTTTTCAGTTCGCGGTAAGCTTTGAAAACCGTATCTCGCGATAGATTATATTGTTTACTGAGCTGGTTAACCGAAGGAAGTGTCTGTCCCGTATTGTATTTTCCCTGGTTAATGGCATCGCACAAGGCATCGGTGAGGTGTTTGACCTTGGTGGAGCTGTAATTTTCCTGGATGTGGAGTTTGATCATGATTAACTATGCTATGCTGTGCTGTGCTGTGCTGATACAAATATAAAATAAATTTATGAATCGCAGTTTTATTTAATGAAATAATTTGCAAGTATCCGTAATACCGTTTAATGCCATAAAATAAGTGATAACGTTGCGGATCCGTAACGATTTATGTATATTTGTGTAATGATGACAACTGAACAATCCCTGCAAAAGCTCTTTGGTAAACGCGGATGGTATAAAGATTCGGGCATTAAGGAGTCAACCGCCCGTGTTTATAAAAAAAGGTTTTTGGAGAACAAACTGGAGATGGAAACACGGATTAAAATACTGAAGGCTTGTGATTTCAAACTGGTACAGGAAATGCAATGGGAGGAACCGTTCGGTCAGGAAATCCTGAAAGGGAGTTTAGCCGACAAGCTGCACCGGGAGCATGTTTTCTGGGCATATCATAAGTCAGATACATCACCACTGCCGGATGACATCCTCATTGAAATGGCTTTATTGCATCTGGATATTGATGACATCAACACATTGTTCCGGATTTTTCCCAAGGGTAAGATCCAGGCGATATGGAAAGAAAAGATGCTTTCTCAGGAACCTTTTTACCATGGTCTGAACAGGCTGTATGCCTTTCTTTTTTTTGGCCTACGTAATCCGGACCGGTATATTCATGATCATGTTCATAAACGGTACAAGGCCATTCAATGCAAGGATTAGCAAAAGATACTGAAAGTATTTTCAGACAGGTTTCCACTCTGCCCTGCCTGAAGGAATATACGCTCATAGGGGGAACAGCTCTTGCGCTTCAAATCCATAATCGTAAAAGTGAAGATATGGATTTCTGCATTTGGTCAAAAAACCTGAAAAAGGACAAACCTACTGTGGATTGGCCTTCAATTGAAAAAGACCTTGAAACTGCGGGAAAAATAAACTCAAGGGATGTACTGGGTTTCGATCAGGTGAATTTTATCGTGAACGGAGTGAAAATTTCGTTCATTGCCAAACAAACCAATCTCAGTCCGGTCAGAAAGCCTGTTGTTATATTGAACCATATCTCGGCGGCGGACATCATGGCCCTTGGCGCAATGAAGATTGAACTCATCCTGCGAAGAAATGAATTCAGGGATTATTATGATATTTATTCTATTCTGCAGGAAGGGATTTCATTAAAGGAACTGGTTCAGAAAGCTTCCAACTACTCAAACCACCGTCTCAAGACCAGGGATGCCCTTAGCTTTTTATCCAATGGCAATAATTACAGGAAGGACAGAAGTTTTAACTTGTTGGATCCTTATTATGACATTGACCACAAGGGTATTGAAGAATTTCTACGTTCGGTTATCAGAAGAGAGTTCAAGGTTTGACCTATTTATGCGAAAATGTTACCTGTATTTTGGCAACGAAGGTATTGGCGCTGCCAAATCCACCTCAATGCATGAGCTGCGAACGGACCGGTGGTATCGTATACTATAACTTTAATATTTTTGGTGAAATACTGCAAGGTTAAAGACTTCTATTCCGATAAAATTCTGTTCAATTCAAGATTCAGGTAATAATGATGACCTTGTATGGTTATTTTTTCCAATATTCCCATTTCCGATAATCTGTTCAAGTAATTCCTTGCGGTGTTCTCTGCGTAGATCCCTTTATCGGTAAGGTGTTTTACCTTGGTATAGGGCTGAATAAAGATCATTTGAGTAATCTGTTCCGGTCGCATGATATCCGTGTCTTTTTCAATGACAGAAAGCATTGCATCTTTTGCACTGATGATATCATTAATTTTATTATAGGTGATTGCTGATGTGGTTCTAACAGCCCTGAGCATATACAAAATCCAGTTTTCCCAATCGCCTTGTTGAGATACAGCTGAAAGCCTTCTGTAGTATTCGTGCTTGTTTTCAATAATATACCGGCTTAAGAATAAAATTGGCCAATCTAACAATCCTTTTTTAGTCAGATAATGAATATTAAAGACGCGGCCGGTTCTGCCATTTCCATCTCTGAATGGATGAATGGCCTCGAACTGGAAATGTCCGATCGCCATTTTTAAGAGCGGGTCAACCTTAAACGCTTCATCGTCATTCATAAAGTTCAACAGGTTATTCAATTTCTTCTCAACAATTTCTTTTCCTCTTGGGGGTGTATAGATGATGCTTCCGGCATTTATTCCGCTTCCTCCCTGTCTGATCACAATTTGGGCAAACGGAGGCCTTAGGTTGTCGGTAGTTTGTTTGATCTTCTGGTAAATTTTTATACAATACGCTGCATCAAACAGGTTGTTTTCCTGTATATACTTCATTCCAGTCCAAAGAGCTTCCTGATATCTTATGATTTCCTTGACAGGCCCATTGACAAAATCGGTTTTGCCAGTACTATAGGCCCTGTATAATTCATCATCAGTTGTGAAAATATTTTCAATGGCACTTGAAGCCTTTGCTTCCTGTAAACTTATTGTATTAATTAATATCCCTTGATTTGGAATGGCTGCGCTTCTTCCCTGCAAGCGGGCCAGGGCGGCTTTTGATTCAACAAGTTCTTCCAGAATCTCAACAGAGTAATATAGCTCTTTTTCAATTGGAAGTTCAGGAAGATCATTCCACGGACTGTTTCTATCCGGATTGATTTTGTACATTCAGTGTGCAATTTTCTGTGCAAATATAGTATAACAGACATTAGAAATACAATATTTTAATGTTTATTATGCAAATAGGCATTAAAATGGATGTAAAAAAAGAAACACACATTAAAATTGGGATATTTTAAAGTATTCATCGTTTATTGGCCTTAACAACCAAATTTAACCTACAGAGATGCCGGACGGTCATCCAGGAGGGCATCGGTTTCCAGGTTATTCTGCAGGGCCCTTACATCAATCTCCTGCATGGTGCAATTGCTGTCAATAGCCATGGAAGCCGCCATGGCGGCCCTGATCTTTATCCTGGGTTTCCAGAAGGGTGATCCGGTACTTTCCAGGACAATCTCGCGGATGCGGGTATCCTCTATAATTGCCTTTTTTAAGCGGTAATTTTTTATAACCCGGATCTTTTCTTTAGCGACATAATCATTAAGAAGTGTTTCGGCCACATGGGGTTCAAAGGTCCACATTTCAAGCTTTTCATAATGCACGCCAGGTTTCCGGTAAAAGTCACGTGCAATGCCTGTTACTGCATATTTATTCCCGATGTCTGTAGCGCCCAGACCCCCTGAAGAAAGACCGCCCAGGTGGGAAGAAGGTTCGATCAGTGTCACGGTTTTTTCAAGCTGTTGGGCTGAGTAGGCCGAAATAACACCGGCAGAGGTTCCGCCGTAAATACAAATGTCGGTTTCAAATTCCTGGGTACTTCAACCTATCAGCAAAAAAAGGCTCAATGCAGGAACGATTGTTTTTAACATAGTATTAATGGTTTGGTGAAATCGTTTTGTAAAGTGAATCTGTTCCAAAAGATAATGAACTTATTTGAATTGTATTCATTTACAAAAATCATAACCGGTATTTGGTGTATATTTAAGGTTCAATTCCTGAAAAATGAAAAAACTATTTCTTCTTTTGTTTCTTGTCAGTTCCATTTCTTTTGCAAATGCGCAAAATGCAGACAGTGTTTGGGTAGTAAACCATTATGAAAAGCTGGAATGTCAGATCCCCATGCGGGATGGAGTAAAACTGTTCACCTCAATCTATTTTCCCAGGGATACTTCAGCAGACCATCCGATACTGATGACGCGAACGCCCTATTCCTGCTCTCCTTATGGTGAAAATGCGTTCAGGGACTTTTGGAACTTTTACCTGATGGAGTACCTGCTGGAGGGCTATATTATGGTAATTCAGGATGTACGCGGCAGGTGGATGAGCGAAGGTGAATTTGCGGATGTAAGGCCTTTCAATCCTGCCAAAAAAACAAGCAAGGATACGGATGAAGCCAGCGACACGTATGATTCCATTGAATGGCTTTTAAAGAATATTTCCCATAACAATAGCAGGGTGGGGGTATTCGGGATCTCATACCCAGGTTTTTTTTCTACCATGGCTGCTGCCAGCAATCATCCGGCTTTGGTTGCCGTGAGCCCCCAGGCTCCTGTCACCAATTGGTTTATTGGCGATGATTTCCACCACAACGGGGCATTTTTTCTCATGGATGCGTTCAGTTTTTATTCGCCCCTGGGAGCCGGTTTCGGTTTGCCACACCCCCGTCCGACATCTGAGGAACCAAAGACAATTGGATTTCCGGTACATGACAATTACAAGTTCTATCTTGAAACAGGTTCTTTGCCCAACTTTTTAACACTCATGGGTGACAGTGTTGCATTCTGGAAAGATCTTTTTGCCCATCCCAATTATGATGACTGGTGGAAAGCGCGCGATGCGCGAAATGCCACCCTGAATTTAAAACCTGCCATGCTGTGGGTGGGTGGGCATTTTGATGCTGAGGACAACTGGGGTGCATGGAATTCATATAAAGCAGCGGAAGAAAATAATCCCGGCAAAGATTTTAATAAGATCATCGTGGGGCCCTGGTACCATAACCAATGGGCCAATAACGACGGCACTCATCTGGGGAATATTTATTTTGGGAGCAATACGTCCGCCTGGTATCAGCAACATATTGAGGTACCGTTTTTCAACCATTTCCTCAACAGCAAAGGGGAAATATCTCATATTCCTGAAGCCACAATCTTCATTACCGGTTTAAATGAATGGAAACGATTTGAACATTGGCCGCCGGCTGATAAGGAAGACAAAATCTTTTTTTTACAGCCAAATGAAAAACTAGGCTGGAAGCAGCCCCTTGCTGAATTAAGTTTTGACGAATACCTCAGTGATCCGGCCAAGCCGGTCCCGTATACGGAAGATGTCCATTTCCACCGCACAAGGACTTATATGACCGATGATCAACGATTTGCAGAACGAAGGCCTGATGTGCTTACTTATAAAACGGAAATACTGCAGGAAGACTTGAATGTAACCGGCGTGGTAAAGGCCTTGCTTTATACTGCTATTTCAACTACTGACGCAGATTTTGTGGTAAAACTGATCGATGTTTTTCCCGACACCATATCTTATAATACGGTAAATATTTATTC
>Ga0209431_10004396_pt1 | contig 11058 bp, 10 predicted proteins | sample RifCSP13_3_FD_184021 | JGI IMG/M metagenome (GOLD analysis project Ga0209431, IMG submission 184021) | Soil microbial communities from Rifle, Colorado - Rifle CSP2_sed 13_3 (SPAdes) (version 2) | ecosystem: Environmental > Terrestrial > Deep subsurface > Rock core/Sediment | place: Rifle... | reverse complement strand
CGCCACCCGTGCCGGCAAGGTCCTGCTCGACCAGGGCGCGCTCTTTCTGGACGCGCGCCCGCGCGATTTCTGGCGAATGAGCCGCATCCCGGGAGCCCTGCCGCTTCCCGAGGAGGACTTCGAGCGCGCCTTCCAGGAGGCGGAGCCCCGGCTGCGACGCGCGAGCGCCGTGGTCGTCTATTGCAGCGGCTACGGCTGCGAGGCGAGCCACCTGGTGGCGCGCAAGCTCCGCGAAAAGGGATTCGCGGCGGCCATCCTCGACGAGGGCCTGCCGGCCTGGCAGGATGCAGGCCTGCCGCTCGACGAGGAGCCGCGCTCGTGAGCGCCCTCGTGGCGCACCCCCGCGTCCAGCTCGTGCTCCGGCTGCTGCTCGGCGCCCTCTTCGTCTACGCGAGCCTCGACAAGATCGCGAGCCCCGCGGCGTTCGCCAAGGTCATCTACCAGTGGCAGGTCGTGGGTCCGGTGCCGTCCAATCTCGTGGCGGTGACGCTGCCCTGGATCGAGCTCGCCGCGGGCCTGCTGCTGCTGGCGGGGGCGTGGAAGCGCGAGGCGGCGCTCGTCGTCGCGCTCCTGCTCGTCGTGTTCATCGCCGCCGCCGCCTTGGTCATGGCACGCGGCATCGACGTGCAGAATTGCGGCTGCGTCTCCGTCACCGCGAACACGGCGCCCTCGGCGTGGCCGCCGGCCTGGACGAAGGGCGTCGGCTGGTTCCTCGTCGCGAGGAACCTGCTGCTGCTGGGGGTCGCCATGGCGCTCGTCGTCGTGACGCCCGTGCGGAGGCCGGCCCCGCTGGCCCTGCCCGTGCCCACCGAATGAGCGACACCACCACTCGCGGCGTGCGCGTCCAGGTGCGCAGCAGCTACCTGCCCGAGCGCAGCTCACCGCGCGACTCGCACTACTTCTTCGGCTACCGGATCCGGATCTCGAACGTCGGCGAGGAGACGGTCCAGCTCCTGAGCCGCCACTGGATCATCACCGACAGCGACGGCAAGGTGGAGGAGGTGCAGGGGCCGGGCGTCGTCGGCGAGCAGCCCGTGATCGAGCCCGGCGAGAGCTTCGAGTACTCGAGCTTCTGCCCGCTGCCGACGCCGATCGGCTCGATGCACGGCACTTACCAGATGGTCACCTCGGGCGGCAGCCCGTTCGACGCTGAGATCGCGCCGTTTTCGTTGGCCGTTCCCACGGCCTTGAACTGACGTCCGCCGCGGCTCGGGCCGAAGGGGGTGGACGGCCGCTCCCGCCGGGCCTAGACTCGAATGAAAATGAAACCCAGCCCCTTCTCGCCGTGGGCCGGCGCTCTCGTCGCCTTCCTGGCCGGGCTCGCGAGCCTCACCTCTGTCTCCGCGAGCGCGCAGGAGCCGCCGCGGGCCCAGGTGCTCCAGCCTCTGCGCGTCGAGGTCGTGCGGATCGAGGTGATGGTCACCGAGAGGCGCGGCCGGGCCAAGGCGGGGCTCAAGCAGGAGGACTTCGCCGTCTTCGAGGACGGCAAGCCGCAGGAGATCGTCCAGTTTCAGGCTTTCGCCCGCCCGCAGCGGAGCACACCGGCCGAGCCCGCCGCACCTCCGGTCGCCGCGGAGGACGATGCGGAGGCGGAGGACCTCCTGCCGGCGCGCTACGTGGTGCTGGTGATCGACGACGTCCACATGGAGCTCGCGAACCTGGTGCGAGTCCAGAAGGCGCTCAACCGCTTCATCGAAGAGGACCTGGGGCCCGAGGACCAGGTCGCGCTCGTGACGACGAGCGGCGCCCGCGCGCTCTCGCAGGAGTTCACGGCCGACCGCGCCGTCCTGCGTCAGACCCTGTCCAGGGTGAGGCCGCAGGAGCGGCGCTCCGGATGGAGCGGCGTTCCCTACATGAGCGAGTACCAGGCCGAGCTGATCGAGGCCGGGGACGGGCTGGCGCTCGACGCGGCCGTGCAGGAGATCATGACGGCCGGGACGTTCCAGGACGCGAACTCCGCGGAGGCCCTGGCGCGGCAGAAGGCTCGAGTGATCCTGGCGGAAGCCCTCTACAACTCGCGGCTGACGCTCGAGACGCTCGAGAGCCTGGCCCGGGGCCTCGCCGGACTGTCGGGACGCAAGGCGCTGTTCCTGGTCTCGGACGGGTTCCTGACGGGCCTCAGCGCCCGCACCGGATCCGGCTTCGACCTGCGCCGCATCGCCGACGCCAGCACGCGCGCCGGCGTCGCCATCTACTCGCTCGACACGCGCGGCCTGATCGCGTCGCCGCCCGCGGCGACCGCGTCGAGCCTGACGCGAACCCAGCCGGCCACGATCGCCCTCATCGACGCCATGCAGCGCAGGAGCGAGTACGCGACCCGCGACGCGATGAACGCGCTCGCCGCGGACACCGGCGGCTTCATGGTCGAGAACTCGAACAACCTGCGCGACGGCCTCGCTCAGATGCTGAAGGACAGCGAGACCTACTACGTGCTGGCCTACGAGCCCAGCAACACGAAGCGCGACGGCGCCTTCCGCAAGATCGAGGTGCGGCTGCCCGGCGTGCGCGACGTCAAGCTGCGGACGCGCTCGGGGTACCTGGCTCCCGACGAGCGCCACGCCAGCCTCGCGGCGGCCTCGGCCGCCGACGTGGCCGCGCGCCGGGCCGAGCAGCGACAGGCGGAGATGCGCACGGCCCTCTACTCGCTCGCTCCGCTGCGTGCGATCCCGGTGCAGCTGTCCGCCGACTTCGTGAGCGTCCAAAGCGGCGTGAGCCAGGTGGTCGTGAGCGGACACATCGACGCGACCACGCTGCCCTTCATGCGGCAGCACCAACGCTACCAGGCTACGATCGAAACCGTGGCGGTGGTCAGCGACGAGAGCGGAGCCGTCGTCGCGACCCTGGAGACGGAGCGGACGGCGATGGACCTGACCCGCGCGGACTACGAACAGGTGCTGAAGCAGGGCCTCCCGTACCAGAAGGCGGCGACGCTCGAACCCGGGAGGTACCAGGTGCGCCTGGCCGCGCGCGAGGACACCACGGGACTGCTGGGTAGCGCGTGGCAGTGGGTCGAGGTCCCGGATCTCGCCCCGGGGCGGTTGACCCTCAGCAGCCTGTTCCTGCTGGAGGAGAGCCAGGCGACCGCGGCCACCGCCGACCCGCCGGCCGCCCTCGACCTGCGCAGCGCCCAGGCGCTGCGCCGCTTCCACCGTGGCGACAGCCTGTACGCGCAGGTGTACGCCTACAACCCGAAGCGCGATGCCTCGGGAGCGGTGAACCTCGTCTCCCAGGCGGAGATCCTGCGCGGCGGCGTGACGCTCGGAACCGCCGCGCCCGAGCCGATCGAGCCCGGCGTAGCCCCGGGTGCGCCGCTACCCCACACGACGCGGATCCGGCTCCGGCGCTTCGGGCCCGGCGACTACGAGCTGCGCCTGACGGTCACCGACCGAAACGCGAACGCCATGACGACGCGCCGGGTCGCCTTCAGCATCGACTAGGAGCGTCAGTCCGCCAGCCAGTCCCCCTCGTACAGGATCTCGGCTTCTCCGGTCTGCCGGAGGTTGCCGCCCTCGGGCCAGTCGATCTCGAGCGTGCCGCCGTCGCACACGGCTTTCAGCTTGCGGCCGGTGCGCCCGGTGATGATCGAAGCGACCGCGGCGCTCGCGGATCCGGTACCCGACGCCATCGTGTAGCCCACGCCGCGCTCCCAGAAACGGACGCGGATCTGCGCCGGCCCGAGCACCGTGACGAACTCGACGTTGGTGCGCTTCGGGAAGAAGGGGTGGCGCTCGAGGAGAGGGCCGAGCTCGCGCAGCAGGGCGTCGTCCGCCTCCTGCTCCAGGAACACCGCGCAGTGAGGATTGCCCATCGAGGTCGCGGTGACGAGAACGCGCCTTGCGCCCGCTTCGAGCGAGTGGTCGATGACGGTGGCCGCGGGCGGCTCGAGCGCGACCGGCACGTCCTGGCTGCCGAGGGCGGGTGCCCCGAGGTCCGTCAGGATGCTGTAGCGGCTTCCCGCGACCTTCGCGACCTCGACGGCCTTCGGCCCGACGACGGTGCTCACCAAGTGGCGAGGCCGCGCCCAGCCGTTCCGCACCGCGAGGGCCGCGAGGCAGCGCAGGCCGTTGCCCGAGATCTCGCCGGGCAAGCCGTCGGCGTTGATCAGCCGGAAGGAGACACCGTCCGGCGTGGGCGCATGGAGCACGACGCCGTCGCCTCCGATGCCCCGGTGGCGATCGCACAGGCGCACGGCCCAGGCCGAGGGGTTTTCGGGCTCCTCGGACGCCGCCACCAGGATGAAGTCGTTGCCAAGGCCGTGGGCCTTCGCGAACTTCATCGGCGCGGCTGCTTCCGGAGCAGCACGTCAGGCGCGGGGAAGGTCGCCACGCTCAGCACGTCGACGCCCGCGAACCCGGCGGGCTCCCAGTGCTCGCCGGCGTCGCGGGTGCGGAAGAGCCCCTGATCTGCCGCGAGGAAGGCTTCGAGGCCGGCGGCTGGCGCGAGCGGGAACAGCAGGCGCCGGGGACGACCCGGGCTCGCCGAGAGCCGTGTCCAGCTCGCGCCTGCGTCCTGGCTGCGGAAGAACCCGCCGTCCGCCGCCGCGTAAAGGAACGGCCCCAGCCACACGAAGTCGCCGATCGTCTCGCTCGCGAGTCCCGAGGCGTTCCAGGTCTTGCCCCCGTCGGAAGAGCGGTAGACCCCGCCCGAGTCCGGCGCGGCGAAGATCACCGGGTCCGCGGCGAAGAAGGACGACAGCACCATCGCGCGCACCCTGCCGGGCGGCAGGCCTGCGCCAGGCCCTTCGAAGCTCTTCCCCTCGTTGGTGCTGACCAGGAGGCCTCGGTCGCTGGCCACCACCAGCGCCGGCCCCGGCCATTCCGCGCGGTGGACGGCGGCGTCGTTGAGCGCCGTGGACTCGAAGGTCTTGCCGCCGTCGCGCGAGCGCAGCAGGCCGAAGCCCGTGCCGGCGAATACGGTGGCGTCGGACTGCGGCCAGCGCGACGCGAGCAGCACCTGGACTCCACGGGTGGCGCCGCGTCGCGCCCACGTCTCGCCGAAGTCGTCCGACACGTAGACGCCGTCGCCCCCGACCCAGACCTGGGTCGTGAGCAGCAGCAGGGCGCGCGCGGCGCCCAGCCCTTCGAGGCCCACGCTCGTCGTGCGGCCCTCGACCCGACTCCATGTGCGGCTCCAGTCGGTGGAGCGCCACAGACCCTCCCCGGTTCCGGCGAAAAGCGTCAGGCTGGTGACGATGGGTCCGGTGCCGGTCTGCTGAGGGGAAACCGACGCGGCGCCGAAGAGCGCTGCCAGCCCGACGAGAGCCGTGGCCATTCTCCTCATCGCGCGAAGTACGGCCGCAGGCGCAGGCACGCCTGCTCCGGGTCCTCGGGAATCACCCGCGTGCCGGAGACGACCGTCATGAAGTTCGTGTCCCCGCTCCAGCGCGGGACCATGTGCAGGTGGATGTGGTCGGCGATGCCGGCGCCGGCCGCCCGCCCGAGGTTCATGCCCAGGTTGATGCCGTCGGGCCGATACTCCTCGCGGAACACCTGCTCGAGCCTCTGCGCGAGGCCCACGAGCTCCGCGAGCTCCGCGGGTGTCGCCTCGCCGAGCGAGCCGAGGTGGCGCTTCGGCGTCACCATCACGTGCCCGCCGGTGTAAGGGTAGAGGTTCATCACCACGAAGCACAGCTCGCCGCTCGTCACGACGAGCCGGTCCGCCCCGTCCTGCCCGTCGCGCGCCCGGCACAGCGCGCAGCCCGGCGCCTCGTCCTGGCTGGTCACGTAGGCCATCCTCCACGGCGTGTAGAGCCGCTCCACCACGCTACGGACGCTCCGTGTGGCTCGCGTCGTAGACGGGCAGGCTCGCGCTCACGCCCTTGAAGCGGGCATCGCCCGCGTAGCGGATCAGGATCCGCCGGCCGACCGCCTCGTCCTCGTATTCCATCGCACCGCCCTCGCCGTGGGTGAGCGCCAGGTGCGCCTCGAGCTGCGACACCGCGTCGCGCGAGAGTGCGATGCCCTCGTTGAAGAGGGCGCCCTGGGCGTCGACGCTGACCGCGAGCGGCGCCTTCTGCCTGGGCTCCATCGGCATGCCCTGGATCTCGTCCTCCTCGATCCCGCGCTTGGCCGCGGAGGACAGCCGGCCTGCCAGGTTCACGTTGCGCCCGATCACCGTCGAGTGCAGCTCGCCGCGACTCGCGATGAAGCGCGCGAGGTACACGCGCCCGTAGTGGATCGCAACGCCCATCGTGAAGAAGGTACGCCCGGACTCCCGCTTCTGCCGAAGCGACTCCTGGCACAGCACGGCCGTGCGCAGGGCGTAGAGCGGATCGAGCGGGTCGGCCCGATTCGTGCCCCAGGTGACCATCATCCCGTCGCCCAGGTACTTGTCGACGGTGCCGCCGAAGCGCTCCACGATCGGCACGAAGTCGTCGAAGACAGCGTACAGCTCCCGCGTCAAGTCGCCCTCGGAGATGTGGCCCTCGGAGGTGCGCGTGAAGCCGCGCAGATCCAGGAACAGCACCGTCGCTGCCACGGCGTTGTTGAGCACCTGCGCCGCCTCGCCGAACTCGTAGACGCGCAGCCCAGCCCTCGTCTTCTCCTCGAGCTCGAGCGAGCGCTCCGCCCCGAGCGACTCGATCCGGTCGCGCAGGTGCGAGACGATCTCGAAGCGGCGCAGCGCCACCGACAGCTCGAGGAAGGCGTCGAGGATCTCGGCCCCGCGCCGGCGCTCGAGCTCGGCCTTGATTGCCGGCGAGGCGGCGAGGCGCGGGCCGGTGGCCCAGGCGTCGCCCAGCAGGTAGGCCTGCACGGGCGGGCTCAGCACGATGCGGACGAGGCTCGTCGGCTTCAGGTAGTGCTCGCGGGGCACGAGCGGCAGGTGGCGCGCGACGCGTGCCAGCAGGCCACGGTCGCCCTCGCGCAGGCGCTTCTCGGCCTCGCGCACCAGCACCTGCTGGATCTCGAAGAAGACCTCCGGGGCGATCCGGTAGCGCTTGTTCGAGGCCAGAAACGGCCCGAGATCGAGGTCGGTCGCCGAGACCTCGGTGAAGGCAAAGCCGTCGTCGATGATCGAGGCGGCGAGCGCCGGGCTCTCGTTGAAGGCGGTGACGCCCTCGGCCTCGCGCGCGCGGCGGCAGTCCTGGTCGATGCGCCGGTAGAACGACTGCAGCAGCGGGTAGAGCGACTGCTTGCCCTTGCGCAGCGACTGGCTGCGCTGCTCGAGCACGTGCAGGTGCTCGGCCGCGTCGAGGCTGTGCGTCATCCAGAACAGGTTGAGCAGTCCCTGACGCCGGTCGGACTGGCGCACCGACGTCACCACGCGCACGAGCGCCGCCTCGTAGTCCGCGAAGTCGCGCGCCGGGTCGCCGGTGCGCAGCGTGAGCGCGCCAATCTGGCCGAGCTGGCTCTCGAGGAAGCGCTGCTGGAGCAGGCGCAGCCGCGAGTGGACGTGGACCAGGAACACCTGCCGGCCCTCGTCGAGCTCGGGCGCCGGCAGGTCGGGCAGCGGCGAGCCGAACAGCTCCTCCGCCTCGGCGAGACCCCCAGCCGCGTAGCGTGCCGCGGCCGGGTCCTTGAGGAAGAGAGCGGCGGACATGGGCGCCGCTACTCCCGGTTGAGCAGCTCGCGAAGCTCCTTGCCCGGCTTGAAGTAGGGCACCCGCTTGGCGGGCACGACGACGCCCTGGCCGGTCTTGGGATTGCGCCCGGTGCGGCTCGCGCGCCGCCTCACGCGGAAGCTGCCGAAGCCCCGCAACTCGATCTTGTCGCCGCGCTGCAGGGCCTCGACGATCGTCGAGAAGACAGCGTCGACGATGACCTCGGAGTGCTTGCGGGTGAGGGTGGCCTCGCGCCCGACCTCGTCCACGAGCTCGGCCTTGGTCATCGCCGGCTACTCCTCCTCGTTCTCCTTCTCGGCGGCCTGCTGCGCGGCGCGGAACACGTCGCCGAGCGTCGAGCGGTCGCTTCCGGAGGCTTGGCGGTAGGTCTGCACGTCCTGGGCGTACTCGTCCTGCTTCACCGCCCGGATCGAGAGGCCGATCTTCTTCTCGGCCTCCTGGACCTTGATGATCTTCATCGGGAACACGTCGCCGGGCTTGAACTTCTCCTCGGGCTTGTCGACGCGCTTCTCGTCGAGCTCCGAGACGTGCACCAGGCCCTCGACTCCCTCCGCGAGCTCCACGAAGGCGCCGAAGGTCGTGAGCCGGACGATCTTGCCCTCGACGATCTCGCCCGCCTTGTGGTGCGAGAAGTAGTCGTCCCAGACGTCGGTCGAGAGCTGCTTCAGCCCGAGGGACAGCCGCTGGTTCTCGGCGTCGATGTTGAGCACCACGGCGTCGACCGTGTCGCCCTTCTTCAGCACCTCGGAGGGGTGCTTGATGCGCTTGGTCCACGACATGTCGGAGATGTGGACCAGCCCGTCGATGCCGTCCTCGACCTCGACGAAGGCGCCGAACTCGGTCAGGTTGCGCACCTTGCCCTGGAGCCGCGAGCCGATCGGGTACTTCTCGGTGAGCTGCTCCCAGGGGTTCGACTCGACCTGCTTCAGGCCCAGGCTGATGCGGTGCGCCTCCTGGTCGAGGCCCAGCACCTGGCACTCGACTTCCTGCCCCACCGTCAGCAGCTTCGAGGGGTGCTTCACCTTCTTCGACCAGGACATCTCGGAGACGTGGATCAGGCCCTCGACGCCCTGCTCGAGCTCCACGAACGCGCCGTAGTCGGTGAGGCTCACGACCTTGCCCTTGACGCGCGCGCTCACCGGGTACTTGATGGTCGCGGTGGTCCAGGGGTCGGCCAGCAGCTGCTTCATGCCGAGCGAGACGCGCTCGGTGTCGCGGTCGAACTTGAGCACCACCACGCGCACGTCGTCGCCGACGGCGATCACCTCGCTCGGGTGGTTGATGCGGCCCCACGACATGTCGGTGATGTGCAGCAGGCCGTCGATGCCGCCGAGGTCCACGAAGGCGCCGTACTCGGTGATGTTCTTGACCGAGCCCGTCAGCACCTTGCCCTCCTCGAGCGTCTCGAGGGTCTGGGTCTTGCGCTCGGCGTTCTCCTCTTCGAGGACGGCCTTGCGCGAGAGCACGATGTTGCCGCGCTTCTTGTTGACCTTGATCACGCGCATCCGGAGCTCCTGCCCCTTGAGCGCGTCGAGGTTGCGGACGGGCCGCACGTCCACCTGGCTGCCCGGCAGGAAGGCGCGGACCCCGATGTCCACGGCGAGGCCGCCCTTCACCCGTTCGATCACCCGGCCCACGACGACGCGGCGCTCCTGGTAGGCGCGCTCGACGTCGTCCCAGACCTTCATCTTCTCGGCTTTTTCCTTCGAGAGGACCACGTAGCCGTCGCGGTCTTCGGTCTTCTCGATCAGCACGTCGACCGAGTCGCCGGTCTTCACCGAGATCTGCCCGGTCTCGTCGCGGAACTCTTCGAGCGCGATCATGCCCTCGGACTTGTAGCCGACGTCGACGATCACCTCGGACTCGGAGACCCGCAGCACGACGCCCCGCACCACCTCGCCCTCGGCGAAGTTGCGGAAGCTGACGTCGTACATGTCGAGGAGTTTCTCGTACTCCTCGGAGTCGAACCCGGGCTCGGTGGGCTCGTCTTCGAGCGGCGGGGCGGATGCGCCACGGGGCGCTTTGGGCGCTACGGTCTTGTGGGTCTTCTCGGTCTCCGGCATGAGTGGGACTTGTGTCCTCCAGCTTTCTCGAGATTTGTCAGGGCGGGGGGAGGCGGCACGCCCGGTCAGGGCGGGTCCGGCACCGTCCACGGCCAAACGCGAAATAGTAAGCGGGTCAGTGGGATGCTGTCAAGGACGGGGGGCCAGCAGGCGTTCGGCCGTCGCCACGAGGGCCTCCACGGTCGACGGCGAGGCCACGCCGCGCACGTCGAAGCCCCTCGCGCGAGCGGCGGCCTCGGTGGTCGGACCGATCACGGCAACCGGGAGGCCGCTCGCCCGGGGGCCTGCGGCTCGGGCAAAAGCCTCTATGGACGAAGGAGATGCGAAGAGCGCCAGGTCGAAGCCACCCTCGAGGCAGCTCGCCACGGCGGCGTCCAGGCCCGGGGGCTCGATGGTGGCGTACGCGGCCACCACCTCCACCTGAGCGCCCAGGCGCCGCAGTCCCTCGGGCAGCGTGTCGCGGGCGGCCGTCGAGGTGGGCAGCAGGATGCGCTTCCCGGCCAGGCTCCGGCCGGCGAAGGCCGCCACGAGCCCCTCGGCGCGGAAGTCGTCCTTCGGCTCGAGCGTCACGCGGTCCTCGGGGAACGAGGACCGCAGGGCGATCGTCGTGGCCGGACCCACGCTCGCGAGCTTCGCGCGCTGCGAGAGGCGTGGGTAGAGGCCGAGCACCGTCAGCCGCGTGAGCAGGGCGGCGACCGCGTTCGGGCTCGTCAGCACGATCCAGTCGTACTGCTCGAGCCCGCCCAGGGCGGCGTCGAGCGGGTCCGGGTCCCCGGGAGGCACGACCTCGATCGCCGGCACCTCGAGCACCGTCGCGCCGCGCTCCTGAAGACGGTCCACGAGGCCCGCGGACTGGCCCCGGCGCCGGGTCACCACGATGCGCCGGCCCTCGAGTGACGCCACCCGTCAGCCCCCGATGAGCGCCCGCGCGCCCTGGGTCAGGAGCTCGTCGGCGACGGCGCCGCCGAGGGCCAGCGGATCGTCGCCGTGGCGCTCGGCGCGCAGCATGGCTCGCCCGTCGGGCGCCGCGACGAAAGCCGCGAGCTCGAGGCCGGATCCGGACGCGAAGGCGTGGGCCCCGAGAGGTACGTTGCAGCCCCCGCCGAACGCGGCCAGGAACGCGCGCTCGGCCGCCACCGCGCGGGCGGTGGCCGCGTGGTGAAGCGGGCCGATGGCATCGCGCAGCACCTGGTCGTCCTCGCGGCACTCGAGCGCGATCGCCCCCTGCCCGGGCGCGGGCACGAAGCGGCGCGGGTCGAGGGCCTCGGTCACTTCCTCGGCGCGGCCGAGCCGGGCGAGCCCGGCCATCGCCAGCAGGATCGCGTCGAAGCGACCCTCGCGGAGCCGGCGCAGGCGCGTGTCGACGTTTCCGCGCAGGTCCTGGAGCGTGACGTCCGGACGCAGCGAGCCCACGAGCGCCCGCCGCCTGAGGCTC
>Ga0209431_10004395_pt1 | contig 11059 bp, 10 predicted proteins | sample RifCSP13_3_FD_184021 | JGI IMG/M metagenome (GOLD analysis project Ga0209431, IMG submission 184021) | Soil microbial communities from Rifle, Colorado - Rifle CSP2_sed 13_3 (SPAdes) (version 2) | ecosystem: Environmental > Terrestrial > Deep subsurface > Rock core/Sediment | place: Rifle... | reverse complement strand
ATTTTCTGTATGCCTCGCGCTCGGCCTCGGCGCAGAAGGCCGGATCGCCGTCCGGGTACAGCGCACAGGCATACAGAAAATCCTGCCAGACCAGGATTCCCATCTCATCGCACAGATCGTACAGCGCTGGATGCTCGTAAATGCCGCCGCCCCACACGCGCAGCATGTTCATGTCGGCTTCCGCCGCAAGCTCCAGCCATTCGCGGTAGCGCGCCTCGTCCACCTCTGACAAGAACGAATCGGCCGGAATCCAGTTCGCGCCTCTGGCAAAAATCCGCACGCCATTGAGCACGGGCGCAAAGAAGCGCGTGCCGGGTTCATCGGGGTCAGGCGATTGATCCCAACTGATGGTGCGCAACCCGACCCGGCCTCGATAAGAGTCCAGGGCCCGGTCGTGCTGGCGCAGCGTCGCCTCCAGGTCATACAGCGCCGGGACCCCCAGGTCGTGGGTCCACCACAAATCCGGAAATGGAATGCTGAGCGCAGCGCTGGCAAGACCATCCCCATAGACGCCGGCCAGGACCCGCTGGCGCAGCGCCCCGCGCGCCAGTTCGATCTCAATCTCCAGGCCTGCATAAGTTTTCGCGGCTTCGGCGCCGCCCGGCAAGCATTCGATTTCCACTTGAACGGCGGCCTCAGCCCGGTCCCGCTCGGCCGTGATGAGGCGCGTCCTGAAGCGCACCCCGGCAACGCGCGCCACGCGGGCCGTTTCCAGCCGTACTCCGCGCCAAGGCCCAACCGTCAACACACGCGGCCCCCAGTCCCAGCCGAAGTGGTATTGAGCCTTTCGCACCAGGGCGCGCGCCGGGGCGCGCCGGGTCCATTGACCAGGCACCTCGCTCGCGCCCAACGACAAGAGAATGGGATCGAAGCGCAAAGCCACCACGTTCCGCCCCGGCCTCAGCCGGCCGGAGACGTCGAACCTGGCTTCCACAAACATGTTCTCGTGCCGACCCAACAGCTCTCCGTTCAGATAGATCGTGCACAAGGTATCCAGGCCGTCGAAGACCAACGTCTGCCTCTCGTCAAAAGCCTCGCTGGCCACATACTCGAACGAGCGCCGGTACCACCATTCGCGGTCTTCAATCCATTGGCAGGCTTCCAGGTTCAAGTGATAGAAGGGCGGCGGGATCCGGCCGGCCCGAGCCAACGCCGAATGCACATTGCCGGGCACTGCCGCGTCGAGCCACGCCTGGTCATCAAAGTCCCCGGCATGCGCCCCCTGTCGTTCGCCCAGGCCCGGATCGAAATCCTCCAGCTTCCAGATGCCGTTCAGGTCTATTTCGATTCTCCGAGCGCGCCTCTACCCCGGAATGTCTAAGACGACCTTGATGGTCTCGCCCGGCTTGCTGCGGCAGAGCTCAAGCCCGTGCCCCACCTCTGCCAGCCGCAGCCGGTGCGTAATCATCGCCCGCAGATTGATCTTGCCCTGCGCCACCCAATCGACGCCTCGTTGAAAGACCACCCGCTCCTGGGCAACTTTCTCGGATGGGTTGGTGGAATAAACGTCCTGCAGGCGGCGGCGCATGAGGATGTGTTTCTCGAACAGGCGGCCCACGCTTACCCGGTGACCAGCACCCTTCACAGCTACGGTCAGGCCAGTCAGCCGGCCGCGAGGCCGCAGCAGCCGAATGGCGAACTCATATACATCTTCATCGGCAGACTGATTGGTGTCGGTGCAGACCACCGCCAGGTCCACCGGCCCCATCTCGTCCGTCATGCGGCTGACAATTTCCGACGCGCTGAGCTCTGCGCGACAGTAGGTCTGGTCCGCCCCCAACTCTTTGGCCTTGGCCAGTCGAAAAGCCTGGAAGTCCACCGCGCCCACGGTGCAGGGCGCCGTCGCCTTGAGACATTGGGTGACGACCAGCCCCAGCGGTCCCTGGCCGATGACGGCCACCTTTTCACCCGCTTGCAGCCCCGACGGATACACCGTGTGCAACAGCGCACCGTGAAACATCTCACACAGCGGCGATTCCTCGGCCGACAGGCTGTCGGGTATGCGCGCCCAGGGCAGCGACGTGGTGTCGAGGGTGGTGTACTCACAAAAGCCACCCCGGTCGGTATAAAAAACCACGCGCTGGCCGAGCGGCGCATCGCGCACGCCCGGCCCGCAGGCGATGACTTCTCCGTGAACTTCATGTCCCAACACCTGAGGATAGAAGTCATGCCCACCCCTGAACGTGCCGTTATAGATGTGGTTGTCGGTTGCGTTGCAGATCGACGCCGTGCGCACCTTCACCAGCAGATCGTGCTCTCCAACTGCCGGCTCGGAGATGTCCTTGATCTTCAATACACCGGGGCATTCTACGACAGCGGCCTTCATTCCATGTCTCCTTTACTTGACGCCCAGGCGGCGCGCATAGGCCGCTTCGACGCGATAGTATTCTTCGAGCAGGTCGAGCGGCACGTGGGGTTCGAGGGTGCAGAAGCCTTTGTACCGGTCTCGCGCGAGCTGCGCCACTAGACCCTCGATGTTGACTGCGCCCTCGGGAAGCGGTGGGTAGTAGATGTTGTGCTCGCCGGGCCGGCCGGTGACCACGCTTCGTTTACGGTTTTCCGGGTGGGAGTCCGGGTCGTACAGGCAGCCATTCTTGAGGTGCATGTAGCCGATATACTGTTTCAAGCGGCGGTAACCCAGCGGAAAGGCCTCTTCCGTCGCCTGGTAATAATTGCAGGAGTCAAAGTTGGTCTTCATCGCCTCCGAACCCACCGCCTCCAGAATGCGCAGCATGCCGGCCACGGTGGCCGAGGCATCATGGGCCTCGTTCTCGAGCACGAGCGTGACGCTCTGCTCGGCGGCGTAGTCCGCGGCTGGCCGCAGGACTCTGACCAGCGGCTCGATGTCGGCCTCGCGCCCCAGAGCAAAGTGATAGCAATATGAGTTGACCAGTCGGGCGTCCAGGGCCACCGCCACATCCACCGCCGTCTTCAGCGCAGAGAGATAGTCGGCGGGATCAGCCACCATGTCCGCGAAGAATGCGCCGGGCATGGTGACGCAGGCCACACCAATGCCATGAGCGCGCAGCACCTGCTTGGCCCTGGCGATGTCCTTCCCTTCGTAACGGCTTTCCTGGCGCTCCGGGTCTGGCCCGCCCCCCTCCAGGTTCAACGGCCATAGTTCAATCCAGCGGATCTCCAGTTGGTTGCAGAGGGTCAGGATTTCATCCAGCGAACGATACCGGCTGAGGGCCTGACCGGAAATGGCGAGTATCATAATGGTCTCCCAGTGAATATCTCATCGATGAACTGCATTTCCTCATCGCTGAGCGGCGGCGCCCCATCCGAGGCCCGCACGTTTTCTTCGACTTGTGACGGGCGTTTTGCGCCGGGGATGGATAACGTTACCGCTGGATGCGCGAGGACAAATTGCAATGCCGCCTGAGCCAGAGTCCGGCCCTCGCGCGCCAGCGGCCGGATCTGGTCCACCTTCGCCAGCTCGGCGACAAATTGCTCGTAACGGTCGGTTTTCAGCCAGTTACGCCGGACGTCGTTCTCGGGAAAAGTCGTGTCCGGTGTCATCTTGCCGGTGAGCCGGCCCATGCCCAGGCTGCCGCGCGCCAGCACGCCGATGTCGTGCGCCTGGCAGTAGGGCAGTACATCGCTTTCAGATTTGCGGTTGATCAGTGAGTAAGGGACTTGCAGCACGTCCACGCCACCGGCGGCTGTGTCGAAGTGCGTCAACTGATTGAAATCGTGGGTCGAGACGCCGAAGAAGCGCAGCTTGCCCTGCCGCCGCAGGTCGTGGAAAGCTTCGACAAACACCTCGACGTTTTCGTCCCACCACACGTGACACTGATAAATATCTATCGTCTCGACCCCCAGCCGTTTCAGGCTGGCCTCGCATGACTCGACCACCATCTCCTTCTTGACGTAGGCATTCGGCCGGTCGTCTCCACTGTGCCACAGCCCGACCTTTGTGGCTACGATGACCCGGTCGCGCGGCGCGCCTTTGAGCCACTGGCCCAGCAGTTCTTCCGAGTGGCCGCGGCCGTACACGTCGGCTGTGTCAAACAGGTTGACACCGAGTTCGAAGGCCCGGGCGATGGCGGAGAGCGACTCGTGGTCGTCCACGGGGCCCCAGGCGTCCCCACCGATGGCCCACAGCCCCAGCCCGATTTCCGAGACCTGCAATCCCGTCTTACCCAGGCAGCGATAATTCATGGCGACGACTACTCGAGGCGGCTGGCTATTACCTGCCTGTCAGCTCGACCTGAACATTGTCCGTCCCGGTGCGGTCGAGGAAGAGTGCCCGCTTGCCCTGAGTTCCCTGGTGAGGCTGCGGTTCGCCAGGCGCCAGGTCGTGCGCCGGCAGCGCCAGGCTGGCTTCACTCACATCGTCAACGCCGAGGCACAGATGGTGAAGACCTGGCCCATGCGCTGCCAGCCAGGCCGCCAGGGGATGTTCAGCCGTCAGTGGCTCCACCAACTGCAGGTGCGTGTTACCCAAATCTAAGTGCGTCAATCGCACGGCGCCATCATTGATCGTTTCGGTAAAGAGCACCCGCAAACCAAATCTGTCGCGCCAGATTTGCAATGCCGCGTCAGTATCTGCCACGACGATGGCCACATGATCCAAACGCTTGAACATGACAGACCTCCAAAAAACGAGCGGGGCGCTAGCTCAACATGGGCGGCCACACTCGGCGCAGGTTTCGTTCTCTTCGAGACGATTGATGTAAAAGCCAACGCCGCCGGAAATCCACAGCGCCACGCGGCTGATGAAGTCGAGCAAGGCCAGGACCGAATCCAACTAGCGCGCTTCGCCGCAAATTCTAGGTCATGATCGAACCGCCGTTTACATGAATCGCTTGACCCGTGATGTAGCTCGCATCCTCTGAGGCAAGAAAGGTCACGAGGCCAGCCACTTCAGCGGCCGAGCCGGCTCTTTTCAGTGGGATCCGAGATATGGCTTCCTCCAAGTATTCGCCAGGCGCATATCCGCCCAGGAGCCTGCCCCACTCACGATCGTTGTACTCCCACATGCTGGTCTCAATAATTCCTGGACAGTAGGCGTTGACGGTGATGTTGAAAGGTGCAAGTTCAAGCGCCAGGCTCTGCGTGAGGCCGACCACTCCCGCCTTGCTGGCGGCATAGTGAGGCGTGAATGCTCGGGCCTGCCGCGCCTGGCCCGAGGCGGCATTTAGGATTCGCCCACCGCCCTGCTTAATCATCTGGCGCGCGGCCGCCTGGCAGCATAGGAAGACACCCTTGGCATTCACCGCCATGACGCGGTCCCAGTCCTCATCTTTGATCTCATCCAGCCTTGCAATGGCGATCACCCCGGCGTTGTGTACTGAGACGTCGAGGCGCTGGAATTGATTCACGGCGCGCTCAAACAGCGTTTCCACCTGGTCTCGGTCGGAGACGTCCACGATGTCCGCCAAGACCCGTGACCCAAGGCGTATCGCCTCAGCGGCGACCAACGACACCCGTTCCTCGTCGGCGCACAGGATGAGATCTGCACCTTCCGAGGCGAACCGCATGGCAATGGCCTCCCCGATGCCCCGGCTCGCGCCGGTGACCAGGACGACCTTACCTTTGAACCGATGGGGGATTATCATTGACTACGGCGAAAACAAGGCACGCCAGTGGCATCGTGTCGCCTACTGCGCCAGGAAGTGGCGCACATGCTCAAATCCCGACTTACCGCTGGTCAGAACCGGCAGGCCGAACTCGATTTCCGGCTCCGGGTAGCTGAGCAGGATGGAGGACATGGAAAGCTGAGCGAGAACGACACTGGAAAGGGCTTGCCGCTCGACCGAATCTCGGATGGCTCTCGCCAAACACTCGTTGTGCCCCGCTACATCGCCTCTCGCAAGCCTATCCCAGGCCTCCGGCAGGGAGCGTTCCTGGATAACCACTTTCTGCCTCAGCCGTGAAGCCGTCTCCTCAAGAAGGCTGCGCGTGCTGGAAACGGTTGGCCCATGCGTTGCTAGAATCAGCACCGTTCCTCCCAGGCGGGCAGCCTGTTCCAGCATGGGTTGGTCGATTTGGAACACAGGCACCCCTTTTGAGGCAAGGGCCGCTTGCACGGCTCGATAGGCGCGGTTCATGGTCGAGCATGTGATCAGGATCGCATCGACGCGGCCCAAGACCGCCAAATCCTTGGCGTAGCGGACAAAGGCCCTCACATTAGCGGCAGGTGGATAGAACTCGCCCCGCGCGTGCGCCTCCATGAAGTTCAGTTGGACGGCATCGTTGCCTGCGTTGACGAGCTGCGCCCCGGGCAAATACCGTCGGCCGAAAAAGTTGGACCACAGGGCAATCCAAGACGATCCGTTGAGCAGCCCGAGTCGTTTCCCCAGCAGTTCCGGTGCGCCTTCAGATTCCCTACCAAGATGGGCAACGCCCGTGACGCGCAAATAACTCTCGAAAAGCGCGAACGGGTCAAGCAAGATCTGTCGTGCTTCGCTCACGCCTGTATCCTTCTGGCTCTCACGATTCCGGGTGAGCCGCCATCCCGCATCAGCCGCTCGGGCGCGTGGTCTGTATACAATCACCTTTTTCTCAATCTGCCTGACAGGGCTTGAGGGCATTCATCTATCTATACTCTTTGAAGCAGCTTTTGCGCCTGAGGATTGTTGCGTAGAGCCTCATTCACCTGTGAGGTGCGGATGAGATGTGTCAGACGTTTGTGCCAGGTGATATCGCGCCACATGCCGACAAACTGCGGACCACAGAAGTTGCTGGTGGCAATCGCCACCCATTGACCGGTTGAGACGGCTTTCATGACACCCAATTCGCATACCTCCTTAACCCAGTCCCAGGGCAGCAGAGGCCAGTCTTTGTAGTTAATAACGCCCCAGCCTTCGGTCGTCATCAAGGGAAGCTTCGCCGTTCTGGCCGCTAAAGCCAGACGTTCAATTTTGTCGGTCAACAACCCCTGCCAATAGAGCGGCCTATCTTGATAGGTTTGACGGGCTTTCGAAACAAGGTTCTTATAAGCTTGGGGAGAGAAACGGCTATTGGAATACTCTATGATCTTATAGAATTCGCTATCATTCTCAGTGACCATCCAAATGTGATGCTCCAAAAGATCAAAGAACGACAGGTCTTTCTCGGCATAATATTCGACTCGATCGCCATTGAAGGAATAGCAGAGCGGCAAGTCAGGATAGTAATCGCGGATGATCTCAATGGATCGTCTCATCCATCTCATCGAGGTGTCCGTGTGCCAGTATCCCCAGGCGTGTTGAGGCGGATCGTTTTCAAAGAACGGCGCCCATAAGTCTCCCGGCCATTCGTTGCATAGGTCCACATACAGGATGGCGTCGAGTAGTTCATCCCTGGCGATTATCTCAAGGGTGCGCAGCCAACTCAGGGCCATCTTCTCTGGAGAGGTCAGATGCATCCTGGTATTGTCTGTGTCTTCCCGATACCAGGTTGACAAGCCAACCTTGATATTGCGCTTTTTGCATCTGGTGATAAAGAGATTGAGTGCTGGCTGCACGCATACTTTATTGATGTCAGGGCTGCCCCATGCCTGCTGATCCCAGACCGGAAACAGCGTCCACTCTTTCGTGGGGTTTTCGGCAATGAGGTGCGGGTAAGCGTCGATGCGGACGGCGTTATAACCGCGTTCCGCCAGTTCGTCCAGGGCTGTATCCCAGTCTTCATAGCCTGCGCCGGGCCAACGGCGTTCGAGCCATGAAAAATCCCACATGGCAATCGCCAAGGGGGTGATGTTCATACTTATGCCTTCCGGCTTCAGGCAACTCGGCGCGCTGCCTACTTGCTGAACCCGGACATCAGACCGCTGATCATGTTGCGTTGGGCAATTCCGAAGAGGATTATGGCCGGGATGGCTACAAGCACACTGAAGGCCATCGTTGGCCCCCAATCCGTGCGCTGGAACCCCATGAAGTACACAATCCGGACGGGCAGCAGCTGCAGGGTGTCCGTCTGAATAATCGTCAAGGCGAGCTGGAATTCATTCCAACTGTCAACAAACTGAATCATGCCGACCGCCGCCACGCCCGGCAGGGCCAGCGGCACGATCACCCGCCACAGCGCGCCGAGCCGGCTGCACCCGTCAATCATCGCCTGTTCCTCGATTTCCACCGGGATGGCGTCGAAGTAACCCTTCAACCACCAGATGGCCAGGGGAATCCCGCCTATCGCGTAGGTGATGACCAACCCGAGGTGCCGGTTGATCAGGTGGAGTTTCGCCAGCAGCACAAACATGCCGATGAGCATCAGCGTCCTGGGGATCATGTAGAACAGCAGCAAATACATGCCGAAGACGGCTTTGCCGCGGAACTCAAAGCGCGACATGGCGTACCCAGCCGAGGCCGTGATCGCCAGGTTCAAAACGGTGGCTAAGAAGGCGACCGACAGGCTGTTGTAGGTCGAGCGAAGGATCAGCGTGTTGGGATTGTTCAGCACGGCCAGGTAGTTCTGCCAGGTAAATTTGAGCGGCCAGAATTGGATCCGCAAATCGTGCAGGAACTCGGGGGTCTCAAACGAGGTCTTGACCATCCACAGCACCGGGATCATCGTGGTAGCCACGATCACGAGGCCCAGGGCGTAGATGACGAGGAGCCGGGTCGCCTTGCGCGGGTTGAGGCTGCGCCACCAGCTCAACGGCGCAACGGCGCCCGTCCGCCGGGCAGCCGGTCGGTCTAAGGGTCTCAGACTGTCTGGCAGGTCCATGCGCTGTCCTTCCTGTGGCGTCAGACCGCCCGCAATTCCCGTCTCGCGTTCCAGAGGATGACGCCGCCGAGGCCCAGCATCGCCAGCACCGAAACGGCCGCGCCCAGCCCCAGGTGGCTCCAGCGAAAGGCCTCGACCCAGCTCAGAATGGGCAGGGTGCTCGACCCATAGGCGAATTGCTGGCCCATGGCCCCGATGATCAGGAGGATGTCGAAGTGGTTCCACCACCACAGGATATGCAGCATGATGGCGATGCCGATGATCGTGCGCATCTGCGGCAGGGTGACATGGGAGAAGCGCGCTACGGCGCCGGCCCCGTCCACTTTGGCCGCGTCGTACAGCTCATCCGGAATGCCCTGCAGGCCTGACAGCAGCATGAGCGCCATGAAAGGGAAGCCGCGCCAGATGCCGACGACGACCAGGGGCCAGAGCGTCGAATCATTTTGGCCGACCCAGATCTTGGGGTCGTCCAGCAGGCCCCACTGGACGAGATAGTGATTGATCAGTCCGTAGTAGGGGTCGTACATCCACTGCCAGGTGAGCACCATGATCACCGTGGGCAGGGCGATGGGGAGCATGGTCAGCGTCCGGAACAAGCTTCGGCCCGGGAACCTTTCGTTCAGGACGAGCGCCACCCCCAGGCCGATCAAGAATTGCCCGCCGACCACCAGCACCGTCCACTGGATGCTCCTGACGAAAGATTCCTTGAAGAGCTTGGCCACCCCCACATCGCCGGTCCAGAGCTGCTGGTAGTTCCGCAGCCCGACGAACTGAGCGTCGTCGCCCACCCACCCGATGCTGGTGAAGGAGTACCAGATTCCGCTCAGAAATGGATAGATTGAAAATAAGACCAGCCCCACGACGGCCGGCACAATGAACCAGTAGGGGAGCAGGGCCCTTTGGACGCGGGGCCGCGGCAGTCCTAAGCGCATGTTTCACCTCCAGATTGACCGGCTGCCTGCCTTCCCGCAGGCAGCCGGTCGGGTTGTCGCGACACCTCTACGGCTGGTTAAGGATCGTCGCCCCTTGTTCTTCGATGATTTTTTCGGCCTCCGCGAAAGTCATCTTGCCGGCCGCCACGTCCACCAGGGTCGGGGAGACCACGGTGTCCCGGAACTCCGGCAAGTGCGGGTTGAACGGGACCGAGAAAGCCTCGGCCTTGGACAGGTAGGTGCGGATCGTGTCCCAGTTCGGATCGCTCTTGAATGGGTCTTCATTCAAGCCCTTCAGATTGCCCGGGAGCATGCCGTTGCCGTAGGCGTAGACCGCGGCGTTTTCGGGCCTCATGATGAAGAACAGGTACTCGGCCGCTTCGGCCGGGGTCTGGCAGCTCTTGGTCAGCACCATCCCCTCGCCGCCCGCCTGGTAGAACACGTGGTCCTCCGACGTGGCCGGCGTGGGCATGACGCCCAACTTGAAGCTCGGGAAATTGTCGTGGATGATGGGGATGGCGAAGGTCTCGCGCAAGATAATCGCGGCCTTCCCGTCCGCGAACATCTGGTGCAGGGCATCGCCGCCCAGGCCGATCGCCTCCGGCGGCGCAACGCCCAACTGGACCGGGCTGAGGAAAGACTGATACACATCTTGCCCACTCTCGTCCAGGAACCAACCCCACTTGCCGTTTTCCTCGCGGATGACGGCCTGCCCCATCCGCCCCTGGGCGAAGAGCATGCCGTTTTCCCAGACCTTCTCGGCCTCCAGCCGCGCGACGTAGCCCCACTGGACGACGTTGGCGCTGTCAAAGCCGTCTTCGCCGAGGTGTTTGCCGTTGGCGTCGAGGGTCAGGATCTTGGCATTATCAAACAACTGCTCCCAGGTCCAGGGCGTGTCGGCCGCGGCCGGCTGGACGCCGGCCTTCTCCAGGGCGGCGGGATTGTACAGGAGCGTCAGAATCGGCTCGGCCAGCACCGAGGCATTGGCCACGATCGCCCCGTCGTCGGGGTAGGTGCGGGCCTGCCACTGGACTTCATCCGTCAGCGCACGCCGCTCCGCGGTCAGGTAAGGGCGCAAGTCCTGGACGTAGCCCTTGCGATAGAAGTCCAGGGCGTCCGGGGCACCGGTTTCCATGACGCAGGCGATGCCGCCGCTGGCGGCCGCGCCGGCTTGAATGTACGTCGCCTGATCATCCCAGCTGCCTTGAATGTACTGCACCTGGATGCGCCCGTTATACTCCTGATTGAACTTGTCGACCAGGGCCTGGCGGCCCGCGATGCTCGAAGGGAACCAGCCGTTGCTCCAGTACTGGACGACGACGGGGCCGGCGCCGGCGGTGGGCGCGGCGGTGGGCGTGGCGGCCTGGCTGCACGCCGCAATGATCATCGTCAGGACGATCAGGGCAACTAACCTTCTGTTCCACGGTATGTGTTTCATCTTGGGTCTCTCCTTGTTGGATTACAGTGCGGCG
>Ga0209431_10004393_pt1 | contig 11061 bp, 17 predicted proteins | sample RifCSP13_3_FD_184021 | JGI IMG/M metagenome (GOLD analysis project Ga0209431, IMG submission 184021) | Soil microbial communities from Rifle, Colorado - Rifle CSP2_sed 13_3 (SPAdes) (version 2) | ecosystem: Environmental > Terrestrial > Deep subsurface > Rock core/Sediment | place: Rifle... | reverse complement strand
TTCAAGTATGAAGGAGGCGCCATCAAGGTGCCGGAGGGATCAGGACTGGGTGTGAAGTTGAACCGCGACAAGCTGGAGGAGTACAGCGAGTTATATAAACGTCTGGGCGTCTACCCTTATGATCAAGATCCACTCAGGCCGGGATGGACTCCAACAATCCCTAATAATCGCTGGGCTGACCCGGCAGATGACCGCGCGCCAGCCATACGCCTGTGAGTTTCTAAACAATTCTTATACGGCCATTATGGCGACTGTTAGTCCCCAACTGATTCGCGCAGAGCAGCGCATCGTGTTGCCCCGCAGAGAGAATCAACACATGCGAAGAATTATCTTCTGGAAGAATCTCAGCATAAGGACGCTCGCCTCACTCATTATATTTTCGGCTCCTGTGGCCGCCCAGAAACAGAATGTTTCAAAGTCCGGGATTGACTCGGAATCATGATCTTGATGGAGGAAGGCAAGCTCGCCCTGAACGACCCTGTCGAAAAATATCTTCCAGAGTTCAAGGCGGCTACTCGCAAGACGGAGCATCAGTTAATTCCGATCACGATTCATCATCTGCTCACACACACCGGCGGACTACCATCCAATCGCCCTCCTGAGATAGAAGATATCACGATCACTCTTTGAGGACATTCTTATAGAGAAACAGAAGAGCCGCGAGCGCCTGATTCTGAGTTGAGGCCGCAACCTGTCGTTTGACTGCGAGATGAGTGAGGAATTGACTGACTTCGGCTGCCCCCATTTCGGCGGGGTGCCGCTTGCCGTGAAACAGGATGTATTGTCTAATCCAGTTGAGGTAGGCCTCTTCGGTGCGATAGCTATAATGGCGTGTGCGGATGAGGTCACGCACCTGTTCGAGTAGCTTAGTCGTCGATTTCATAAATACACTAACATACTCTAAGCTTGCAATTGCAGGCGTTTGGTGGCATGGTACCTGCGGAATTGGTCGACCATGTCCAGAAAGAGTCCTTATGAAATCCACTTGTCGCCAGCCGAGCGCGTCGAACTCCAGCGACGGGCCAACAAATATACGTTACCGTATTTTCAGGTCGTGCGCGCCAAGATGATTCTGCTTGCTGCCGAGGGCTGGAACAACGACGAGATAGCCGCGTGTTTGAGCAGCCGCCGCGAAGTCGTCTGCATGTGGCGAAAACGGTTCTTCGAGGAACGCCTCGCCGGCTTGGAAGAGCGCTCTCGTCCGGGCCGGCCCCGGACTTTTTCCCCCAGAACTCGTCGTGCAAGTTAAAGCGCTGGCTTGTGAAATGCCCGCCACGCACGGTCTGCCGCTGTCTCGCTGGAGCACCGCCGATCTGGTCGGCCACGTCTGTCAGTCGGGTTTGGTGGCTCGCATCAGTGGCAGCACCCTCTGGCGCTGGCTGCACCAAGATGCTATCCGCCCCTGGCAACATCGCAGTTGGCTGTCCCCACGCGACCCCAACTTCGCCTTCAAAGCGGGACGCATTCTTGATCTCTATCAGCGCCACTGGGAAGGTAAGCCCTGAAAGACGATGAGTTCGTCGTCTCGGCCGACGAAAAAACAAGTATCCAGGCCAGGGCGCGCAAGCATTCCACGCAACCCTGCGGACCCGGTTCGCCAATGCGCGTTGAGCACGAGTACCGACGCTGTGGCGCCTGGGTTTACTTGGCCGCTCTCGATGTCCATCGCGCTCGCGTCTTCGGCCGTTGCGAAGCGAAAAACGGTATCGTCCCTTTTGATTCTCTGGTCGACCAAGTCATGACTTGCCCGCCTTACAGCGTCGTTTTATCGAGCGGGCTGCCCAACAAATTAAGGATTCTTGTCGCGCGAGTCTTCGAGCCGCGACAAAATCCAGGGTTGAATTAAATCCGCGGGTGCAAGTTGCGTTTATTTGGAATTCCAAACAAAGCCTTGCAGCTGACGGCGCGATAGGATGCTTCTTAAGTAGTCTGGTTGACCGCTGCTTGGATGCTGATCGCGCGCCGCAGCTGAAGGCCAGCGTTATGCGGCTCACTTGAGTCTCCGGTAGAATCCGCTGAATGGCTCGAATCGATTTCGAGATCGTCAGCGAGATAACCAATGTCGAAACTGTCGCAACCGGCACTGGTGTTCGTGATCGTGCGCGTTTGCGGAAACAATACGGTCGCGGCAGATGGCGTAAAGTGAAAGGCATTGCCATGGTGCGTCTGCCAAGTGGTAGGATACGATTGGCTGAGATTCATTGGTATGAAGCGCACGGCATCGGGAAGAAAGAATTTAAATTGAAGTTGCCGTTCTTAGATTAGCTATGAAGAAAAAAGCATCAGCGCAGTTTGTTGTTTGCCTCAATAATGAAGGCTACAAGGCTTCTTTGGAGGTCGGGAAGCTCTATCGGTTTATTCCTGATGAGGACGCTGAGGCGGAGGGGCTACTTCGTGTTGTTGACGAGAGCGGGGAGGATTACGCTTTCGAGGCAGAGCGGTTTCATCCTGTCATCCTGCCACCGCCGGTTGAGAAAGCGCTGTTGGCAGCATCTCATTCCTAAACATCGCCGCATAACAAGCGGCTCAAGCGGACGCGCAATTAGCGTGCTTCTTATCTTCAACGTTGAAGGCGCGCCGCTTAGCCGCAGCGTTCGGCGTCTCACTTATTTGATCTTTCAGGCGTCGCAATGTGACAGGGCCCTAAACGGTTCTTTCTTGCCCTTTTAATCACGTTACTCTGGTGTGCGGATTGCCCTGCCATAAATCGTAAGTCCCAATCGGAGGGAGAAAGTATGTTCAAGAAACGGTCTTCTGAGTTCGCGCGCTTCGCGATGCGTCTTCTCCAGACCCCCCTTCCACAACCAAAAGAAGGAGAACACCATGCTTAACAAATTCGCGTCCATCGTACTCGTCGCTGCGCTAGTCTGCGCGCTCGCCGGGACACCTGCCTTCGCCAATACCCCGTCTAAGCCCGGCGCTAAAACAGGCGGGACAGCCGACCGACCGGATGCCGTTATTGAGGCGGATAAAGTGGTGAATGAGAAGTTGCGGGCGGCGATACTCAAACTCGTCACCGACGCCAAAGCAGAAGGCAATGTTGTGACGTTCCCCCGTCCGCAAATTCAATCCCCGCACAGAAACAACCTGTCTAAGGGGGCGAAGATCGCCATCGGGGTCGGCATCGCAGTCGCAGTCGTAGTGGCGGTGATACTTGTAAAGTATTGCAGGAATGAGCAGGGCTGCTAGAGCACGGCCTGAGCCTGTAACCGCGCGCCTAACAAATTAAGAATTAGTGTGGCGCGGGCATGATGTTCAAGGTGCGGGGCGGTCAACGAGCCGCCACTTAATTTCTGGGTTGAGCTAAATCCGCAGGCTCAAGTTGCGTTATTTGGAATTTGAATAGCCTTTTGCGTGAGGTAGGTGGAGAGCTTTCTACTTAGCAGCACGCGTTTCAGCCGGATGCGCCAGCCAGAAGAAGAGCAGTGCTGGGCAAATGCCTCACAAAGCAGTTCTAGTTGCCTCACCAAAGCAGCACGAGACAGAGGAGTAACAGACTGCCGGGTTAGTAGCTGGACAGCAGACCGTGCCAAACGACTGAGAGGGCTGCGAGTGAGTGGCGATTTCATGGTCATGGGGGCACCTTGCGTTGCGGTAGCAACACTCGAATCTCAAACAACTGGCCAATGTGACAAAGGGGACAGCGAGCGGTCGCTGATGCTGGCGCCACTGGCTCAGTGAGCAGCGAGTGAGGCGTTGAATCGACGGCGGCGGTAGTAGTAGTCGCACTCAAGAGTGTGCGCGCTTGCTCCAGTTGCGCCCTACAAGCAGGACTCCAGATACCGTAATACCTGACCTTAGCGCAGCCGCGCGGCAGTACATGCAGCAGGAAGCGGTGGAAGAACTTCTGAGCCGGGAGCGTGACGCGGTGCAGTTGCTGACTGCGGTTGTCGCGATAGCGAAAAGTCACCTGCCCATTTTCAAAGCGCTCCAGGCGAGAGTTACTAATAGCCACGCGAAAGACGTACCGGGCGAGATAGTTGAGCACTTCGCGGCCCTGGCCCGCGGCTTTGCAATTTGACCACCCAGTCTTTCTGCCACACTTGACGGGGCACCTGGTTGAGCAAGCCAGACTTTTTCAACGCAGCACAGAACTTGGCCCGGAAGATCAGGGAGAGCGCTCCTTCAGGCAATAAGAAGGCTGCGTGCTTGGTCGCCTTTTTCCTGAATCAGCCGCAGGTTGATGCCCGCTTCCAGCAAATGGGTGGCGTAAGAATGGCGCAAAGTGTGCACATGGGCGCGCTTGGCAATGCCAGTGCGCAGCAGGGCGCGACGGAAAGCACTCTGCAGACTGCTGCGGGTGACTGGGCCACCATCGTGCGCCAGACTATGGGCCAGCCCGTGCCGCGTCGGTGCCGGGAACAACCACAGCGGTGAGCGATGCGTGCGCCAGTGCGCCCGCAGTAGTGCGAGCGTCGACTGCGGCAGCGGCACGTAGCGATCTTTCTTATTCTTGCCATGAATGTGTAACACCATCCGGGCACTGTCGACATCCGGCACCTGCAGGTGGGTGCCTTCCCACAGGCGCAAGCCGCAGGCATAGATGGTTTTCAGGCAGGCCTGATAGACCGGGATGCGCACCAGCGCTAAGATCTGGCGCACCTCTTTCCGGCTCAGCACCACGGGTAACTTCCACTCGCGTGGCGGTCGCACAAAGCGCAGCGTGGGCCAGGCTTGTTTTAGTGTTTGCTCATAGAAGAACTTAATCCCACAGAGCGCGATGGTGGCAGTAGGCCGGGCAATCTTCTTCTCAGTGGTCAGATAAAGAAAGTATTGACGCAGGTCTTCATCGCTGAGTTGGTCCGGGCGGCGGTGGTAATACTGGGCCAGTTGCCAGACGGCGCGCGCGTAAGCCTCCTGAGTTCTTGCCGAGAGTCCCCGCAATTGCATATCCTCAAGCATCCGTTGTTGTAACGGTGACATAGCAGTATCTCCTTCCGGGGAGGGGAAAAGTGAATCGGCCAGAAACACCATGGTCCTCCCTGGAAGGAATACTGTAGCTATTGACCTCTTTAAGGGAATGGGAAAGCGTTAGTAATCGCCCGTGAGTTTTTATCTATCCGCCCGCAGGCGGATTTAGTTCAACACGCGCTTGCAGCTGACGGCGCGATAGCGTGCTTCTCAAGCAGCTTTATTCTTCGCAGATTGAATGCTGATCGCGCGCCGCAGCTGAAGCACAGCGTTCGGCGCTACCTGTTATCGTCACAAGCACAATGCCCAGAATCAAAACAGAAGAGTTGTTGGCCATTCTTGACACCGGCGATTTCACAGCCGTTAGATTGAAAGGACTGCAGAACGGCTCGTTTTATATGATGATTGAAAGTGCTAAGGGTTCTTTCATCCACGAAAGCTCTGATGGCAGTATCAAGGAGTATCCCAAAGCAGACAATGCCTTGGCGTGGCTAAAGAGAAAAGCGAGCATCAAAGAAGTGGTCGTAGATATTGAAATCTGGCAAGTCGATTCGGAGAAGAGGTAAGGCTCTCGAGTTTCGATGTGATCTCGGTCATGAAGAGGCCAGAAAGATCGCGACAGCATGAGACCGTTCATCGACGGCGCGCCGAACGTATTAAGAATTCGTGTGGCGCGGTGAAGTAGATGCAACGGGCCAAAGACCCAACGAGCCGCCACACAATTCGGTGTTGAACTAACCCGGGTCTGACCGAAACTATTCAACTTTCGTCTTTGGAGTTTGAACGGCGCTCAGCTTGCGTAGTTAAGGGGCGCATTGCGGAGTGAACGGGGAACGGTGAGGGCTGTGAAGTTGAAGGGCAACGAGCGCAAGAGGCGTCGGTCGCTGCGGGGCGAACTTTTTTGCTGCTCTGACCACTGCCACGTCTAGCTGGGGCTGGTCGAGCGCATAGTTTTTGGAGTTGCGGGCAGAGTTCTCCGTTGCCGCCGCTGCTGGTGAGCCACGGAAAGGATTTCGCGCAAAACAAATTTCGATAGTCAGTCACTGAGTTGATCATGTTGCTCAGGGCGGTCGTGCGCGGTGCGGTTTCAGGGTTTGCATCAGCCGCAAGGCGCCGCCGCAGTTTGGGCAGCGAAGTGCGGTTGACGGTTGGGCCGGCGCGTGCAGCGGCGGCGCTTTTTCATTTGGGCTCTCAGCGAGCGGGCTGGGCGAGAGCAGTTGCCGGGCCTGGTCCAACAGGCGCCGCTTGCTGGGGCTGAGCAGACCGTAGTAACGCACCTTGATGAAGCGCGGTGGCAGGACGTGTTGGAGGAAGCGGCGGATGAACTCCTCAGCGGGCAGCGTGCAGCTCTTAATTCGATCGGTGGCCGACTCTTTGTAGGCTAAAGTGACGTTGCCATTTTCCAGCTTACGGATGCGGTTGTTGCTGATCGCGACGCGGAAGACGTAAGGAGCAAGATACTTGAAGGCGGCGACGCCCGTGCCGACCGGCTCGCAGTCAACTACCCAGTCTTTTTTCCAAAAAAAGCTCCGCAATTGGAACAGACCTCGATGTAACGATTTGGCATAGCAGTTGTTTCACTGCCTTCTGGACAGTCGAATAGCTGAGCCTGTCTCACGGGAACACCTGAAGGGGATGATTACTGTGGCTCTCGGTCTTGGTTTACGAAAACGGGAACAACTAAACCTGCGACGCGATCAGGTAGATTTCTCGCGGAATGTGGTTGTGGCCACGAAGACCAAAGGGCGAAAGAATCGTGAAATCCCTATGGACGTCTTGAACCCCGAAGTTCGTGAGATCCTGCTCAAGATGTGTGGCGGGAAGAAGTCTGATGATTATGTGTTTGGAAACCCGGGGGCAGGTAAACCATTCACGGACATCAAGCGCTCCTTTCACACAGCATGTCGAATGGCGAGGATCGAGGGACTCTGGTGGCACGACCTGCGGGCCACGTTCTGTACGCGTCTAGCGCTAGCTGGATACGAGGCTCTAACAATAATGACTCTGATGGGCCACAAGGATCTGAAGACGACGATGCGATATGTTCGGGCCGTCCAGCTTCAGAGAAATGTGCGTTCTCAGAATTTTGTCCACAAATTGGCCACACAAGAGATACGGCCGCCAGTGCTGGCAGCCGTAAGTTGTTGATGTTATTGGTCGGGGCGAGAGGATTCGAACCTCCGACCTCTCGGTCCCAAACCGAGCGCACTACCAGGCTGTGCTACGCCCCGAAATCCGATGGAGAATCATAAACTGAAAATTCCAAGAGTCAAAGAGATAGCCGGTCAAGAAATAAGAACTGGTAGCAGTAGTTCGAGATGGCCGGTCAAGAATAAGTGGTGGCACTGGTTCATAAGCAGTACCGAACTGGTAGCCTCCGAATTTCAAGTCTTAGTAAAGCGTCTCAGCTTTGTCGCTTAGGAATTGCTCACCTTCTGCTGCAAGCCCCCTGAATGGTGCGGATATAAACTACTGCTATCTGCCTCCGTCCTGACCGTGTTGGAATGACCAGTGGGAGTCTTTTAACGGCACCATTTATTCGTGCAACCTGGCGAGATCGATCACCATGTTACGCGGGGGTTAGCTTAGCGCCAGTAAATCATTCAGAAATTGTCTTATGCCGACGAGAGCACGAGCACGATGACTGATACTGTTCTTGATCTCTGCCGGCAATTCCGCAAACGTCGAGGAATAATTGGTGGGTACAAATATCGGATCGAAGCCGAAGCCATTCTCTCCCCGCGGCTGGTCGGCAATTCGGCCCTCACAGGTTCCCACTGCGATCTTTAAAGGACGGAGATCGGCAATTACCATCACGCACACAAAGCGAGCTAACAACTCGGAATCGCCGGTCCTTGAAAGGTTCGACAGTAGCAACCTTATGCTCTCTGCATCCGACGCTCCATCACCGGCATATCGGGCGGACGATATCCCCGGCGCGCCGTTTAGCTGGTCCACTTCCAGTCCGGAATCGTCAGCCAGGGCGAGCAGACCGGTCTGCTGCGAATATGCCCTTGCCTTGATAAGGGCATTCTCTTCGTATGTCGATCCGTTCTCGTTCGGTATAGATATATGAGGAAAATCTGCAAGGAGCCGCAATCGCAAGGGCAAATACCCGAGTGTGCTTTGGATCTCCTGAATCTTGCCAGGATTTCTGGTACCGATTAGTAGTTCCAGTCGCGCCATGCGGAGTTGACTGAGAGATTCAATCTTGCCTTGCTTCCCCGGATTCGGGACGCAAGAGCGGCACCAGAACGCCAAAGAGTCCGAACGACGATCGTGTTTGTCTCTCGAAACCGTGATCAGTGAGAGTTGTCTCAGTCGCCGAAAAAGGTAACTGCGCAAGCAACTGGTTGATTCGCGCACGGTCTTCGACAGCAGGCAAGCGTTGGCCCAGTTGCAGTATGCTTGCCAGGAATCTGCTCGCTCGTTCACTGTCATCGGAATAGGTCATCATACCTGCCTGAGTTGTGGACCGGGCAAAGAGTGTGACTCGCTCAGACAGACCCGGATACATGCTCATTCCAGACCCGGTTGCGCGGACAAAGTCGCGAACCTCAGCCGACGGGCCCAGGACTACGTACTGGCCCGTTAAAGCTGCGGCGGCGCCGTTTTCGAGCTGATCAAATATTTTGCTGTTCCCGCTCTGCTCCTTGAACGTGTTTGCTGTTGGCCTTTCTATAGACTCGCGGAACGAACGTTCATCGCGAAGTCGGGCAATCAGGAGCGAGTGCTCGGGATCTTGCGCGCGCCGTATACTGATGATGTTCGAATCCACTGCTTCCAAAAACCGTTTTGGCTTCTGAATTCCATAAGAGAGCAGGGCGGATTCCAATAATGAGTCGAAAACCACTGCAGAAAGTGTATCCAACTGAGGACCGATTGCCGACTCGAGGCTTTGCCATGCAGCCAGCGAATCTTCATAGTTGTAGATTGTCAGCGACCGCACGTCTGTAGGGAGCGTTTCGAGGACGTGTCGGTCCGCGACGCCAGGCTTTCGCAGGGGTACGAGCCTGGAAACTACTGCCGGTTGCAGCAAGAAGAGATAGTGATCCTCAATGCCTCCAGTGGCTGAGGTAGCAACCCAACCAATGCTGCCAAGGATTTTTGTGGCACTAGTGACAATGAGTCGCTCCAGCCGCAGGTCTCCGGGCGCTCTGCCAAAGAGCAGTGGGATTCCGAGAGAAACCAGACGAGCGGCATTCTTTGAGGAGATGAATCCAAAGGCCAGTCCCTCGTTGCTGGAGAGCATTTCCCTCATCTGTTGCAACTCGCCGGAGTCGCGCAGACTGGGATACTGGCCCAGCCTTGTCGCCAGACAGTTCCTGACCGCGCGCTCGTTATTGCCTATTACCACAAGCGTGCCGTTCAGTGCGCAAACTATTTGTCGCGTTGAGTCGGGGGCAGTCCATTGCATGAACTCTGTTGGGCCATCAGTGCTGCGGCTGAAAGTTGGTTGCTGGTAGGCACTCACCGCAAAGTCGCTGAGGGTCTTTTCTACCAGTGGTTTGATTCGCCAATTCGAAGTGTGAGTTTCGACAAGAATGGCAGCGTCAGGCTTGATCTTCAGTGTAGTACCTTCATCGACAGTGCCCAGCTCAAGGATGACAAAGGCGACCTGCGCACGGGCCAACACTACCTGTTGCGTGGGACCCAGACCGGTCCACGCCAATACTTTTTGGAGCCGTGTAAGTTTCGCGGCGGTCGAAAAAAGACCCAAGGAATTTAGGGACCTCCAGGCGTCTGTATTGATGATGGCTTCAGCAACGTCGGTGAGGCTATTGGATTCCAGATAGAGGAGACAATCGCCCGGTGCATAGGCAGCCATATCCGATTTTTGAGGCCGGTTCCACCAAAGCCAAGAGCCGGCGACAAGCACAAAAAAGACAAAGACGGCAAGGAAGCGGCGTAGCCTATTCATTTGCACTGATCGTATCCTGAGGGTTCGATCCGAGCAAGCAACTGACTAGCCTTCCTAGCCTTCTTGAATCCGGGAGTCCGAAATTGATGAGCGTTCATGACTCGTGTTACTTTTGACGCGCGAACTGAGATCCGGATTTCTCCAGAAGTGACCTATGCCATATCGGGAGCTATTTGCTCAAGCAGCGGCGGAAGCTGATTTTGACGCCTTCCTGGAGGAGTTGAAGGAAGCGCTAAGCGACGAACGCCGAAATCCAAACGACGTGGTGAGGGACACGCTGTATCAACTTTATTTTGGTCCCGGGGTCTCCTCGTCATCCCCAACATCCGGGCCGGAGCTAAGCAAGTTGTCGACGGCTGCGCGCAGCGTTGTGCACACTTTTGACCCGCGCAACATTACCACCGAACCAGAGTATTACGCCGAAATTGATCAGAAGCTCTACGCGGAACGCAAGCCTTTCATTTGGTTATGGCAGATGTTTGATCGCTCACCTCTGGGACAGAATGCCTTGCTGGGTCATCGCTTCCGACGCCTGCTGGCGCCGTCTATCTTTCGCAGTGTCGGACGGAATTTCAAATGTTGGCATTTTGTTGAGTGGTCCTTTGGCTACAACTTGTCGTTTGGAGATAACGTGGTGATTCATCGCCATGTCTTATTGGACGACCGCGGCGGGATTGAGATTGGAAATAATGTGTCAATCTCCGACTACGCCAACATCTATTCCCATAGTCACGATATCTACGATATTGAGAAGGTCGATAACCGCGTGACTCGAATTGGAGACGGATCGCGGGTTACCTATCACGCAACGGTGTTGGCTGGAACGCAGATTGGGGAGCATGCAATGATCGGCACCGGCGCAGTTGCAACGAGAGATATCGCGCCTTACAGCATAGCCATTGGCGTGCCGGCCAAGGTGGTGAAAGTAAAAAAGAGCAAAGACAACAAATTGACCGCCGTGCAAGGTGATTAGCACTCTTCCCCTGCGGGAGATGGCCGGCCGCGCGTTATCCCCGATCCTACCCTGCTTGTGGCGACTGCCCTCCCACGGCCCTTCTTCTTAGGAGCCCACTGAAGAAGACACATTGGCCCCGGCGACAATCGAGATAAACGGAGCCGCTGCCCTCCAAAGACAGCTCTTGGAGACTTGGACTTTCGCTGTAACCCCTGCAAAGGCCGAATTTAAACGAAGCAAAATAGCGGTTGACAATGTTTAGACCCGTAGGTTA
>Ga0209431_10004390_pt1 | contig 11063 bp, 19 predicted proteins | sample RifCSP13_3_FD_184021 | JGI IMG/M metagenome (GOLD analysis project Ga0209431, IMG submission 184021) | Soil microbial communities from Rifle, Colorado - Rifle CSP2_sed 13_3 (SPAdes) (version 2) | ecosystem: Environmental > Terrestrial > Deep subsurface > Rock core/Sediment | place: Rifle... | reverse complement strand
ATATTGGTTGACTTCCCTGTGGAGTCGAACTTAATTTACGCACAAAGTGGGTCCAAAATAATCCCAAGATGGTGACCGAATCGCATCTGACCCACACCTACAATTTATCAGCAATCTCTAAAACCAATCACTTTGTATTCATTTTAAGATATTACATGGAATCCATTTTCATTATTTTTTCATGGGCTATACTTTTAGTTTCAGGATTTGACGATTCTGTTCCATCAACTGGTGACAAGACTTTCAAAATAGAGTATTCTGATATTGTTCAATCAATTAAAACAATATCAGACAAGACTCTGGACTTTTGGGGATTTGAGATTGAATTAAAACAAAATTCAGCCGGTATTCTTGACATCAAGATCCCAAAAAATTTTCCAACTCCGGCAAGCTTTACAGACACATGGAGTTATGGTGACAGTCCCTTTGTGCTGGGAGATAACATAGAAATAGCATATGAAAAGGTCGAAGAGCCATGTTATTTTCATTACAGGATTCCAGTTGAAGGTAAGAAAAATGTAGAGATTTCCTATACTGTGATACTTACAGGAACGTGGAAACTTTACAGTCCAATACAATTTGACGAAGATGACCCTTGTTACAATAAGGTGTTTTATGTGCCACCAGTTGAGACGCCATTAAAGCAATTCAAATCAGGAGTTGCCGCAGAAGATGTCAAGTGTAAAGAAGGTTTCATGTTAGTAACCAAAGTGCATGACGGTTCTCCAGCATGTGTGCAGCCATTAACTTACAACAAGCTTGCAGAACGCGGATGGGCAAATCTTCTAGGCCCACAGATGGTATTCTATGTATTTGCAGATGACACTAGGTATGAAATTCCTTACAAAACAACTGGCTGGAGAAATAAGGTGTTAAACATGACGCTTGATAAGGAATACAATTCGTTTGTCGTAACTTTACAAACCAAAAACAAGGGAGAATTTACAGTCACGATTCCAAATGGTTTGATTGATGACAAAGTTGGAGTTACACAAAACGATGTTTTCATCTTTATACTTGTGGACGGAGAGGAAGTTGCGATTCAAAGTGAGAAAAAAACTGAGACCGGAAGGACTATAACAATTCCCTTCCCTGAAGGAGCTAAAAAAATAGAAATTATTGGGGCAGGTTTAATATAATAAATTTGTCACAAAAACGAATCATGAGCAATCTCTAAAAACATAGGAATCATTGGTATAATAAATAAAAAAGAGAAATGAAATCAATTCAGCAAAATCTTTTGGTTTTAATAGGTTGTATTGTTGTAGTTATTCAAATTAATCCACTTGACGACCTCGATAATACGGACGTGTTGGATCTCCTTCTAGTATGTTCCGAATAAATTCGATTATGTCTGACTGACCACCTTTATTGTCAATGGTTACATAAAGTAGATGTTCGTTATCCAAAGGCATAGTGACTCGTCTAATTTTTTCATATACTGCTAAGACATATTTTCCTCTACCAATTTTGTGTGCAAGCTTGTTACGTATTTTCCACGCATTCGCTGCATAATGAAGTGATTCATTGTTTTCATCATCAGTAAGAATACTGTTTGCACCTTTACGATGAACTGTGTGCAATATTTTTCCATCCATATCACATATTGTTGCAAATAGAACATTTTCGTCCACATTCATAATTTTGTCTAACAGCTGTTTAAAATCCATAATTGATAATAATGTTACATTTATGAAAGTCTTTCCAGATGCCTATCATTCGGTAGCCATTCGCACCAACTCAGAAATCGGTTTTCCTTTATCCTGAGAAAGTGCTGTTATTCCGCCAGTCAAACTTTGCGCTACAATTCCTTTTTTTGCAAATACATGGGCAGCCATGAGCGAAGTATTTCCCATCATGCAAACAAGCAATGTCTTACCATCAGCTCCTCCTAACGCTGTATCAATCTCCTTTGGAATCTCTTGGGTCATCAAAAGTCGCTCAACATCTCTTGCCTTTGGCACAAAGATCTTGCTTTTATCAAAACCAAGCGAATTTGCAATCAACTCTATTCCTTTATCTTGTGGAGTATACATTGTGTGAATCCAGAGAACTCTATTGTAGCTCCCAATGTCAGAAAGAGCTTCTTTAAGGTTAACCTCAAGACTGGCCTCCTTCTTTCCTGTCGTTTCCAAGTTCTTTCTGTACTTTTGAATTCCGTCCGCAATTATTACGACAAACTTTCCTCCATTACCAAAGTTTGCCATCTGTATTACCGCGTAAAGTGCTAGGGCACTGCTTTCACCCATGTCGTGACCTTTGTCTACGAAAAATTTCAGCAAACGTTTTGCCTGCACAAAATCTACTTCATGTTGTCCGCCGTATCGCTCAGGCTCGTAGAATTTCAATCCAAGAGCTTTTTCTTTTGTCCTTATTCCCGCAACATCTTGATTACCTAATGAAAAGACTACATGTAGCGATTTTTTTCCAAATTTTTCCATCATATATCTGCTCAAGCCACCTGAAGTGCCACCTGTACCAAAAGTGCAGGCAATTCTAAAATCTGAAAGTGACTGGCCTTGTTCGTGCAATTGTTGATCAATCTCAGCTCCAGTCACAGTTCTATGTACATCGATGTTCAACTCGTTGTCGTACTGTTCCGGACAGAAACTGCCATAGATCTTTGCAAGAATCTTTGCCAAGTTTATGATGTCCTGTTTTGCAAGGAGCGCTTCTACCTCAGAACTTGATTTATCAAAAATTGCAGGATCAAAACCTAATTCAGAAAGCTGTGAGCGAATGTTTAAAGCGGTTGCTTTGGCAACCAAAAGATTCGGGTTGTCCTTCATCCCTGGAGCAGGGCAGATGTCCATGTCAAGATTTAAGATACGTGTTTTCTCGTTTCTCAACTCCTCAAAGACTCCTTCCTGAAGCTTTCTTGAAACAAGGGTAACGACATCAAGACCAATCTTTCCTATTTGTCCAAGAGCTATCCCAAAGTTACCCGATGTCGCTTCGAATATTGTCTGTCCGCCCCTAAGCTTCCCTGTTACAATAGCATCATGGACAATATGGACTGCCGGCCTTACTTTTATCGAGCCTGCAAGCAAGTTCGAATCAAACTTGCCAAAAACTTTAAGATCGTTATCAGCAAGATTCAGGCCAAACTCTTTTCTCGCACACTCTTTCAAATCTTCAGTAATGTCAATCAAGGGCGTAGCATTGACAACCTTTCCGCCGTCTGGTTTTTCTAAATGCGGAACCTTACTCCATATCTCTCGCTCAAAATGTTCAAGCAGAATGCTGTCAACGTTACTTCCTTTATTTTGGTCCTGCAATTTTTCCACTGTATAATCATACGCAGTAAGGTTTTATAAAAGATACATAAGCTTTCAATCGTTTTGTGCCTTGATTTGCATCCATATTTCGCCAAAATACGACCAAGATGGTAACCTAATCTCCTTGGACTCGAACCTACAAAATGAAACAAACATTGATGATATGAAACGATCAAATCAGAATCTAACAAACTTTCACTCTAGCGATTTTTTTCGATGAGTTCTTGTAGGTAATTCTGATCAGAAAGTGAGAGTGGTTCTTCTTTTCTAAGAGCAAGTAGAATGGTATACAAACGCATTGTATCTCCTATTCCTTCTTGCATCATAATTACAACTGATTTCATTAAGTCGTCTGAAGGACTTTTTCTAATTGGCGTTGCAAACGATAGTTGATATCCATCCGGATCTCGCATATGAAAGAATCTTTCACCCCAAGAAGCGTCTGCAGGTTCATTTTCAAAAGAGACTAACTTTGAAATACTATCATCATTTTTCAAGTGAGAGTACAGTTCATCTACGTCATCTGTATGAAAAATTATTCTTCCAAAATCTCTTGTATTCTTTTCGCAACTATTTCGTAGCTCCAAGTTTAGGAACATTTTGCTGGCCTTGCCAGCCTCGTATGTAGTAAAAGAGTCATTAGATGCGCCGCCGCATACCAGTTCAAAACCAGGTATCATAGAGTAGAATTTGCATGACGCCTCCATATTTCTAACTACTAGCGTAATTGCAGATAACCTGTATACTTTCACTTCATGTATGATGGTCAATCGCATTATAAATAATCAAAAGTCCTTGCTGCTTCACTAGTGCCAAAAATACAAATAGTAAGAATGCAATAGTGGTATAAACGATGACTGAATTCATATGTCCTGATTGTGGAAAAAGGCTTTACCACGAAAACGAGACAACCCTGGAAATTGAAAAAGGCGTACACAAAAAATTTTGTAGAAAAACACCAGGAGATACCAAAAGTTTTATGCATAGAGGCCCAAATGACAATGATCCCATAGATAGAGAAAGGGCAACTGACAACGAAGGAAAACCAATACTAAAACGCTAAGCCGCTTTAATTTTTTATAGTTTTTTGCTAATTACAAATCTGTTTGGTGCCCTAGTCCCCTCTGATCCGCCTAAATTAATTAATCGATTTAATGAAATGTGAATCAAAAATTTTCATTTTTCTAGATCATTATTAAATAACTTCATAACTTTAATCTAGATGTTTCATCACTTGCTTAATTTTTTCAATCAAATCTTTTTCTTCTAGCGCTCTGATAACCAAAGTTCTCATGTTTCTTATTCTAGCTGAATCTTCGTCATACATCTTGTATGCCTCAATTATACCGTAAAAGTCATAATTTTCAAGATAGAACTTGATGGCCTTTATTAGTTCAACATAATCATCAGAAGAATAATCTAACTTTTCGATTTTTTTGCAAACAACCTTGAACACTCCCTCTATTTTCCCAATCTGTTTTTTTATAACATCAAGATCATCTGGTTCGCCTTTTAGTTCATTTAAAACTGTATGTGCTTCAAGTGTCTGAGTCAAAAGGCTTTTGAAATAGTCATCCATAACATTGATCACATTCCATAACGAATACCTTTTAATTTCATGGAAGATTAGTTTTCTTATGGTAGAGATATTATATCAAGATCTAAGCAACCAAGACTTTCAAAATTTCTACATTGCCATACCAAAAAACTGGAAAGGCGGAAGGGATAATGAGGTTACGGTTATAGTTTCTGATATTTGTGTGGTCATCCCACAAACAATTTCAGGGGCTACAGGTGAATTAAAAGTTCTTAGACTCCTTGAGGCAATGATGGAAGGCGGTGTAATTAATGCTGGGGACATTCAAAAAGCAATAGAACACATATTGTAACTATTTGACAAAACTAAACGAGGATCTAAATTAGACACAAAACATATGCTCAAACCTTAAAGAAGCATCATAAATCATATTCTTAAAAATCGAAATTTAGGAATTAAATGACATTTGATACGAACCGTTTACTGTGTATTCAGAATGAGAATTTACTTTTTTTCTTTTCTTAATTCTTCTTGTTCTTTGATTGCTTCTTGTAATTCTTGGTTTTGCTTATGGAGTAGAATCTTTGTTTCTCTAATCTGTCTCGAAATCCAATCAATCTTTTTCTGGATTCTTTTGTCTTCTTCTTCTTCTTCAAAATTCATAGTTATATCCTTAAACTTTTTCCTCTTTTATCCGTACCTGAATTACATTTGATACGAACAGTTAATGGGTCCAAAATAAAGTCATGATGATACCCTGCCCCATCGGGCCCATAGAATTTTTTTATGCATAAATGCTACACAAAATTATGGAACATTTGTCAGCAATCTCTAAAAACAAAGGTAATTAATTGAATCTAAATAAACTGGAAAAAGGTTCATTCTAAATTTGATTACTGTGGTATTCTCAAATGTAGAGTAATCACAGGCACAAATTTGTTAATAAAAAAAGATTTCTAGTTTTACTGGCAACGTAGACTGTTTGTCCGAAATCAACCTGAGACAGTCAAACTATTTCATTTGATGTCTTGCGTGTTGTGCTGCATCCATTACGGTATGTATTGTGTCCTGTGCTGCCCTTCTTGTCTCTTTTACAGCACGAACTGTATCGCGTATTGTACCGTTTTCATTTAGCTCAGCAGCTGTTTGACGAATGTCTTTTGCAGTATCACGAGCTGCAGCGGAAGCTTCACGTATCGCTCCTGCAAGCTCTGTAATTGCGCCACTTTCACGCAAAGTCTTTGATGTGTTTCTTACCATCGCTGAATATTCTCTGATGTTTTCTGCAATGTTTTTTATTGTTTCAACAGTTTTTTCTGCTGAATAGCTAGATGCATATTCGCTGTTCTTGCCAGTTTTTTGTTTCATTGTTTCGAGAGTCATTGTTGGTATAAAGTTTGAAATAATAAATAAAGCCCGCGTAGCATTGATACTTTTTTAAAAAAAATTTTGCAAAGGATAATTTGTTAGTGATATTAATATCTAAGAAATTTTTTTCATTAGTGTGGCAGAAGAAAGAACTGGAAAGATAAAAGACATCAAGGAAACTGTTTCCGGTGCAGTAGAACTAATGAACCAGCTAAGAAAGCCTGGAGTGCAAGAATCCTTTGGCAAGATTATGGATGCTGCCATGGTTGCCAAGGAGATAATCAAGGATCTCACAACGCCAGAGATGGTAAAAAACATAGAAAATTTTCGCCTAATATCAGAAAACATGAATCAGGCCTCCACAAAAATGCAAGATACCATAAAACACCTAGAAGAGACAGGCGTCATAAGCGAAGCCAAAGGGTTGATGAGATCAGCGAAAGGTGTGATGGAGTCGGTTGGTGAGAACAGTCAAGATCTGCCACAAATGAGTACTGCCATTAAAGAAATGATAAATTCTATGAGGGATTTGGCTGACGAACTAAAAATGACTGTTATAGATTCTAAAAAATCTGGGGCAGTTCATAGTATCAAAGAGACCATTCAAGATGCATCAGAGATTTACAAAACAACAACGTCTATGTTGTAGACGCAAGGTAGTCGTGAGTTAAAACCAATACAAAAGACTTACAGGCAGTAGGTTTAGACATTATTGGATGGAACGTAAAATCAATTCTCCTGACAAAAAAACAATTGAGCACATGGCTAGCCTGAGTTGGGATGATCTCATGCTTTTTATGCATAAAAAATATGGTAAGAAAGTCACACAGGATTTTCTAAAAAATTACACATATCGACTACAAAAACTAAAGTGGCGTAAAAATCAAAAATGGAAATAAAAAATAAAACATGCCACAAAAAACCTACAAGTTAGCTTCCGACTTGGAAATTTGCCAAATCCTAAACGGCATGTGGCAGGTAGCAGGTGTCCATGGTCAAATTGATCCAGAATCTGCCATCTCTGAAATGCTTTCGTACCACGGTTCTGGTTTTACAACATGGGACATGGCAGACATTTATGGGCCTGCCGAAGAATTCCTTGGTGAATTTCGGAGAAGAATTTCAAAGGTAAAAGGCCAAGACGAACTTGACAAAATACAGGCCCTGACAAAATTTGTGCCAAATCCAGGTCCAATGACTAGATCAATTGTAGAACATTACATCGATAGATCAATTCGCAGAATGAATGTTAATTCAATTGATCTGGTTCAGTTTCACTGGTGGGATTATAATGACACGAGATATCTTGACGCATTACACCATCTCTCCAAACTTTGTGATGATGGAAAGATACGACATGTTGGACTGACAAATTTTGATACCGAAAGAATGGAAATCATGGTAGAAAATGAATTCAGACTAGTATCAAATCAAATACAATATTCTATCATAGACCAGAGACCAAAAGTTAAGATGACTCCATTTTGCCAAAAGCATGACATCAAACTACTCGCTTATGGAACGCTTCTTGGAGGATTCTTGTCTGAAAATTATAAAGATAAACCTGAGCCGACAAGGTCTGAGCTATACACAGCAAGTTTACAAAAATACAAGAACATGATTGATGCCTGGGGTGGATGGATTCTGTTTCAAGAGCTTCTTGTAGTACTAGATGAGATAGCAAAAAAGCATCATGTAAGCATCGCAAATGTTGCTGCAAAATTTGTCCTAGACGAGCCTGCTGTTGCGGGCGTGATAATTGGCGTAAGACTAGGCATAGCAGAACATATGTCTGACAACGCTAGATTGTTTTCAATAAATTTTGATAAAGGTGACAAGGAAAAGATAATATCAGTAACATCAAGATCGCAAGATCTGTTTTCTTCTATTGGAGATTGTGGAGATGAATATCGATGATTCATCATGATAAATTATCAAAATAGAAAACTGCATTTTTTTATTCTACCTCTTTTCAGCTTAAAAAGTTCCATTAACAGAGTAGCTTTTGGAGACTAGCTCCCTATAATGACCACACATTATACCATTCAAGTATGAAAAAGCGATCTCATGCATCTTATGTAGCAGCAGGCAAAAAAGGTGCAAGAACTAGAAAAAGAAAAGGTAACTGACCTTCTTATCAAATCAGATTCCAACAAACGGTCCCTCTAGCGATTTTTTTCGATGAGCTCTTGTAGGTAATCCTTGTCAGAAAGTGAGAGTGGTTCCTCTTTCCGAAGCGAAAGTAGAATGGAATACAAACGCATTGTGTCTCCTATTCCTTCTTGCATCAAAATTACAACTGATTTTATTAGGTCGTCTGAAGACACTGTTTTCTGATATTGGATTCTATCTTTCAATTTTATCATTGGAATTAATCTAAATAAAAAAATGTCTCTATGGTTATTTGTAAATGATAAACATAGAGGTAGCGATAATGTTGTTTAGCCGATAAAGTTGGCCTAGGGTCTGTAATCGCTTGGAGGTAAGCTCTGACACTTGTTTTTTAGTATGACATGACTAGTTTTAAAGATTAAATACAAATTATTCTAGCGATGAATCAATTATAATTTAACGCCTTTTGAAAAATCGTCTTTCTTTTCATCAACTTTAAAGGCAATTGCAAGCAAGAATAAAACATGGCACAAACCATATCTGCAAAAAGGATTGCATCATTTCTTCCAAGCGCTACAGAGATACTATACGAGCTTGGTGCAGGAGATCAGCTAGTTGGTGTAACACATGAGTGCGACTATCCTGAAGAAGCAAAAAGCAAGCCCCGTGTAATAAAATCATCTTTTGATCATACTAAAATGAACAGCAAAGAAATTGACAATCAAATTTCAAACATGATGCAATCAGGAAGTGATATTTATCTATTAGATGAGCAAGTCCTAAAGAAAGCCAGCCCTGATCTTATTATTGGACAAGGATTGTGCGATGTTTGTTCTCCTGCCACCAAAGAAATAAGCAAAGCTGTTTCCATTCTAAACAAAAAACCAGAGGTTGTTATTCTTGATCCGCATAATGTTGACGATATCTTTTCAGATATTTTGCAAATAGCAAAACATGTTGGCAAGACAGAGCAAGCTCAAAACTTGATTAGTTCCATTCAAAAACGAATTGAATATGTAAAAACAAGACCTACAAATTCAAGACCCAAAGTTCTTTGCATAGAATGGCTTGATCCGCTATTTACCGCAGGCCATTGGGTCCCTCAAATGGTTGAGATTGCCGGAGGAATAAACGGTATAAGCATAACAGGTGAACGTTCAAGGAGAATGAAGCTAGAGGAAGCGATGAATTTTGAGCCTGATACCATAGTTTTGATGCCATGCGGGTTTGACATCAACCGAATTCGCCAAGAGTATCCAAAACTTGCAAGTGATTCCCAGTGGAAATTGATTCCAGCAGTACAAACTAATCATGTCTATGCTGTAGATGCCAATTCTTATTTCAGCAAACCAGGTCCAAGGACAGTTACAGGGATTGAAATCCTGGCAAAAATTATCCATCCAGAAGTTTTTGGGGATCTCAAAATACCAGATGATTCCTTTGTGCAAATAAATTCTTGATTAAAGGGAATTTACCGTGAGTGTTATTTCGATACAATTTATCAGTAATCTCTAAAAACATAGGAATCATTGCTACAATAACTAAAAAAGAAAGAAGGGCGTAGTTAGAACCTGTTTTCTTTCATCTCCGTGAGGAGGAATTCTTTTAACAACTTAGCGTGTTTTTCTCGGTCAGCTTTGATTATTTCCCACATCTCCTCAAACTTGGCATTGTTAGTTTTGTGCGCATCCTCGATATACTTATCGACACGACTTAGGAACTCTAATGTTTTTGTTAGTTGATGTACCGCATTATAGGGATTATCACCTATGGTTTTTGCTGGCATGATAAGTACATGCATTGGCAGATATTTTAATGATTCCAATTTTTCAGATGAAAATTCTTGAAATTATAACTTTTCTAAAATGAGTGCAATAGCATTTGGTTTTCAAACCTACCAATCTTGCTACGCTTTAATCTCAGTTCAACGTTCTAGTTTGTATGGCTTTACGCATAATAACATCACTTAAGAGAAAAGGTCCAGAAATTGTTGGAATTGGAATAAATGAATTTGGAACAAACACATATCTTGATTTAAAAGATGTTTACGAGAACCAGGTTAAAATTTTTAATGAAATCAAACAGGGTAGACGGGATAAATCTGAAAAACCAATTTACGTTCTTTGGATGGACGAAGAATTTGGATACCATCTTATCCACGTGGATAAAAGAGAAGAAAAATATGAGCTGCACTCAAGAACAGGAAACATAGATAAACTATTGGGTGACCTTCCTGATTACAAAGAATAAAGGTACTAAAAAATGGAAAAATCCAAAAAGCAAGGAAATCAAAAATATGCTGACCGGAAGAAAACCCTTACCAAAAGAAAGTTTACAAAGCGATATCTTGGAAGACAAGATAAAAAATCAAGAGATAGATAGATGGATGATTCCATAAAATCTGATTAAATGTGGAAAGAACGCACGTCAAGTCTGGCTCTCTAAGAGCTATTGGATATGATGAATCAACACAAATACTGGAAATAGAATTTCATCATGGTGGAATTTATAGATGTTTTGGGGTATCAAAAAAGATCTATGACAGTTTAATGAAATCTCAATCATCTTATGGACAATATCATACTAGATACATAAAGAACAGGTATAGACACGAGAAAATCTAATTCTTCCAGATGTCTCATAGACATACAAGGCTTTTAATTCAAGGTTGCACTATTACTATTGTAGAGTGGTGTGAGTTTGCACATCTCTGATCTTTTGTAGTTCGGAGAAAGACTGGAGTAACTACCCAGCTCTGATATGGCTTT
>Ga0209431_10004389_pt1 | contig 11064 bp, 5 predicted proteins | sample RifCSP13_3_FD_184021 | JGI IMG/M metagenome (GOLD analysis project Ga0209431, IMG submission 184021) | Soil microbial communities from Rifle, Colorado - Rifle CSP2_sed 13_3 (SPAdes) (version 2) | ecosystem: Environmental > Terrestrial > Deep subsurface > Rock core/Sediment | place: Rifle... | reverse complement strand
CGCGTCGCAGTTCTTTCTCCAATAAAGAAAGGTAAGGCTGAGACACACCTAGTCGAGAGGCTGCCTCTTCCTGAGTCCAACCCTTCCGTTCTCTTCCTGTTCGTAGGTCCCTACCCGTCATTAAAACTCCTGACCAAGAGAGTATTACACAGTTTGTAATATTGTCAAATCAAGCTGAAACTTCAGGAACGTCTAGAATGTCCAAATATTAACTAAGGGGTAGTAAGTCACGGCCACTCTGTACAATTGAATAAGGCGTAAACGTAGTCTGCCAAAAGTCCGCCAACCCTTGCTCGGATGGCGCTTTCCACGTGCCCTCATAAATACCACTTCACTAGCTGCGCCCTCCGCATTGCGCAAGTCCATAAAGTCACTGGATTGACTCAAATAATGGGATCCAAAGGGCGTTTGGTTCTCTATCCAACATCAATACGCGACCTGCGTAAATCGGTTCTCTCACCCTCGAGGATTTCAAGACCGACCTCCGAGAGATCAGTCAAGATCCACGCTTACTAAATTCCCCTTCATGATTAGTGCTAAACTTTGCCTCGTTAAATCGAGCGCGATACGAAATGAGCAGACTGGATAAAGTCACTAAAGCGAAATGCTCGTCACCCTTCAAGCACTCGCTTGACTAGAAAATCCCTGCCTACTTCATGCAGAATAGGCGTGCTGTTTACTACGACCCCGGCAACCCCCGGTTGACCTCCAGCGGTATCTTGCCACACGTGATCGGGGTTCTTGAGAGTTTATGCCCCTCAGCATCCAGGAACTTCTCGATCGCAGCCGTAAGGAGTTGCTCGATCTCTCGACCAGGAATCGACTTCTCTCGATCCCAGTGAACTCAAAGTCTGCGCGCATCATTCAAGTCTACGATGAGCTTAGCGCGGAAGTGTTTCGAATGCTGGTGAACGAGAAGAAGGCTTTAAGCTTCCTTCCCGGTAAACAGACCAAACAACCAGAAAGCACAGACACCCAACTGTTCGACGACGAAGAGATCGGCCTACCCCAGCCCGAAGAACAAGAGGAATCCGGGACTGGACCTGCTAGACGTCATCAGGATCTCCGACTTCAGACGGCGTTGTCTCCGGAAGGACTTCAACGCCGACTTCTCGATCTTTACACCAACGCTCGGACAATGATCGAAGAGCAGGGCGTCAACGTCTTATACCTCGCATTTGGACATCTCAAGTGGTTTGAGGCCGGGCACTCGGACGTTCCGAGATATGCTCCTCTCATACTGATTCCGGTCGAGCTTCAGAGGAAGACTGCGTCCGAGCGCTTTCGGCTTCGGTGGCGTCAGGAGGACCTCGAACCAAACCTTTCTCTTGAAGCAAGATTGAAGAACGACTTCGCCATAAACCTTCCCGCCTTCCCAGAGAATGAAGAATTCGATCCAGCGGACTACTTCGACGCAGTGAAGAAAGCGATCGACGGCGCGAAGGACTGGGAAGTGCTGCCGAACGCAATGACTCTCGGTTTCTTTTCGTTCGCTAAGCTTCTGATGTATCGCGATCTTGACTCGCAGAACTGGCCCGATGCCGGTGGACTTCTTAATCATTCCATGATTACAAGTCTGCTTTCGGATGGGTTTCCACGAGCTGAACACGTCATTCCTAAGGATGCAAACCTGGACGAGTTGATACCTGTTTCAAAACTGGACCATGTTGTAGATGCTGACAGTTCGCAGACGGTGGCGATTGAAAGAGTTCGCGCTGGCGAAAGTACCGTCATTCAAGGACCGCCTGGAACTGGGAAGAGTCAGTCGATATCTAACATCATTGCTAGTTCAGTCCTCGATGGCAAGAAGGTGTTGTTTGTTGCCGAAAAGCTAGCGGCGCTCCAAGTTGTGAAGCGCCGACTGGAAAACGAAGGCATAGGCGCGCTGTGTTTGGAATTGCATAGCAACAAGGCAAATAAGCGCGCTGTGATTGAAGAGATTGGTCGCACGTGGAAACTCGGGCGGCCAAAACCGCTTAATCTCGAATCGCTGGTGCCGAAACTTGAGGCGCAACGGACCATTTTGAACAGACATGCAGCCTCTTTGCACGAGCCGCACGCTCTTAGTCCACTAACACCCTTCGTGATGATGGGACAGCTTGCGCTGCTAGGTGCGCGGGGGCGCGAGGCTGCAAACCTCGTATTCCCAGAAGCTGAAACTTGGACACGCGAGGACTTTAGTGAGCGGCGCAAGCTGGCAGAAGAGTTGGCTACACGTGTTGAAGAGATCGGACTGCCTTCTAAACACAACTGGCGCGGTGTGTGTCGAGAAACCATTTTGAAAATTGATCTCGATCCGTTGGAGTCACGAATTTTTTCCTTGGCTGAGAAGCTCGCCGAATTGCTCGAAACTGCTAATAGTTTGGCGACGGTTCTAGCCCAATCGCCTCCGAATAGCCTCGATGAAGTCGAACGCCAGCGTGTGGTTGCGGAGTACGTCGCGAATGCTCCGACTGTGGACAAACAAGCTCTGTGCGATGGAGTGTGGAATGCTGGTCTAGACAGCCTGCGTGATCTTCTGGATGAAGGACGCAAGTTTGCTAACGCGTTCGGACAGGTCGGGCAGCAAGTCTCTGAATCAACGTGGGACTGTGACTTTTCGGCAATACGCGGTCAAATCGTTGTGCGCGGGCAGTCGATTCTGCGTTTTCTCTATTCCGATTATCGCCGAGCCATACAGGAGTTTAGAGAAGCACTCACGATCGAATTACCGAAGAACTACTCCGACCGACTGTCCCTCTGTGAAGCCATCATTGCCGGTCAAAGCGCCTTACGTCGCATTCGGAATAGCGAGTCGCTAGGGCGGTCTGCGTTTGGAAGCCTGTGGCGGAATGAGAAATCAAATTGGGATCAGATTCAGGCGGTTCTGAATTGGGTTACTCAGCAGCAGGAAGTGGGCCTTGATTCGAATTTCAGACAGATGTTCTCTGGCGTGCAAGATCAGAAACAAGTAGCCGAACTGGTTGAGCAACTTTCAACCAGGGGAAATGGAGCTAAGGCAGAATTAATAGAACTGTTTCAGGAGTTGAGTCTTGATTGCCTCGCTGCATTCAACGCTCCAACATTGAACATAGTTCCGCTCAAGACTCTCATTGAGCGATGTTCATTGTGGCTCTCAGATATGGAAGGTTTGTCGCGCTGGAACAATTACTTTGTTCGGGCGAGAAAGGCGCGAGAACTGAAACTTGTTCAGCTTGTGGTTGGATTGGAAGCCGGTACGATCCAACCGAGGTCGGTGTCGGATTGTTTTGATCGCGTTTACTATGGCCAGTTGCTTCGCGAAGTCATTCGTCAAAAGCCGGAGTTGGCTCAGTTTGATGGAATGTTGCACAACAATCACGTTGCAGAATTCCGGCATTTGGATGAAGAAAGGCTGGCGCTCGCAAAGTATCGAACACTGGTTGCGCACCATGAGGGACTGCCTCCGCACGATTCGGGCGTCGGTGCGACCGGACTCGTGAAAGCGGAGATGGAACGTAAACGCGGCCATCGTCCGGTCCGTCGCTTGCTCAAGGACGCCGGCTCTGTAGTTCAGGCCATCAAGCCGGTATTTATGATGAGCCCGCTCTCAGTGGCCCAGCTCTTGGCACCCGGAACCGTAGAGTTTGACCTACTGGTTATTGATGAAGCCAGCCAAGTTCTCCCAGTGGACGCTCTCGGAGCTATCGCTCGTTGCAAACAGATCGTTGTCGTGGGAGACGATAAACAACTACCACCAACCCGCTTCTTCAATAGGCTTACCTCAAACGTCGACGAATCTGAGGACTATGACGAAAGTGAGGAGCCCCAGGCGGCTCAGGCTCAGGACATCGAAAGCATTTTGGGATTATGCTCGGCGCGCGGATTGTCGTCGTCAATGCTACGCTGGCATTACAGGAGCCGCCACCACTCACTCATCGCAGTTTCCAACCACGAGTTCTATAACGACGGGCTTTACATTGTTCCAAGTCCCTACTCCGCTTCCGGAAGTCTTGGCCTCAAGTTCAATCATGTTCCGGAAGGCGTTTACGATCGCGGCGCATCGCGAACAAATAAAGTTGAAGCTAAAGTTGTTTGCCGCGCCATTCTGAGGCACGCTCGCGAGGATCAGCAAAAGAGTCTCGGTGTAGCAACTTTTTCTATTCAGCAGAGGCAAGCAATCGAGGATGAGTTGGAATTGCTCCGACGGGAAAACCCTGATGTTGAGTCGTTCTTTTCGGCGCACCCTGCGGAACCCTTCTTTGTCAAGAATCTTGAGAATGTGCAGGGTGACGAGCGCGACGTGATCTTCATTTCCGTAGGGTATGGTCGGGACGCTAACGGATATATGGCGATGGGCTTCGGCCCGCTCAGCATCGAAGGCGGAGAGCGGCGCCTCAACGTCTTGATTAGCAGAGCCAAATTGCGATGTGAAATCTTTTCGTCAATCACGGCGGATGACATTGATCTTGAAAGAGCACGCAGTCGTGGAGCAGCGGCTTTCAAGGCCTTCCTTTCCTTCGCTCAAACCGGCCGGCTTCCAATATCGCAAGCGACAGGTGAAGAGGAGCAGTCTCTCTTTGAAGAAGCCGTCGCTCGGGCAGTTGAATCCTTAGGCTATCAGGTTCATCGGCAGGTTGGTATTGCTGGGTTCTTCGTCGACTTGGGCGTGCTTCATCCGAAGCAGCCAGGTCGGTATGTGCTCGGCATTGAATGCGATGGTGCCGCATACCATCACTCACGCTCCGCGCGAGACCGTGATCGGCTTCGCCAGGCAGTGCTTGAAGATCATGGTTGGATAATCCATCGAATCTGGAGCACTGATTGGTTCCAGCGGCCTTCTGAACAACTTCGTAAAGTCGCCGAAGCTATTGAGCGGGCCGAGACCGCTATAGTTGAGATTACAACGGAGGAGATGCCAGCCTCCCGCTTTGAGGTTACTAGCGAATCAGAAAACGGAATCGAGCGTGAAACAATATTTGAGATCGATAATCGAGGCATCAGTAGTCTGGCAGAACCCTACAGCGAAGCGCGGTTTCAGATCCCGAACAAACTAGATCCGCACGAACTTTACACTAAAGATTTGGCGACCATTGTCCTGCGCATTGTGGAGCACGAAGGCCCAATCTACGAGGAAGAGATCGTCACGCGTGTGCGTATGCTCTGGAACAAGGGTCGCGCCGGCTCTCGCATTCATGATGCGGTTTCTCGCGCAATTGAATCCCTTTTGGCAGGCAAGAAGTGTGTTAGAGAAGAAGGTTGCCTTACGATCCTCGCATCCCCAGTGAGAGTCCGGAATCGCTCGAACGTAACGTCACCAACTCTGAGGAAACCGGATCACCTTCCTCCAACTGAGATTCGGGCTGCGATACTAGCAATTCTAGACGCAAGCCACGGAGCCATGCGAAGCGAGATTCCATCAGCGGTCGCGCGACTTCTAGGCTTTCAAGCGACAAGTGCTCAATTGAAGGCTGTTATTGAATCACAGATCGCCGAGCTGGTTCGAGGGGTGAATATCGAAGAGGTGAATGGTGTGCTGAAAGTCGTTCCCATACAATCGTCTCCTTCCTGATCAGCATACAGCCTAATGTCTTGATTACACGCGTGACAAGTCTAGAATCCGCTGCGCGGTCTGGACGGTGGGGAATAGACCGGCGCTGAGAGTTCTACGCGAACTAACTACACTCAACCTTGCTTCCACCAACAGCTTTGCGAACGTAAATCCGATTTGGCATGCGCTCAGCTAACTCTGGAATGTGCGAGATGATCCCAACCAAGCGGTCGGTTGTGCTCAAGTTCTCGACGCCTTGGAGGACGACATCGAGTGTTTCCGCGTCGAGCGTGCCAAAGCCCTCGTCCAAGAGAAGGGATTCCAACGCGAATCTCCCGCGCCCATGACTGAGACCTGACAAACCTTCCGCTAGGGCTAGGGCCAACGCCAGTGAAGCTAGAAACGATTCGCCGCCACTCAGTGTAGTTACCGGCCTCGGCTCGTCTGCGTTCCAGTGATCGAGCACCACAAACTCATCCTTGTCAAAGCCAAACGAGTAGCGATCCGAACTGAGCGTTTTCAGATGACTGGAGCCATCAAGCGCCAGATGATGGTAGGCTTCTTGTTGAATGAACGCGATAAACTGGTCGCCGCGCAGTGCCTGAGCGAGTTCGTGAGCAATCGCAGCCTCTGAGCGGTGGCGTTCAATCTCCTTGCGCATTTCTGTTGCGCGTCTAATTTGAACATCGAGCGTTTTTACTTCTTGCTCATGTTGCAAAATCTTCTTTTGAACCACTTCGCGCTGGCCCTGAAGTGTCTGAGATTGATTTTCCAATTGCGCTGCAGGATCGCGCTCGGGGCCAATGGCATCAATCTTTAATCTAGGAAATGCTGAGGTGAGTAAATCTCTGTGCCGCTCGATGCTTTGGCTGAGTCTAGCGAGCGCTCGTTCCAACTCTTCACCTTTGACCTTCAGACCTTCGAGGATTTTTGAAGTTTCCGTAAGCGCGTCCTTAGCGTTTGATAACGCATCACTTTCGGCATCCTTCACGCGTGTATTGGTTTCGAGTTCCCGCTTGGCGTCGTCCTGCTTCTTCAACTCCGCCTTAACAAATGAAAGGTCTGCATGTTTACCAAGCGATGTCCTCAAGGCTTTGCTTTCAATCTGAATGCGCTGCAACTCCTTTGAGCCACCTGAAACTTCCGACCGAACCCGTATCAGTTCTCCTTTGATCTCCTCGGAAATCTGTTTAGCGGTTGATTCCGCGTCTCGCGAGTCGTTCAATTCTTGGTTTAAGTCATCCACCTTATCCTGCAAAGCCACGACCTCTTCATGTAGTCCCTCCAATTCTGCCTGTGTGTCTAGTCCCGGCTTCTTCTTTAGGATGGCCAGAATCTGGGCTGCGGCTTCGCTGGCGGCTGCACCGGTCTCATCAATCTCTTCTCGCTTGTTCTTCAAACTCGGTCCTAATTGCTCAAGCTGACCTTGGATTTTTGATTTCGTCGTTTCTCTCTCTTTCACATCTTCTTCGCACTTACGGACTGACTTCTTGGCAAGCTCCACCGACGGATGCGCCTTTGATTTTGGAACGCGTTTGACTGTCTGCTCACAAACAGGGCAGGGCTTGCCCTGTTCCAGCACGCGCTTTAGTTCTTCCGCCGAGTGTCTCTGAACAAGCGCTTCAAGATCAGCTTTAGATTGGCTGAACCTCTCTTGAGCCTTTACCAATTCGTTATCGAGTTGAGCAACTCGCTTAACCCAGGCTTTATGGTCTTCGGTCAGTCCTATGAGTTCCTTTTCAAGTTTCTCCTTTCTCTTCTCATCTTTGAGGCGGCGCTTGTTTGTTTCGATGGCCGCCTTGATTGCGTCTGGAGAGCCGTGCTTTTTCAAAGTCGCATGGAGAGTTTTCTTAACCGCGTCGAACCGCTTTTGAAGCGATGCCCTTGCATCGCAAGCCGCCTGGTGAGCTGTTTTTGCTTTCTTGTAATGCAGTTCTAGTTGCTCAAGACGCCGCGACTCTTTCTTGTGTGTTTCGACCAAGTCGCGAGCGCGCTTTTCCAGTACCTGCAGGGACTCGGACTTATGGAGTCTCGCGACAAGACCGTCCCGTAGTGCCGAATCGTAAGTAGTTGCCCGTATCCGGCCGTCAAGCTCTTTGATCTTGACCTGAGTTGTCTTAATGAGCTGCTGAGCCTTAGCAAGATCCTTTTCGGCTGAAGATCGAGCCGGGCCAAGCTTTTTCAAATCACGTTCGGTGATGGCTACCTCATTGCGGGCTTGGCGAAGCTGATGGGCAACGGGAATCGATTCGCGAACGCGACTGAGCTCTACAGTCAGTGGTTTGAGTGAAGGCTTCAAGCGTTCCAGTTCTTCTTGGAGTCGTGTCAGACTCTCAGGAGTTGAATCGGCGTAATCACGAATCAGTAGTCCTGAAAGCGTATCAGACTTGTTCTTATTCTCTTTCGCGATCTCATTTGCGCGCTGCATCATTCGAGCGTAGACATCAAGCTGTAGCAAGTCTGAAAGGATCTTACGGCGCTCATCGACTTTGCCTTTGAGGAATTCATCGAACCGGCCTTGAGGTAGAACAACTGATTTTGTAAACCCGTTGAAGTCAAGCCCAACGATGTTCTCGATTAAGGGATCGACCTGTCCCACTTTATCTGCGCGCGGCACCCATTTATCGCCCTCTTTCTCCTCAAGTCTGATGTCGGTTATCGAACTCTTGCCAGTCCATTTCGTCTGTCTCGCGATGCGATAGCAGGACTGGCCCGATGAGAACTCAAGAAGAACCTTCAAGCGATCAGTGCCCTGGCTGATCAGCTCCTTGATCGACTTATTGCCAATGCGGGGCGTGCAACCATAGAGGGCATAGGTCATCGCGTCGATGATAGAAGTTTTACCTGCGCCCGTAGGACCGGTAATGGCGAAAAGATCAAACTTCGAAAAGTCGATCACCGCCTTCTGCCTGAAGCTTGTGAAGCCCTCCATTTCTAAATTAATCGGACGCATCGAGGTCCTCCTCGTACAACCTGCGGAAGAGCTTCGACAACTCATCTGGCGGAGCACTGTCACGTTGGTGCCTGTAAAATCGAGTAAACAGCTCGTATGGATCACAGCCAGCGATTTCAATAGGCGACGTTTCCATTCGCGGGTAATCGAGACGAATCTCCAAAGCGTTCGGCAGAATCTCTCGCACAATATCCGCGATTCCCGGAACAGGCTTATCGACTTTGATCGTGACCCGTAACAAATCATCACCAAAACTTTGCCCTTGAGTCATCAATTCATCCAAGGTTCCAATAACATCTCTTAGTCGTCGTCCGGATGAAAGTGGGCAATCTTGAATTGTGGCCGGCTTGCCAGGATGAGCGTCAATAAGAACCACTCGCTTCTGCTGCTCACGTTCGCCGAAGTCAAGTTGGAGAATCGAGCCCGCATAGAGCGCCCGCGATGGAGCATGGATCTCCTGAGGACGATGCAAATGTCCCAGGGCAATGTAGTGTGCGGTGGAAGGAAAGCGTTGGGCTGAAACGGCGTACGGTTTCGCGACGTGGATCTCCCTCTCACTTTTGGAGGTTTCAGCGCCGTCTACATAAAGATGGGCCAACAACAAGTTGATGGAATTCTTATTGAATGATGTGCTGAGTAGATCGCACATAGCGGAAATTCGCTCAGCGTATTCCTGATAACGTTCTATCTCAGGACCCATCAGTTTAACGGCATCCTCGATTTTTCCCGCCGTTACAAAGGGTAGAACGGCTATCTTTGCCAGCTCGCCGCCTTTTTCGATCTCTACGAGTCCGCCATCGGCAGGGCGAATCGGTTCTGGCCGAACATGTATATCCAACAGCCGAAGGACATCACGAATAGCCAGCAGTCTCTTTGGGTGGTCGTGATTTCCACCGATCACGACAGCAGGTACTTTGAGGTTTCTTAGCTCTGAGAAGAAATTGAATGCTAGTCGTTCGGCTTCTGGAGGTGGAGCCTGAGAATCAAAGACATCTCCCGTAATAAGCGCGCAGTCGATCTTCTCTGTGCTAATGATCTCCAGAATCTCATGAAGCGCAGCTTCTTGCTCGTCGGTGCGGGAACGCCCTTTGAGCATCTTTCCAAGATGCCAGTCTGAAGTGTGAAGAAACCGCATATCAGTCGTCATTCCAGCGCGCCTGGTGTCAGGTGCCTAAGTTTACGGGTAAGGAATGAAGGTATCAGAATGAAACTATTCCCAGAGTGGCATACGAAATCTCAATTTCTTACCCATCTCCTTCAAAACGCTTTTTCCATTGGGACATACACCTTTCATCACCACTTGCTCCTTGAATCCGTAGCGATCTACGGTCACAAGCAGGCCCGGCGAACTTTCGTCTCCCCAACGTTCAACAAACTTCCAGTTCTTATCGCTGAATGGATTGACAACTTCTGGTAAAGCTTGCAGCACGTCCTCAACAAGACCGGCTTGCAAAGCTGGACAGTATCGATAGGGATATAAAGCTTTCTCAAGCTCGTGTCGGATTCGCTCTTTGTCAAACTGCCAGTCGCCTTTTTCGTTTAACCAACGTCCCCAAGAGAACCAGTTGGCGTTTTCTGTAAACGGAAGCCTTGCCTGTATGCAGCCCCAAATATTGAAGTCATACTCATTCTCGTAGCCAAAGCAATATAGTTCCGGTTTGTAGCTCGCCTTTTTTCTCTCATAACACCAAGTGAAGGAAAAGACCGAGTCCCAAGTAACCTTTTCGCCGTCGACGTAAACTGTCCGCCGCCTCCAACCCTTAAGGTGCTCTATTAGATCAAGACTGGACTCAATCTGCGAAGCGTCAAAAGTAACTCGATAAATCGCCTTCTTGTCCTTTCCGTATTCCCTAAAAGTTGCGAACTTTCTCGCGCACTCAACCGCGAAATCGAAAGATTGGGCCGATGAGTAGGGAAACTCTATTGTAATGCCGACACTAGATGGTGCCTCGATTTCAGTGACCGTGTCCGGGACACGCATCGTATTCCTTTTTGAGCTAGTCTTACCGCTTGGGCCGCTGCGGAGATCAAGTCCACATTCCTGACAGAACTTTGAGTTACTCTCATTCGAATACTGACAGCTTGCGCAGACGATAGGTTTAAGTAGATCAAATCCACAGCCAGGGCAGAATCGGAACTCGGCCGCAACAGTTACATGACAGGAGGGACAAGTACTTTCAGCCAACTGTTTTCGTTAGCATTGGTTCGTGAAACTCCGTCTTCTTAACTACTCAAAGCCATCAAATGGATCACCAGAGGTTTTTTTTGCAACTTCGCTAACGCGAGTCGCCCAGGCGGGAAATGGAAACTGAACTAACAAAGGTGTAGGGATTTCCGGTTGATGGACGATTATCGACCCTGGCTTCAGTATCCCGGCGCGCGCCCGGCTTGCTACCGTTAGGAAGCGATATTCGTCCCGAGTCGCTTCTGCCAAGTCGAGTCGGCCTACAACGCGAAAGGCACAATTGCCAACAACGCGCCGCTCAACCTCGCTCGCGGTCTGCTGTGCTCCAATGAGAATCACCCCGAGGCTTCGCCCGCGCTCCGAGATATCGAGAAGCACTTCCTTGATCGGGCTCCAACCATCGCGGGGTGATTCTCA
>Ga0209431_10004383_pt1 | contig 11070 bp, 8 predicted proteins | sample RifCSP13_3_FD_184021 | JGI IMG/M metagenome (GOLD analysis project Ga0209431, IMG submission 184021) | Soil microbial communities from Rifle, Colorado - Rifle CSP2_sed 13_3 (SPAdes) (version 2) | ecosystem: Environmental > Terrestrial > Deep subsurface > Rock core/Sediment | place: Rifle... | reverse complement strand
ACTCATCCGTAATATTTATATCCAGTCCTATATTAATATTGTTGAAGGACACCGGAGCGTAAGACGCCGGCACTTCTGTAACGTACTGAATATCCTTAACGTTAAGCTCGTCCTGCACAAGTGCGGAAAGTTCATGCGGCAGCGTTTCTATTCCGGAAACTACGGCGGAGGCCAACGGCTGGCGTACTGAAATTTTCCTATCGCTTCTTATCGAAAGTCCGTATGAAACCAGCTCCCTGACCCTTTTCATATCCTCCAGTAAACGTTGGTTTGACAATATAAAATCGCTGTCGTATCCGGGAAAATTTTCGAGGTGAACCGATTCTTCGGTGTCTCCTGCCGAAAATACCCGAAGCATCTGATAAATATTTTCGGACATAAAAGGAATAACGGGAGCGGATGCCTTAGAAAACCCAAGCAGAACCTTATATAAAGTACTTAATGCACTTTTATCTCCGGCGGATATCCTATCGCGCGACCTTCTCACGTACCATCTGGAAAGGTCGTCAATAAATTCTTCCACAGCTCTTACTGCAACAGGAACACGATACTCTTCAATACCTGTAGAGACCGTCCTGATTACTTCGTGCAGTCTTGCAGTTATCCAGATATCTAAAATATGCTCCGGCCTCGTAATTTCCGACTTGTTCCACTTAAAAACCTCTGCGTACATCTGAAAGTATTTCAAAGAATTCCAGAGAGGGTTCAGAACATTACGAAGTTTTGTCCTTAACTCCGACTCTTCGAAGTTCGCGTTATCCCCAACCATAAGAGGTGATCCCATTAAGTAGAGTCTGAGCGCGTCTCCTCCATAATCCTGAAGTACCTGACGGGGGTCTGCGTAATTGTTAAACGTCTTGCTCATTTTTCTTCCGTCGGATCCGGCCATTACGCCTGTAGATATAACATTTTTAAAAGAATTGGAGTCGAACACCGCCGTAGCAAGTATGTGCATTACGTTGAACCACGCTCTGACCTGGGCGATGTACTCAACGATATAGTCACCCGGATAGTTGGTCTCGAATTTTTCTTTGTTCTCAAAGGGGTAATGTATTTGCGCCCAAGGCATTGACCCGGCTTCGAGCCAGGAATCAAGAACCTCCAGCCGGCGTTTGTATTCCTTGCCGTTCTTTTTAATTACTATCTTGTCGATATAGGGACGGTGCAAGTCTTCTACTTTTTGACCCGACAGCTCTTCTATTTCTTTTACCGAGGAAACAACAATTCTATCCCCGTCTGCGGCTTCCCAGACCGGCATGGGTGTCGCCCAATATCTGTTTCTGGAAATGCACCAATCGGGCTGCTGCTGAATATTTTGTCCGAATCTGCCGTGTTTCAGATGCTCAGGAACCCAATTTATTTTCTCATTAAGCTCGGCCATTCTGGGTTTTAATGAACTCACATCGATAAACCAGCTCTGTTGGGCTCTTTGTATCAAAAGCGTGTCGCATCTGTCGTGGTAAGGAAATCTGTGGACTATTTTTTCATTCTTAAACAAAAGACCGGCAGTGAGCATGTCTTGTATTAGCGGCTCGTCGGCGTCCTTATAAAAAACTCCCGTGTAAGGATTTTCTTTTTCAGTTCCGGGTAAAAACTTACCTTCATCGTCTATTGTCAGCATGAGTGTGAGACCGAAGTGTTTCCCCATCTCCGAATCGATCTCTCCGAAACCGGGCGCGCTGTGAACAATACCGGTACCTTCTTCCATACTCACCATTCCGTCATAATGATATATTTCGAACTCACCCTCTTTTGATGAATAAAATCTGAACGGAGGTTCATATTTTAAACCTATCAATTCACTTCCTTTTATCTTTTTAACTACTTTAAATTCCCGGTCTGAAAAAACGCCGTCATTGCGCGCTTCCGCAGTAATGTAGCGGGTACCGCTGCTTTCTACAAGTGTGTAATCCGCATCTTTATCTACGACCAAAGCGCGGTTTGAGGGAATAGTCCAGGGAGTTGTAGTCCATGCCAGGGCGAACGCGTCCTTAAACTGACCTTCGGTAATAATTTTAAACTTAACCGTAATGGCGGGATCCTCGACATCTTTGTACGAGTTGTCCATTGCTATTTCAAAATTCGAAACCGGAGTCCCGCATTTAGTGCAGTATAAAGATGTGCGGATACCTTCGTAAACCAAACCTCCATCATAAAGTTGCTTGAAGGTCCACATTACGGTCTCCATATAACTTTTATCTGTCGTTCGGTATGCGTTTTTGATATCAACCCATCTTCCTATTTTATTTACGTACCACTCCCACTCTGCCGAAGTTTCGCGTGTGTAGTTATAACATTCCTGCGTAAATCTTTCCAAACCGAATTTTTCGATGTCACGTCTGTTCTTAATCCCGAACTTTTTCTGTACTTTATTTTCTACAGTCAACCCGTGAGCGTCCCAACCCCATACCCTTTCTACTCTTTTGCCTTTCATCGTCCAGTATCTGGGTACAATGTCTTTGGCTATAGAACCAAGGAGATGGCCATAATGCGGAAGACCGGAGATGAAAGGAGGTCCGTCGTAAAACACATATAGATTTTCTTTGGGATTCTTTTCTACCGATTTTTCGAAAATCTTATTCTGCAGCCAGTACTGGAGGATATCTTCTTCCATCCGGGGTATTGATATGTTTTGACTTGGGTTCTCTTTTTTATCCATAAAGCAAAAGAATTTTATCAGATTTTGATCACTTCTAAAGATTCTTGTCCCGAAAAAAATATATCGTTTTCGTGCGCCCTATAAACTAAAAGTCCGACCAAAGCCGTCATTACAAGTACTAGCATGATAAGTAAAAATATGTAGGTCTTATTCATTATTTTTTCTTCCAAATTTCTTCTTTCTTACCAAGTTCCATATTCACATAACGTGCCAAAACGAACAATAGGTCAGAAAGTCGGTTTATATAGGGCAAAAGGAATTTTAGCGACTTTTTTCTGCTATAGGACACCAAATCTCTTTCTAATGCCCTTACTTTCACCCGCGCCAGATGTATGTGGGAAGAAGCCTCAGAGCCCCCCGGAAGTATAAAAACCTTCAGGATGGGTAGTTTTGCCGAGTATGCATCTATTCTGTCCTCCAGATCAGTTACTCTTTTCGTCCATACAGCCTTATCCGCGGAGGAGAACTTCAGCCCGGCAATATAGGCACCTATGAGAAATATATCTTCCTGAATCGACGTCAAAAGTGCTGTTTCAGAAGGTCTTTTGAGAAACGCCAAAGCACACCCCAGCGTAGCATTTACTTCGTCGGCAAGACCCAGGATCTCAAACACGGTACTTGATTTAGGCATGCGTTTTGTTGAACCAAACAAAGCAGAGGTTCCGGAATCGCCTTCTTTTGTATAAACTTTCATAAGAAGATGATACCACTAACACCTGCTAAATCCGCACTGGTAGCACTTCGCGCACCCCTCCTCCAGCACAAGAGTGTAATTCCCGCATTCGGGACACATGTCGGTGTTGGAAAAAGAGTGGGGGAGTGCGGGTTTTTCCTCTCCCCTCGTCTCCGTTACTTCCGTTGACTCCGGATTCTCCTCGGAGTTTTTTAATCCGTTTTCTTTTACAGTAAAGCCGAATTCTTCGGCCAATACCTTGGCCACGGCGTCCGGTAAAGAACTTACCCTGTTTTTGCCGAAACCTATGGACTTTGAGCCGCCGATTCCCGCCAGTTGAACGATTATCTCCCTTACTACCTCAAGGCTGTACTGAGGCATCCGGAGCCAGCCGGACAACAGCCTTCCCAGACCTTCGGCCAGAGCCGCCACATCGCTCCCGGCCTTTCCCACATTTAGGAACACCTCCAGCGGTCTGCCATCGGTGTTTTTGTTTATTGTTATAAACGCCTTGCCCTGGGGAGTTATCATCTTATATGTGGACCCGCTCAATTTATACCCGCGTCTTATAGTTACTTCATCGGATGATCTTTCCTTTTCCGTCAAAAGTATCTCCTTATTAACGGGTTCGGCCACCTCCTTGCCTTCCTTTTGGTCTTTTGTAGATTTTGTTTCCAATACAACTTCCTGTCTGCTTCCCGTAACGTACACGGTCAAACCCTTGCATCCTGTTTCCCATCCCATCATGTAAACCTTGGCCACATCCTCCTCGGTCGCTCCTTCCGGAAAATTGCAGGTCTTGGATATAGAGTTGTCAACAAAAGCCTGAATAGCTGCCTGCGTCATAATGTGTTCTTCAGGCGTAACTTCAGCGGAAACAACAAATGTATTTCTTACGTTTTCGGGCAGTTCGAGTATGTTCTTGCAGGTCCCGGTCTCGATTACTTTTTCGATTATGGATTTTCCGGTTTCTTCCGACAAATTCAGACTGTCTAGAGCCTTCTTGAAAAATGGGCTCACATACGCAAGTGTCATTTTTCCCTCACTACCGGCTGCCTGATAAACATTTCTGTAATATGCGAGGGCAAAGACCGGTTCGCATCCGTAGCCCTCCACACCTGCGACCGTTGAAATCGTTCCTGTGGGGGCAATAGTTGCCTGAGCACCGTTCCTGATGCCATAAGTCTTTATGCCCTCTACAACAGACTGCCAGTCCAGCCACGGTCTGCCGAAATTCCTTTTGTATTCTTTAATCGGCTTAGGCGGTGTCCATTTTAGATTTTCCGGGTCGTAGATACTACCGTGTATCTTTCTGAAAGGGCCCCTCTCTCTGGCCAGTTCTATCGATGTTTTCATAGAAAAGTATCTGATAAATTCCGACACCTGGGCTGCAAATTCCTGGCCTTCCTCACTTCCATACCTTATTCCCATGGAATACATGGCGTCCGCTAAAGCCATAAAACCTAACCCGATCCTTCTGACATCCATCGCCGCTTCCTTTATTTCAGGGACCGCAGGAATATATCTGTTGGCTTCTACGACATTGTCTAAAAAACGCGTTGCTGAAACCACACTTTTTCTTAATTCTTCCCAATCCAGCTTTCCGTCGATAGATAAATGCTCGGCCAGATTTATCGAACCCAGACAACAGTTCTCGTAGGGTCCCAACCACTGTTCTCCGCACGGGTTTGTGGCTTCCAGCTGATACAGATGCGGCACCGGATTTTCTTTGTTTGCGGTATCGATGAACAGAACTCCGGGTTCACCGTTTCTGTGCGCAAAATCCACGATCATGTCGAATATTTCCCGAGCTTTCGGCGATTCAGTAACTTTTAATGTGTGGGGGTCTATCAGATCGTAGGCAGTATCGTTCTTTACGGCCTCCATGAATTTATCTGTGATTGCGACAGACAAATTGAAATTTGCGACGCTTCCTTCTTTCGATTTACATTCAATGAATTCTCTTATATCCGGATGGTCGATGCGCAAAACTCCCATGTTCGCACCGCGTCTGACACCACCCTGAGCAATTTCACCAAATGCCGCGTCGTATACTTTTAAAAAACCTACCGGTCCTGTGGCAATTCCGTTACTTGCAGCGACCCTTGAACCCTTGGGTCTTAAGCGTGAAAAAGAAAATCCGTTTCCTCCCCCGCTCTGCTGTATCAAGGACGCAACACGAAGTGTGGAAAAAATTCCGTCCTTTTCTTTACCGAGATCGTCCGATATAGGTAATACAAAACAGGCGGCCAGCTGGCCAAGGGGAGTTCCTGCTCCTGTAAAAGTTGGAGAATTCGGAAAGAATTTTTTCGAAGATAGTAAATTATAAAATTCCGTGCGTGACCTTTCAGAGTCAGTATAAGGTCTATCCGGAGCAGCCATAACGTCTGCGATACGCTCGAACATCCGCTCGGGGGTTTCCGAAACATTACCGGCGTCATCCCTTCGAAGATATCTCTTCTCCAGAATCTTTCTTGCGTTATCTGAAAAATCTATAGACGTGTTCTTGGAAAAAACCGACTCATCCTCACGATAGAGAAAACTACTCATAAGTTTATTTTTATCTCACGAGCCGGCAATCTCTCACTGCCTTGACCAAAAATTGCCGAAACACGAGAAGCCTATTCAAATAAATACAACGTAGTTAAATCAAATCAAAAAATCGGTCCGGATACAAGGAAACGTGCGTTGTAATATCTTAATAATACGGCGGTCTGACGCAGTGACAACCTTTCAGTTTGTTGTAGCCGCGTTATTTCTGCCTCAAAAAAGTAGGGATATCGAAACCCGTGCCGTAGTCTTCGTCTTCAGCATCTTCGGGCTTCCACATCTCGGAGGGAAGTTTCGGCTGTTTCTTCTCCTCAGGCGGAGTTTCCGTCTTTGGTTCGCGATGAACATTTTGTTGAAAGGGTATTTCGGGTTTATCTTTTTTCGCGATCTGGCCATAGTGTTTCTCGACGTACCCGGCCATCGAATCATCTTCCTCCGGAACTTCAAATCCTGTTGCGATGACCGTTATCTTTAACTGTCCAGTCAGTTCATCGTCGATAGATGTTCCGAATATTATATCTGCTTCCTCACTGGCTATCCCTCTGATAATATTTGCCGCCCTATCCACTTCTCTCATTGTAAGGTCAGGGCCGCCCGAGATGTTAAATAGTATGCCTTTAGCCCCCTCGACCGATTGTTCCAGCAAAGGTGACGATACCGCAGCTTTAGCCGCTACCTCCGCTCTGTTCTCTCCCGTGCCGATACCTATTCCCATCAATGCAGTTCCGGCGTCCTTCATAATTGTTTTTACGTCTGCGAAATCCACATTGATTAACCCCGGCATAACGATGAGATCCGAGATTCCCTGGACACCCTGGTTCAGGACACTGTCCGACAACCTGAATGCCTCGATAATAGACATGTCTTCGTCGGCCACTTCTAATAATTTTTGATTGGGTATGGTGATTAATGCGTCAACTTCTTTTCTGAGCTCCATCATTCCTCTGTCAGCGGCCCTCATTCTCTGTATTCCCTCAAAATTGAACGGTTTAGTAACTACACCAATAGTAAGGGCGCCCGACTCTTTGGCGATTCTTGCAACTGTAGGAGAGGCTCCCGTGCCCGTTCCACCGCCAAGACCGGCTGTAATGAACACCATGTTTGCTCCTTCGAGATTGCTTTTTATCACATCTATGGATTCCTCAGCCGCTTTTTTGCCTATTTCGGGATTTGAACCCGCACCCAATCCCTGGGTAAGTTCCTGACCGATGGGTATTTTTATTACTGCTTTATTTATGGAGAGATCCTGAGCGTCGGTGTTTATTGCGATAAATTCTACACCTCTGATCTGATTTGAATCGATCATGGAGTTTATTACATTACCGCCGGCACCTCCGACTCCGACAACGCGAATTTTTGCAAAGCGTTCTATCTCAGGTTTAACTTGCATTGCAACACTATACCAAATTTATTTTTGGTATTTAAATTTTTTAGGGCAGGAAAGATTTTAATTTGTCAACAAACTTCGAAAAGCTTTTATTCATATTACCCCGTCTGTCATCAAATGACAACAGCTGACTGCCTCTGAAAAGCTTTACACCGTAAAGCACAGCGCCGACACCCGCGGCAGATGAGGGACCCTGAATTTCATCAATTAATCCGGTAACCCCTCTGGGAATTCCCAGACGTACGGGCATTTTCAAATTCACTTTTGCGCTTCTCTCAACATTGGCAGTAAGAGCTCCGCCGCCCGTGACAACAACTCCTGCAGGAAGTTTGCCGTTTAAATTAACTTTTGTTACTTCCAGCGCAATGAGACGGAAAATTTCTTCAAGGCGCGCGTCTAATATTTTATAAAGCATCTGGCGGGGCAACCTGTCTATTTCCAGCCCGAACTCTGAAACATCAAAGTCCTCGTCCTTCCTCACGGTATCGGTATTTTTTGCGAGAACAGCTTCATTGCTCAGCCTTATTTTTATTCTTTCCGCATCCTCCAGGCGCGACCTTAGCCCTATCGCCAAATCGCTGGTTATCAATTTTCCTCCGATCGGCAAAACTGCGGAATGAACCGGACTGCCATCCAGGAAAGCAATCATTGATGTAGTCCCTCCGCCTATATCGACCAGTAAAGTTCCGAGTTCTTTTTCGGTATCGGTCAGGACAGCTTCGGCGGATGCAAGCCCGGCGTAGACCATCTCATCCACGTTCACCCCCACCTGATTTACGCATCTCGCGATATTCCTCAAAGCAATTGAAGCACCGTGTATTATGTTGGTTTCCACTTCTAAACGTACCCCCGACATACCGACAGGGTCTTTAATGCCTTCCTGGGAATCGATTGAAAAATCGCGGGGAATTACGTGAATAACCTAGAAGGAAGTGACACTGCCTGAGCGGCCTCTATGACGCGGGAAACATCTTCTTTGCTTATCTCATCCGTCTGATTGGGGGAAACTGCCACAACTCCGTGAGAATTCAATGTCTCAACGTGACTGCCGTTTATGGTGACAAAAGCGCTGGAAACAGAAACTCCGGCCATGCGTTCCGCCTTTTCAATGCTGGCTGCTATCGCCTCGACGGCGCTGTCGATATCTACCACATTTCCTTTATTTACGCCTTTAGATGGAACTTCCCCGGAAACACCTATTACCGAAATTCTTGATTCGGACACCGAAGCTATAGTCGTACCTACTTTGGTTGAACCTACGTCTATTCCTGTTATTATCTTTTCTTTGGGCATAATGTGGTTAAAAGCTACTCATATAATACTATTACTTTATCATATCGTAAATCAATTTTTATTACCGATTTTCCCTCAAGAAGCAGGTTTTTATACAGTCTTTCGAGTTTTCGGACAGACTCCCCGACGCCCTTCATGTTGCTCAGATATACCTCGGTAGCGCCCAGGTACAGCTTTGAGTACCTCTCACGAAAGCTGATACTGCTCACATTCAGACCGGCTTTCTCTATTTCCGAAAGTATTTCAATGCTTACAGGAACAACTCTATCGTCCAGGAACGAACCCACTTTCATATCACCTTCATAAATTATCTTCGGAAGGTTCATAAATTCTTCCGACACCTCGCCCAAAATATACCCCTCGTTATCTATCAAATAGTGTACAGCGTCCTTTTTTCCCGAGGTTACTACAGCAACAGGTAATCTTTCCTCTACCTTGATTACCAGATTATCCGGATAGTCCAAAGACATTTCCACATTTTTCGCACCCAGGAAATTGGATTTAAGCGACTTCTCCAGCTCCTTTGGATCGACCGAAAAAATACTTTGTCCTAATGTTTTCTGTTCCGAAATAGTTCTAAAGTCCTGAAGATTAACAAACTTTCCCCCGCCCACCACGGAAACGGTCTTAACAGAAAACTTCGGGCTGAGATAGATATATTTGTAGGAAAGGTAACCTAAAGATCCCAAGACCAGCAAAACGACCCCAATTTTAAAGAAAATTCTATACTTTCTCGCAATTACACGCGGGTTCCTTATCCCTCTGCGCCGATTCCTTATTTTATTAAGTAGAATTTGATTTCCGCTGGTCTGTACCGGACGTGTATGTCTACTTGTTGTTTCTTTGTGTAAGTTTAAATGTTTCATCGGCAATTATTTCTGCGGCATTTAGATTCACCAGTTTCGCGGCCTCTCTGTCCTCAAGTTTATAGTTCTGGAGGTGGCCCAGCACTTTTTGTATCAGGGAAAAAAAGGTATCTTCGTTCAGATCTTTTTCCTCTAAAATCTCAGCGAGTCCGTATTTCTCAAGTATTAGAGCATTTTCTTTTTGTTCGTCGTGACTCACCCAAGGTATTGGGATAAGAACGCATGGCTTTTCCAGCGCCAAAAGCTCGGTGACGGTGTGCGCTCCTGCCCGGGATACGACCAAGCTCGCTCTGTTGAAAGCTTCCCCGATCTCTTCGTCCAGCAAGAACTTTCTTAAATAGTATTTGCCGTTCGCGAGTCTATCGACTTCTTTATATATCGACTCCAACTGTTCATAATCATGATATTTGGAATGGTCGCCGGTCTGGTGAATGACATTACAAACGGACAAGAGCTCCGGAAGCGCCTCCTTGACGATTTCGTTTATCGTATGAGAACCGGTCTTACCTGCTGTTATATATATAGTCGGGAGATTGTTGGCAGAACTGAACGAATCGGATCCTATTTCAAATATTGCTTTTCTAAGGGGGACACCTGAATATATTATTTTTCCGATAGGAAAGAACTTTTCCGAATCTTTCCAACCGATACATATTTTTTTTACGAATTTGGAAAGAAGCATGTTGGCGTATCCCGCTACAACCGTCTGTTCGTGAGTAATGGAAGGGATACCCAGAAACCATCCTGAAATTACTGTAGGAACCGCCAGGTAACCACCGAACGAAAGAATAACGTCGGGTTTTATTTTTAACAACCACCTGAAAGCCTGTATAAATCCGAACGGAACTTTGAGCAGACGCACTATATTAAATGTTTTATAAACTTTCCCTGCCTGCAGATTATAAAAAGGAATGCCCAGCGCTGTAATTTCTTTAAACTCCAGCGTGTCATTTTTATCGCTAGCCAAAGAACGACGGTGCCCAAACCAGTAAATTTCCGTACCGGAATATTTCGACCTGAACTGGTCGATAACCGGTAATGCCGAGCTATGATGTCCTCCCGTAATAACGATTTTCATTTTAAAGTCTCCTTACCAATATTAGCCAAGATGCCAAGTCCCATCAAACTGAAGACCATGCTTGACCCGCCATAAGATATCAAAGGTATCGGGACGCCGGTCAAAGGTAAAAGTTGTGTCATGGCACCGATGTTCACAAAAAACTGGAGACCTATCCAGGAAGTAACACCCGACGCCAGCAACCGTCCTCTCAGTGTTTTTGCATTTTTGGCTATCTCGAATCCCCTATAAATTAAATAAGAAAAGGCCGCTATCACCAAGGCAGTACCTAAAAACCCGAACTCCTCTCCTATTATCGCGAATATCGAGTCTGAAGCAACCTCGGGAAGGTAATAATACTTTTGGCGGGATTGTCCGAACCCCACTCCGAAAAGGCCGCCCGAGCCAAGCGCGATCTGAACCTGCTTTATGTGATATCCCTCGTCCCGGTCGTTACTGCCGGAGCCTCTTAATTGGGTAAGCCACCTTTCTCTTCGGTACGGCGAACTGAGTATTAGTAGAACACCCAACAGGAGCGCTGCGGGGGCAACAACCAGCAGGGGTTTGACGGCAGCACCGGAAGAA
>Ga0209431_10004376_pt1 | contig 11077 bp, 13 predicted proteins | sample RifCSP13_3_FD_184021 | JGI IMG/M metagenome (GOLD analysis project Ga0209431, IMG submission 184021) | Soil microbial communities from Rifle, Colorado - Rifle CSP2_sed 13_3 (SPAdes) (version 2) | ecosystem: Environmental > Terrestrial > Deep subsurface > Rock core/Sediment | place: Rifle... | reverse complement strand
TTATGATTATGTAGATATGGAGCACAAACGTAACCAGCAGTCATTATATTAGATTCCAAACGTGGATCACTGAGTCTAGTGGTTGTTATTTAATTTTTGTCGATCATTTGTAAGTTAATTCATGTAGGGTAGGGAGTTGAACTAAAAGGTAGAATCCTAAACGTCCCACGCGAAGGATTTGAACCTTCGACAACCCGGTTTCTGTATGCCTGATAGGCTGTTATTCAGTCAGCCAAAAGCCAACAACTACAGCCGGAAGCTCTACCAGGCTGAGCTAGCGTGGGACAGATTTGACGCGGTATTCAAGTATTAAATAACTATCGAAATTGGATTTGAAAATGGCTTCTATATCTATAATCAAATAAAGTAAGCTAGCTATTAACTAAAAGAGTCGTATCTATAAAGAATCAAATCAAAATAGATTTTGCCCACTGGAGTTTAACAAATAGTTCAGTTCCCTATGAGGGATTAGTTCAATTCTCTATGAGGGTACGGAACCGAAGGTTTTTGAACTGACAGTTAGTCAGAGTCCAAGACATTTTGTGAACAAAAGTTGATACAAAATGTGCAGTAAGCTCATCGGAGTAGCTACAAAACTCCTTTCCAAATTTTTTAAAACTATTTTCTTGCATACAGAATTACATTTGTTGCATTTTACAGTTCACTTTGTCAATGTCTGAAAAAAGAATAAAAATCTAATAACTTGTCATATTAAAGAAGATATGCTATAAAACACGAGCCTTTTCTTCTAACAGAGTGAACAACTTAGTGAAATTTTCTACTGTTTTTCGGAAGGCATCTTTTTCAATTTCTCTGATGTTATCTTGCATTATTACTTTGAACATTTGTTGAGACACAATGGTTTTATTAAATTCCTTATCAATTGACTTAAACCAATCTTCATATTTATTAACAGTCTTTTTACCGGTTCCTTTTTTCTGAATTTCTTCTAGAGTAGGTACATGTTCTAGTATGTTTTTGTAAGCAGTTTCGAAAGCTAGGTGATAGATTTTTGGATCAAAGAGATCTTCAGTATCTCCATATTTATCTAATACCTGTTTTATTTCTATGAAGTGTTTTTCAAAATCTCCATCCTCTAAATTCTTTTTCATCAACTCAGTACCATCACCACTGTCTACCACCATGGTGAAATCTATCCCAAGATTTTTGTAGATTTTACAAAATTCAGGCGCATTAGAAATTCCGTTAAATGCATTGATTGAATACGAGTCCTTGTTCAAAAAGAAATCCTCTTGTTGTTCAAAGTGTTCATTTAAAGCAGAAATTAAATTAATATCACTAATACCTTCGAAATTAATACTACGAGGAGCACCAAACAATGAATATTTTGCTGGAGAGCCTATGTTTCGTCGGATTTTATCTAAAAGATCTAATCTCGTATCGCTTCTAACGTTATCTATTTTTGTCCCTGCTGGTCTTTTTTCAACCACTCGGATACGGTCAATTCTCCATGGGTCTATCAAAGCTCTTTCGTGAGTAGTATATACTATCTGCAGTTTTCCGGATTCTTTAACAACATCATTAATAAATCTCAGAACATCGGCTTTTCCTTCATCGTGTAGATCGGTTGCTGGATTGTCTAAAAGTATTATGCTTGAACTGGATTTCTCCGAAATATGTGCAGATATTTCAAGAAAGAATGCGGTCCACCATTTGAATCCATCACTACGATCTATGATTGAAGTAGGTGTTTTTGTTGTATCATCAGATATTGTGAGGACAAGATTAGCACCTTCAATATCTAATTTAAAATGATATTTTTCCTGACTCCAGAAACGGTTTAGTCTGTCACTTAGTTTTTGTGATATATTTCCTAAGTAACTCTCACGTTCTGCAGGAGTTGTAGTTTTAGCTTTTTGAAGGCCGCTTTGCTTAAGACCTGTTATTACAGCAATTGTGTGAAAAGTTGGAGACTGGAAGGGATTCGCGATAAATACATCTACGGCAATTTTATCCTCTAATGGAAATGTGTTTTCTTTGTAGAGAGGCTTTGGAATAAGCTCAAATATTTTCTTTAAAGGATCAGTTTCTAGAATCTTCACTATCTCTGCACGTACGTTATTTATCTCAGCTATACGCTGGTTAATTTCATTTTGAAATGGTGGATCTTTCGGGATTCCATTGATAGCATTAGTTAGAGTTTGAAGAGAAAGATCAAATTCCTTCAGATTTGTGAAATTAGTCTGTTTGAAATTTTCTATTGCATTAGAAAAATTTTGTGTATGTGCATTCAATTCCCCAATTCTTGGTATGGCTTGAGTAAAGTTTACTCGCATTAATTCTAAAATACCTGTAATTGTTCCTACATGAGAATCAATATTGATAGAAAATGGTTCAGATTTTCCTAACGGATTGACTACTATATGACCATCGAAGTATCTGTCTACTTCAACTCCTGTAATTTCCTTGTATCCATCAGGTAAGAATTCTCTGTCAAAATCGTCAACTTTAAAAACTGCTGTAAGCTGAAGAATTTCATCTGAGCTCAGATCACCCTCTGTAAATTTATTTTTTACATCCGATCGATTGGGCAATTCAGATTCTTTGAAAGTTATTTTTGTGTCTATACCTGATAGCATTTTTAGAAATGAACTTTTTCCAGCACCTGTCATGCCAACTAGAGCAGTAATTTTAGGGTCAATTTTCACGACATTAGAATCTATAATAGAAGTATAATTCTGAACTTTTACACTTTCTAGTAACAATAGATCAATTTCATTTTACCCGTATAAAAATAGTCATACACAGCAATCAATTTCAAAACCAAAAGATTCTAGTCCTGTAAGACTCGCTACAAAACTCCTATCCAATTTTTTATTTTAATTAACTGCAAACGAGTTCATTGACAAAGAGTAAAAATAGAATTCCCTCGCTGCTGGAATTTGGACAATAATCCAAATAATACTATTTTTATCCAAAATAAAAACGGGTTAAATATACTAATCTACTTCCTACATTGAATTGTCTGAATTACCTCGTATAACGATAAGATGGATATTAACAGAATATTTCATGAATCCATTCGTCTCATGGGGTATAGCACTACTAGTACTTGATCAATTGAGTGACCATGTAACACCTGTGGAACAATTTCTGGAGCTACTTTGGGTAAAACAGCTTTATCTTGCATTTCTTTTTCCTATGTTTGTCTTAGTCTTCTTGACAAGATTTGTACCATACCGAAGTGGTTTAAGAATATTAGTTAGGAATAGAATAAATGTTATTTCTGCTGTAATCTGGATTATTACAATATGTATCTTCATATTGGTAGAGATCGGATTATCTGTAGAAAAAACTTTAGTAATAATGAGTCATCAAATGCCACAAACAGTTAATGACCAAGAACTTTTTACACTATTAGTAAGAATCATTTTTATCATGACCCTTATTGTTATTCCAGCAAGTCATATCAGTTCCCACAGTAACATAATAAGAACCATGAGAAATCAGGGAATTCTGACAAGAGATACAATTGACAAAGAAAAATTAATTCCAATTGTGTGGATGACATTTATTTTTCTGCTAATTAGTTTTGTGGTTTCTAATTACATTATTAAATCATAGATGAATATGTTGTTTATCTTCTATCTCAACATAAAGATAAACTCCTAATACTGCTACTGATAACATGAATACAGGTAGTAAAGTTCCCAATTTAGGATCAAATACAGAAAAATAAAACATCAGACTTGAAACTATCCAGAAGATGCACATGATTATTGCTCTATTTGATACCACTGAATCACCTAATGACTATCAAAGATTACATGCTATTCTATAAATTTTGAAATTTCCAAAACACATGATTGATGGTTCTCTCAAGTTGATGGGATAATTGCTCTTTTGGAGGAGAATTGGGGACAACCCATTTTTTATTTTAATTAACTGCAAACGAGTTTATCGACAATCAATAAAAAGAGAACGCCCCCCTCCCACGCACGAAAAACCCGTACTTTTCACGTCATAATGGAAAGTATGATTTGTTGGAGAATGATGAATTACGGAATTATGTCGATGGTATATCTTGAAAAACTATACAATCCAGTATTGTCTTGAACTTTTAGAACTATTACATGTGGTCCGGCATTTCTGAAAGAATGAGTAATTGTAGATCCATCATAATTGGAAGTAGCACGACCGTCATCAACTGTCCAAAAATAACTTATGATTTCATCGCCATTGGGATCATAGCTCTTTTTTCCACTAAAAATGACAGGATTATCCTTTTCATATACGAATGGTCCTTCTATTGTTGCTACTGGCGGATATTGAGTTGAAATTATAGGTTCTGTTCTCTCTTGTGTTTTTTCTTGAATTTGATCTATAGTTCTAGTAGCTTCGGTTTTTTCTTGAGCTATTCTTGCTTCAAGAACAGCTTTTTCATTAAGATACTCTGGATATTTTAGATAGGAATCAATTGCCATTCCAGCTATTGCTATTATACCCGATACTACAATCCCTAGAATTAATATCTGTGTATTCGTTAAACGACGTTTACCCAATATCTCATCAATATGTTTACCATAACTTTTACTTTTGTGACATTAACTATCAAAAACTAATTTAATTACAATCATCATCCTATCCTATGCGTCTTTTCGTTCATTGTATACATTGTAACAATAAAATCTACCTATCAAGTAATGCAAAGACAAGACAAGAACTTCCATACAATTTTGAGATCTCATGTGCTAGTTGCGGAAAGCTAGGATATTACACTTCTAGGAATGTTTTTGCTGAAAGTGGACTAACCGCCACAGGTGGTGCGCTTTTAGGTGGATTGCTAGGACTGGCATTTGGTGGAGCTGGTGCTCTAGCTGGAGCAATACTTGGTGGAATGGTAGGGAAAAATTCCCAAGATCAAGATGCGATTGATGTTTCGAGGTTTAATAATAGTTGATAGACATACCGCATGTCGTAGAATACATTACTATACTGTCCTTTGTTATAGGTATTGGAATTATTCTATTTATTGGCTATAAAATTCGAAAAATAAATCCTAACATGTATTATGAATATAGGATATTCAAAGACAAACCACAACAAGTTTTAAATTTTAAACTAATTTTGGTAATGTTAGGATTTGGTTTTACATTTGTTGTTGCCGCATTTGCGATTAGTAATCTAACACTTTTCATGATCTTTAATCAATGGATTCTGGGAGATTTTTCTGGCAAGATTTTCATAACCACCGCAATTGCAGCAGGAATATTATTTTATTTTCAAATGTCTTATTTTTTTCTAAAAGATCATTCATGATAAAAAGTTCATGGACAATGACAGTGACTCTAGGTTTGTGGTTTGTTCTATTGGCAGGAGTTGGCCAGATGTGATTTGATAATTTACCATATTTGATGTGCGAATAATGAATTTTTGAATAATAAGATGAACAAAGTCATATATCTATTCCTTTAATTTTAGACATGGTATTAATTTCTCCAGAAGCAATCATTATGCTATTTTTAATGAGCTTGTTTTTCCTAATTTTAATTGTCCTCAAGTTAACATATCCAAAAAAGTTTGAGATAGAAAGTGATGATACAAAAAATTTAATTATAAAATTACAAAATCTGGTTATATCAATATCTATTGGAATTGTATTACTAATAATTCTCATAGCGGTAGCAGCACATGTCCCTATAAACGACGCCAGTGGAGATGTATCAAATTGGGTTGCATTAATTGTAGAAATGGGGATTGGTATTGTTATTGGGGTTTCTATCTATTTATATTCTGGGATTCAACAAAAAAAAGTCAAAACTTTAGTCGAACAAATTAACAGTATGGTAAAACCTGAATCAAAACTTTTCAAAGATAATAGAGATAGTGTTTGTGGAAAAATCGTTAACGTGTTTCATGGAATTTTACTTCATGTTAATAAAATTTTAGAAAAGGGTAAGAAATGGGAAGAAGAAACAAATCTAGCCGTTAAAAATGATCTAGAAGAACAGATTTCAAAAGATTATGGATACATTGAAAGAAATGTAAAATATCACCTTGAAGAAAAAAGGATTATTTCTACTGATTTTTTAACTATTCCAGAGGCTGAATCAGTAAGAACTACTTTAGTTATGTGTATATTCAGAAAACCCATATTCGATAAGCAGAATAATAAATGTGATTTAGATAATTTTGATTTTTTAAATAAACAACTTCCTCCAATTATGAACTATTATAGACATTCAAAAGTACTTAGTTAAAAAGGAAATCAACTTATGGTAAACAAGATTTGAATACTGTTAATTTAATTAATTTTGCCTCTATTTTCATTACTTTTTAAAAAAAAGCTGAAAACTGAAGGATTGAGGTTAAAGGAAATAATAAATGGATTACATTAATCAAAAATACAGTTGTGGTATATAACGGAACAAAGTATTATTAATCTACAGACTTTTTTTTGGGTAATAATTCTTGGGTTTGGGTTTTGTAGATTCATTATAGCAAAAACTACAAAAACAGAATATTTCAAAAATGATGTACTAAACGAGGAACAAAGAACAGAATTTAGACACTCAAGAAACCATAATCTCATCTTAGCTTCTTTTGTAATGATTCCAATTTCAATTACTCTGAACCTTCATGGAATTGAAAGTTTATCTTTGCAAAAAATTGGACTGTACTATTTCTCATTTTCTTTATTGTGTTTTTTTATAGCTTCGGTATTATTTCATACAAGATTCAAGATATGGTTACCATTTACTGGAGACATACTTGAAAAAATGGGAATTGTTTCAGTGACAGTTGGATTTCTATATCTTATATTTGGATTTTTCAAAAATGATCCTGCTCTAGGTGCCATTTTTTCAGGATTTTTCATTGGAATAGCCGTGATTATAGCTATCGACATCTACATTAATTGGGTTGCATTTCATCCTATTGATGGGAGGAAAAGAAACCCTCAATGAAAGTGCAGAACTATGTGGAAAATGTAGAAAACACTACAAAATAGCTGGAAGATGTCCTGTCTGTGGTTAAAGATAATACTGACATCTGACTTCTATCCATATTGATTATTCGTACAGCAAGCAGAGAAAAGTGCGGAATTTGTGGTAATTATAAAATTCTTGGGAAATGTCCAAAATGTGGCAAATAATTTCCCAACAGATAACACAGAGAACTACCTACAAGATAGCAGAAACCGTTTTAGATATCAATCACAATAAGGATATTCAGTTCTGTCAGTGTCTTTTTTGACCAAGCCTACAAATTTGCGACCACACTTAAGACAGTAAAAACGTCTTCTTTTCCAAAGTCTAGTACGATAGTATGGGATCATCAGTCTTGGATTCTATCTTTTAGTTCAATTCCTAAATTAGGAGTTAAACAAGAAGTTAAGATTTTTAGCCACAAACCTGAGATAATACAATAGAGAATAACAATAGGCTTAAGTTTATACAAAAATTCAAAAAAATATTGAATGCGTTTAGATTTTCAATCGGAATTATTCTTTTGATTATTGCTATTGGGATGTTTTTCTATATTGAAGATATCAAAGATAACAAAGTAGGATTCTTTGGAATATCAACAGTGGAAAGCATAACACAAATGTGTAATGCGGGATGGGGAGATCTCTTTAATCAAACAGGCCAGTGTCTAAAGGTTCAACTATTCTATTATTCTCCCTGGATCTCTGGATTTTTTGGAATAATTTTATTGGCAAAAGCAGGTCCATACAGAGGGTATCATGGACATGGGGGATATGGAAGCCACAATAGACGCATAAGACTACGACCAAAAACAAAGAAAAAACTTGTTATAATAATTTCTGCAAGTATTGTAATTACAGTTGGAATTTACGCCTATGCAAATTATGACATTACTATTGCCAATCAAAAAATAGATGATATCATTCCTCCAGAATCAATTGAAAAAACTCTAGAGGCAATATCTGATAATATCCCAGTGAAAATAGAAGAAAGACCATGAGAAAAAATAAGTTTTAAAAATTCTTAATTCCATTAAAGTTTCATTGAAAATAATCGCCTTTAGGAGGCTCACTAGATTTTGTTACATCTTGAACTGATTCAGGCTTAATTTTTTGAAGTATTAAGCTTCTAACAATTGCAACAGTTCCACTAAGATTATCTATTTTACTAAAAAGATTTGATCTTGAAAGTTCTTCTTCATCAATCCATGTTGAAACATTGAGTGATTCAAGTTCAGGTTCTTTTGTCTTAGTTTCTCCCTCATTTTTTGATTTTTTTAGGATCCAATTAAATAACATTCCTTTTAGAATAATGAATTCATTTATTCTAGTGATTAAAGCTATTTTTTCAGAATTTGGTAATTTGTTAAAAATATCTGAGGATTGGTTAAAAACTAGGGGATTTAGTAACATTAGTCTATCATCACGGGTCTTTGTTTTTGTGATATGGGTTGCGCCAAACGCTAACTGCCATTCAATTTTTTCATTTTTCTTTTGCATTTCCTCAGTAGAATCAATATATTTTAAACCTGCGTTTTTAAAGTAGTCCTCAATCATGTTTTTCATTTGGCTTGAAGTTTTTACCATGACATAGAAGAGTCACAATAGATTTTATTGTTTTGTACTGAGCAAATTTTTACAATTTTAAAAAAGTCTAGTTTTTCTGAAAATTCTTAATTCAAAGTATGATAATTACGATCCAAGTTAAGTAAAAGTTTCACGTATTCTATTAGGGTTGTAAGGAGTTGAGTGAGCCAAAATGTTACACATGTGGAAAACCAATCAGATTTGATTCTAAAATAAAATCAAAAACAGGAAAATACATTCCTTTAGATCCTAATACAAATACTCCACATAATTGTGCAAAACCAGTCATATATTCAAGTAGACCATCAAAGCAAAAGTCTTCATTTAAAAAAGCTGTCGCCTTTGCATTAGCCTCAGTTATTATGGTAACTATTGTAATTACAGGTATAGGTTCACTTGCCAATTTTGATAATATTAGAGACGAAAACAGTATAGAACAAGGTGGAATAATAGAACGCCAAAATCAAGTAGAAAAATCAGAGTCGTCTAATTCGTATAACAATATTCCAACATCAAATTATAATTCTGGTAATGCAAAATATTTTTCTGGGAAAGTAACTGGAATTATTGATGGCGATACAATTCAAGTTGATGGTCAATCAGTTAGATTTGCTCTAGCCTCTACACCAGAATTAAACCAGCCTATGGGACAAGCAGCAAAAAAGTATGTACAAGAAATTTGTCCTATGGGATCAACTGTAACTGTAGATGAAGACGATGGCCAAACACAAGGTAGCTATGGCAGAATTGTTGCAAAGGTTACCTGTAATGGTGTGAATCTAAATCAAGCGATAATAGAAAAAGGATTTGGACACTTGTCTTTTACTTATTGTAATAAAAGTGAGTTTTCGGGAGACTCTTGGAGTGGATGTGGTTCACCTCAACAAACTACATCATCTAAATCCCAAAACTCTTACACATCAAGTAACTGTGATCCAAATTACTCTGGCTGCGTTCCCAAAAGTTCACGTGATCTAGATTGTGCAGATGTAGGAAAGAACGTCAAAGTGACAGGCGACGATCCACATGGGTTTGATAGAGATGGGGACGGAATTGGTTGTGAAGGATAATACTGAAAATTCTTAATTCATAGTATCCTTTCAAACTGATATGGTAGAAAAAGAGCCAGTTAGTGTTAATTGGCAGACATTGTTCATACTTATTCCAATTATTGATTTATGGGCTGCTTATAGAGTTGAAAAACTTGGACTGTATATTCTTCTCATTATTGCTTTGATTGTTGTTGGTTTTATTGTTGGGTTTGTTGAAGGTTTTCTGTTCTTTGGGCTATCTAATACAGGTTCAATGGTTGTTGTATTGATTGGATTGGTAGTTTCCATATATTTGATAAGAAAATGGTCTGAAGAATGGAATGAAAAATTTGAAACATCTGATAAAGATGATGATAGTCCAGATGGTGTAACTTACAAGTATGATGATGATCCACCTAATGTAAATTACAAAAAGGATTAAAAATTCTTAATTCCAAGTACTATCTAAACTCAATAAGATATAAGAAATGTTTGAATCAATAGGTCTACAACTACCAATGGGTACAGAATGGATTTGGATAGTTGGAATCATTATTCTGGCTGTGATTATAGTTGTAATAGTTATGATTATCAAAGGTGTAAAGAAAATCATTCAGCCCAAATTGAAAGATGACCCTTTGACGATTCTAAAAGAAAGATACGCTAAAGGCGAAATTACTAAAGAAGAGTTTGAACAAAAGAAGAAAGATTTGGAAAATTCTTAATTCTATTACAGGTTTTTCAATACATTCTTTCTCCCATACTTGCACTCTGGATTTCTACAATTCTTCATGTGTGCTAGAGATTCTTCTAGTGTAGGCTGTGGTTTAGCGTATTCAATAGCTTTCCAAATTTCCTGTTCAATTGCCTCTCTAAAAGCGGCTGTATTAGGAATCATTGGTGTTTTATCATTTTGAATCTCTACCTTTTCAATGGGCTGTTCATCTTTTTTATCCTCAGAGCCCAGCTTGTTCATGATTGCCTTTTTGATAAATGAGGATGGACTGATACCTTGCTTTGTACATTCATCAACCAATCTTGTGTGTTCTTCTTCTGATAGCTTCGTTGCCACTGCTCTGGTAACCATGGTAAACTAGAGGTTAACCCCTAGATCTAAAGTTTTCGAAACTAAATTCCCGTCGAATTTTCCTTCGTGAAAGGGGGGGATTGCCTTTTTATTGATTGTCGATAAACTCTTCTGCCGTTAAGGATTCTACCTGTTAGTTTAGTTCCCCTGATAGGTATAGAACTAAAAAGATTTAACAGAAAATACATCTTACGTTTAGAAAGTAACTTTTTTTGACAATCTAACATCTAGTGCTAGTCTTAATGGAATAATTTCGCTAAATCACTTTATAATTTGATTAAAAAAGTAAAAATCTTAGATCAAAAATAATTGCATGGGTTAATTAGGCAGAAGCCACACTACAAAGTAGATGATTTTTTTGAATTCTCCCAAATTAAGAGCCTGCCGACTTGAATCTATTTTAGGATTCAAGTTGTGTCGACTATA
>Ga0209431_10004372_pt1 | contig 11083 bp, 17 predicted proteins | sample RifCSP13_3_FD_184021 | JGI IMG/M metagenome (GOLD analysis project Ga0209431, IMG submission 184021) | Soil microbial communities from Rifle, Colorado - Rifle CSP2_sed 13_3 (SPAdes) (version 2) | ecosystem: Environmental > Terrestrial > Deep subsurface > Rock core/Sediment | place: Rifle... | reverse complement strand
CGGGAAGGCAAGAACCCCCTGGAAGCCATGATCGATCTCGTCGCCGCCCCCCTGCTCCCGGCTGACAACGGGCAGCTCCGCCCGCTGGAAGGGCGGCTCAGGACTGAAGATGGAGCCAACCCCAAGGAACCCAGCGACGCCGACGCCCAGGACGACCTGGAAGAGGATACCGATGACACCAACACCTTACCCGAACGCCGCACCAACCGCATCGACCGCCGCGGCCCGGCTAAAAAGCAACGCACCCGTTATTCTTTATAATAAGGATGGGGTGTCGGACTACGGGCGCGAGATCCGCGCCAGCATCCGCGGCCTGTGGCTGGGCGAATTTGATCTGTTCCTGTTCTTCGACGCCCTGACGGCGAACATCGAACATGGGCTGACCCGCGCCTGGATCGAAGGGGCGCGCGACTGCGGGATAAACGCCCCCCAGGAGCTGACCACAGCCGAGATCAACGCCCTGCGCCAGGCCATCGGCAACGAGCTGGGGTTCGTCATGGGGCTGGCCGACGCCGTCATGGCCGGCAACCGCGCCCGCGGCGGGAAGCTGCGCGACGTCATGCGCCGCTCAGACAACTGGAGTAACCGCTATATCGACGTCAGGAACCGCGCCAGGGTGATGGCCTGCGCCGACCAAAAACTGATCTGGAAGTTCAACCCGGCCAAGGAGCACTGCGCCACCTGCGCCGCCCTGGACGGCAAGGTGAAACGCGCCAGCACCTGGGAAGCGGCCGGCCTGCACCCCCAGCAACCGCCCAACGCCGCCCTGGATTGCCGGGGCTGGAAATGTGGCTGTGAGTTTGAAGTCACGGATCTTCCGCTCTCCAGAGGCAGATTGCCAGGTGCAGGCCAGCTTAACATTCCAACGTTCGTTCAGACGGGGTTTTGAGATGCCCTGGGGATTCAAGGTCACCCGCCCGTTTCGGAAGAGCACGCTGTCGGCCGCCACCACCCGCGGAGTTCTGGTCGGGCGCATGAAGGACATGACCCGCCGCATGCAGAAGGACATGCAGGCGACCGTGGCGACCTGGGCCACCCAACCCCAGATCGTCGCCCAGTTCCGGTTTTCAGGCGGGGTCGCCCGCATCCGGGTCTATACAACTGATAAAAGATGGAACTGGCTGAACAAAGGCACCGATATCCGCTGGGCGCTGATGAGCAACGACTGGATCAGCAAGACCACCCCTGGTTTCCTGGGGAGCGGGAGCGGGGCGGGGTTCGTCGTCGCCCGCGGCGCGGGAGCAATGAAACGCATGGGGTTCAAGAACCCGCTGCCGGGGATCGAAGCGCGCGGTTGGACGCCGATTATCGTTGAAATCTACCAGGGAGAACTGGACATCATCGTGCGCGAAGCCGTCATCCGCGGCGTCGTCGGGCGTTAAGCAAGGAGTTAAGCATGGAATATATTGATATTATTCAAAACGCCATCCTGCCGGAAGACCTGCAGCACGAATGGATCAGCTTGATGCGCCGCCTGCGGAGCGTCTGCAAGACCGGCAGCCTGACCATCCTGGACGTCACGGTGCTGGTCGGGCCGGACGGGCTGCCCAAAGCCTGGCTGACGCCGACCGCGCGGCGGGTTGAACCGCGCAAAGGCACCGAGGATATCCTGGAGTTGCTCCTGGCGTCGCGCGTAATTGATGAAGACATCACGGTCGAATAGTGGTAGAATAACCCCGATGAAAGTCAGGGGTCGTTCTCCGGTTTTGGTGGAGGTTTGACATGCCTTACATGCTGAGTAAGCACGAAGATGGGATGACTTGCGTTCACAAAAAGAACCCTGACGGGAGTATGGGGGACATGGTCAAGGGAGCCTGCCATAAAACCCGCAGCGAAGCCGTCGCCCAGTTGCGCGCCCTGTACGCCTCGGAAAAGAAAGAACAGGATGCGCTGGTCACTGAACTTAACCCCGATCTGGAAACTAAGGAAAACGTTGAGAAGCATTATGACGAAGATTGGGGGGACGAGTGGATCCCGTATGGGGTCAACTCGTTCGATGAGCTCGACAACGTGCGCAGTGCCCAGGAAAAGGCCAAGGAAGTGCGCCACCTGACCTACCAGTTTCGCTCCATCGTCGGCAACATCATGGATGACGCCGAGATTGAGGATAAGTCGGCCGCCATCCGCACCCTGACCGACGAGTTCATCGGGCGGGTAGACGACATCGACGGCGAACAGACTGTCAAGTCCATCGATATGTCAACTATTGACAACGACCAGAACGCCGCGCTGGTGGCCGGCATCCTGAAGGCCACCGACCCGCTGGAAGCCTACTACTGGTTGGACGACCTGGGGCTGGTTAAGGACTTTGTCGACTGCGCGACCTGCGCCGAGGTGGTCAAGGCACTGGCCGCAGAGGAAGACGAAATCACCCGCGGCCTGCTGGAGAAAGCCGTCTGGAGCACCGCATTCGTCAACGACCTGCCCGACAGCGCATTCCTGCTGGTGTCTGCTGACTGCGGTAAGAAGGACGGCGCAGGCAAGACCACCCCCCGTTCTTGCCGCCACCTGCCGGTCAAGGGCAGCGACGGCAAGTACGACCGGGCGCACGTCACCAACGCCATCGCCCGCATCCCCCAAATGAAAGGCGTATCCGCCGACCAGAAGACGTCCCTGCAGGCGCGCGCCCGCAAGATCCTGGCGGGGTTGAAAAGCGGTAAAGAACAGGATTTGGAAGAACTCGGATTTATTGATCGCATCAAAGCCCTTATCGGTGGTTCCCCCACTAAATCAGAATCTCCAGACCTGATCGTCTACAAAGAAGGCGATCAGACCCGCTGGCTGATCACTTACTCCAACAACTTCCGCGACGACGACCGCCCAGCCGAGATCATCGCCGCCGAATCACATCAAGCTTTTGTCGACATGGTCGAGAACAAGCAAGCCCCCCCGCCTGAACTGTGGCTCTGGCATGTGGAGGACTGGAAAGTTGGCGAGGCTGACTGGATCGCCTTCGATGACTCCGGGTTCGCGCTGGCTTCTGGCACCGCCGATCCTGGCAAGGAAGCTGCATTGGAAGAGTTTGCCCAACTGCCTGACGTCCGTGCGTCCCACGGATTCCCGGCAACTTCCATCGTGCGCTCACCGGAAGACCCTACTATTATCGTCAGACATCAGACCAAAGAAATCTCCCTGTTGCCCGGTTGGGCGGCCGCCAATAAACTGACCGGCGACTACCTGATCCTGAACGGATCCAACGGCAACCGGAAGGAGGACAATATGTCAGTCCCAACTTACAAACGCGACCAGCTGATCGCCATGGGCGTGAAGGCTGAAACGCTCGACCTGCTGGAGCAATCCAACGCCGCCCGCGCGGCGACAGCCGCGACGGATGGGCGCGACTCGAAAGAGATCAAAGACTCAACGCTCGCCGCCATCGCCCCGGCCGCGGCGGTCGCGCCCGCCCCAGAGGCAACCCCGGTAGCGACTCCCGTTGCAACCCCGGTAGTGCCTCCGGTTGCAACCCCCGCCGCGCCCGCCCCGGATGGTTCGCAGTACCCGACCATCCAGGAGGTCGCCGACGCCTTCGCCAACCAAGTCCTGCCGATAGTGCAACAGGTCAACGCCCTGCAGGCGTCGCTGGACACCGCCCTGGCCGACATCAAAGCCATCAAAGAAGCCCGCCAGGACGACGTGGCCGACCAGCTCAAGAACGTCCCGGCTGCCTCGCTGGCCGGGATGATTGCCAAAAACATGCGGGCGGTCGGCGCGCCCGAAGCCCATGAAGACGGGCGCTCGGCGCTTTCCAAGAGTAAACCTAAATCCCCCGCCGCGCCCGGCCCGACCGGGATCAGTTTCATCGATCAACTGGTCACCACCCCCGCGGTTCCAGTCAATCCCCTGACCGGGGAGGAGTAACAGCCATGGATCCTACTTTGAATTTGACCAAAGAACAGCTCGCCGTCCTGGCTACCCTGGCCAACGCCTTCATGCAGGCGAAACAGGCCGGCGACGGCGGGATGCAGACCAAGACCCCCGCCGCTTTCACCACCGCCACCCGGCTGCACGGCGCAGGCGGCATCTTCTCAATCTCAGGCACCGAACGGGACGTCATCAGCGCCCACGTCCGCCCGGAAGGGCTGGCGTCGCGCCTGCCGATCCTGCCCAGCGTGTCGGTCAACCCGATGTTCGCCTCGCTGACCGGAGTCACCGACGACGTCGGGGATGAACCGACCAACGCCTGCGACGACGCCCCCACCGGCTACGTCAAGGGCTGCTACCTGACCGCAAGGTTCGGCCGGGTGCGCCGGGACACCAACACCATCGACATGAACGACGTCATGCTGAAGCTCAACCGGGGCGATTTCACCGATCTCGTCCTGCATGGGCAGATGCTGGGGCTCACCGACCTCGTGCCGTCCGGCATCACCCAGGACGACGTGCTGAACATCATGACCGCCGCAGAAATGCTCGGCGTGGGTGTGCGCACCGAGCGCCTCCTGACCAGGCAGACCTGGCAGGGTACCTGGGGCGTGAACAACGAGTTCCCCGGCCTGGATAGCCAGATCGCCACCGGACAGGTCGATGCCAACACCGGACAGGCTTGCCCGGCCCTGGACAGCGACGTCAAGAACTACAACTACGCCGCGCTGACCACCAGCATCGTGACCTACGTGTCGCAGCTGGAGTGGTTCCTGCGCCACAACGCCCGCAAGATGGGGCTGGAGCCTGTGCAGTACGTGATCACCATGCGCGCCGACCTGTGGTTCGAGCTCACCGCCATCTGGCCGTGCGCGTACAACACGAACCGCTGCTCCCCGGCCGCCGACACCGGAGCCACCGTCGTCATCGACGGGCGCGAGAACGTGTCGGAACGGGACGCCATGCGCAACGGGATGTACATCGACATCAACGGCCGGCGCTACCCGGTCGTGATCGATGACGGCATCTTCGAGCACAACAGCACCAACAACGCCAACCTGATCCCCGGCGAGTACGCTTCGAGCATCTACATGGTGCCTCTGAGCATCGTCGGCGGCCTGCCCGTGACCTACCGGGAGTACGTCGATTACCGCCGAGCGCAGCCAGACGTGGCCTTCCTGCGTAACATGGGCACGTTCTTCTGGACTGACAACGGGGTCTACACCTGGGCGGTTGAAACGTCCAAGTGGTGCTACAAGCTGGCGCTGAAGACCGAACAGCGCATCGTGCTGCGCACCCCGCAGTTGGCTGGGCGCATCGACGCCATCAAGTACAGCCCGCTCCAGCACCTGCGCGACGCCGATCCCGACAGCCCGTATTGGGTGGACGGCGGCGTGAGCGTCCTGCCAGGACTGAGCGCCCCCAACGCCATCTGGGCGTAACCAAGTCTCGCAATCAGTTGCGAGGCAAGTCTCGCCCCCCAGGCGAGGGAAAACCAGACTACAACTTAATAGTAAAGACCCCTGGATCACTCCAGGGGTCTTTCGCATCATTCACAAGGTTTGCCTTAGAAAATTTTTCCCTACGGATCATCTGGGTGTTCGATGTGATAATCAATCGCCATCTTAACCACGCAGATGATGACGGTAATCATCAATCCAACCGCCAGGATTTTGCCCCAATCCGTCAATATGACTGCGAGTCCCAGACCGAGGCTCCCCAAAACAATCAACATGGCGAACAACCAGCGCCAGATCATTGGTTGGCCTCCTGTTTCGGATCCCCGGCAACCAGGATGATCACCCCAGACCGCTCTCCAAAGGTAACCGATTGGATCGCCTTCATATTGGGGAACACGGCGACCTTCTGCGATACGCCAGAGTAGAACGGCGGCATGGTCTTGCGATTGGCCTTGAACCATTCATATCCGAAGCACGACGCCCACACCGCCCTGCCGTCGAATGCGTACGCGAAGTCGGTGAGCAGGCTGTCTTCCCACGGCCAGGGCCAGCCCTGGCTGACCTGCGTTCCATCCTCGCGGTCCAGGATGAACTTTTCGACCAATTTCCTGAACCTCCGCTCGGAAGTCGTCTCCCGGATGGCTTCGGGGATGCCTTCTGGATATCCGTCCCAGGCAATGCTCCCCAGCCACTCGGCGTCCACCCCCCGCCCAACGTAGAAATCAGCTCTGGTTCCCATGTATGACCTCGCGGGTTGAAATCATGTATTTCAGGGTTCTTTCGTAGATAATGGCCTTTTGATGGTCATCGGCTGGGTTGATTACGATACTATGGCCCGCTTCTAGCAGTCTGAGGATCTTTCCCGAATCGGTTCCTGTTAGAGTCCCATCGAGTTCAATCCGGTAAAACCTTCCGATTGCTGAACCCGTCATATCATAAACATCCAGATCGATAAAAATAATCTCAATCAACTTTGGGCCGTCCATGTCTGTCTCCTTAATTTTCTTTCTTTGGATCATCCGCTCCACACCATGTAGTAGTCGTCCTGGTCGGGTTGCGCCAGGACGTATTCAATGGTCTCCTGGACGATCTCAAGGGCTTGCAGGTAATAATCTTCTGCAAGTTGTTTGTACTTGTAAGATTTATATTGTTGGCTGACTTCCTTAACGCGCGCTAGACAGAATTCCCAATCGATCTCCGGGTTAGGCGTCTGATCTGCCACCCCCATGATCTCAAATAATCCAGGCAGCCCGATGCGAGCCATGTAACGGTTGATCCCGCTGTCATTGTATGATGATACGAAGCGACCGATCTTGAACAGGTGATCAGGGTATTTAGCACTATCAATCCAAATCGTTTCACGGAGTTGCGACTGCCCCCAATCGCCCAGGCCGAGTTCCTGTTTGACCGCCTCGGCGCGCTGGACGGCTTCATGTTTTTGCCCCACAGTCATCTGGTTGTAATCGCCATACTCGGCCCAGATCGCCTCGGACCGCTGGTTGTACTCTGCCTCCACCCGGTCGGCTTCGGCGCGGTCGGCGCACTTGTATAGATAAACGTTGAGTCCCATGTTAAGCCTCCTTTGCATCCTGAACGTCAAGCGACTTCAGGGCGCGCCCGCGGGCGATGTCCCGCCCAACGCGATAGCTGAATTGATCCGCGAGCGAACAGGTCGCCCGCCCGTGTAACTCAGAACCATCAAGCAGAGTGATGATACAAACCGTCCGCCCGCCGCGCGGGGCGGGTTGCGGAACCCCCAGAACACCGTAAAAATCCCAATCGACTGGGCCTAACCATGACCTTCGTCCCCTGGAATATCTGACCAGGATCTCATCTGGCGGACGCCCGCGCCGCTTTGCGCCCCGCGGGTCGTTCTGCGGGATGCGGAAATGCTGATACTCTATTTTTAGATCATCCTGCCCGTCCATGCTACATCTCCTGTTCTTGAATTTGTTTGACCGCCGCCCGCACCTGAGCGGACGTCAACTCCCAGGCGTCCTCGGTCAGGAGGGCTACCACCTGAAACTTGAATTTCTGATAGTAGATCAGGGCGAAGTCAACGTCCCCGTACTCATGGCACAGGATCGCCAACGCCAACTGGGCCGGCCCACTGCCCCCGTAACCCCATTCAAACCCTGTTGGGCTGTGATTCATCACGTCGTTGCGCGGCGGGAGCGACTTCCCGTTGACTGTGACGGTCGCCGTCCCCAGCCCGGCCCGATGTCCTTTGTAGACGTACTTTTGAGACATGCGCTTGCTCCTTTCCAATGTTTATCTATTATTTATACTGACCAGGATCCAAAAGTAAGTCGTCGCCAGCGTGATCGCTAACTCGGCCGACACCGCGGCGTGGATCAGTGCCAATATTGTGAAGTATTCTGGCACAAAAAACCACGCCGCCAATACTCCCAAACCCAGACCGAAGTCCAGCGCCGACCCGATCAACAGGACTACGAAGAACCAGCTCACTCTATCCTCTCACACAAAACCGACTTCTTTATCATCGTGTTTCTCGCCACATTCCGCGCACTCGTAGTGAGTGATATAGGCAGCCATCTGACCTGGGTCGTTGTTTCTGAACTTATATTCGCTACCATCCAGATCGCGCAGCTCAAAACCGGTTTGCTTCCAATCGTGTCTATGGTTATCTGCAATGTTATTCCCATGCCTAGACAGAAACCAAATTAACCCACTAATAATGGCAATTCCGAACACCCCATAACAAACCACGTCTATGACGTTCATTGCAAGTCTCCATAATTGCATTCTCCGACCACCAAAGAGTATCCCCTGGCGATCAGGGCGCGTTCGGCGTTGCCGTATTCATCCGTCCCAACTGCCAGATCCTTGGGGATGGTGACGGCATCTTTGGTTGCTCCAGGTTTGACGTAAACCGGTCTTCCAGTCACGTTGCGCAGGAGATCGACCTGCTTTTGCAGTTTCTCGCTCAACTCCGAAGCGTTGATCGCGGTGGGGGGTTCATCAAAAATCGGATCAATTAACATATCCAGCCATCCTTATCAGCCGCGCCATAACGAGCTCATCGTTTCCATCGTATTCAACTTGACAGTTATTGCACAGCCTGACGCGGCCGTAGTTGTAGTATTTCCTGAGCGATGAGCAGTTTCGGCAAACTGCCAGCCCGCAGGAAAAGCAACGCCCACGGGCTGGGATTGGTATCAAAAGGTTTGCGGGGGAAGTACAGAACTGATCCACCACGCAACAGGTTTCGACCATCAGAACCGCTCGCCGGCGAAGTCGCTGATCAGCTTCGGGGCCGAAGTGTCAAACCCGACCACGTCCAGCATGCCGCCATCGGTCGGATCGGCGATTGAAAATTGAGTAGCCACCATCCCGACCACGATCAGGCGGGCGTCGATCCCCATGGCGTCCCGGTACTGCTTCAGCGCCTGGAACGGATGGATGTTTCCCGCCCAGGTTTCATTATCGGTGTACACCACGAAAGTATCGATGGCCTTGCGGTCGTTCTTGGCGACCACCATCGGGAGCGAGCAGTCCGTCCCGCCTGCGCCCATCCGGTTGATCTTGTGGACTACCGTGTCCAGATCGTCGTCGCGTTTTAGGTCGGCCTCGTGCAATCGTCTTGAGAACGCCATGACGTGCGTTTCGGGCTCGGTACGGAACGTGACCATCGCCATAGCGGCGGCCGCCTCACGGGCGTGGATGTGGGTGTTATTGATCAGGCTGCCTTCCCAGGACATCGACCCAGACACGTCCAGGCACAGCATGAACCGCTTACCGGCCGGAACCACATTCTGGAACGCCAGGTAGAAGGTCTCGTTGAGGGCGGCGTTGATCTTAACGTTCGGACTCCAGGTCAGGCTGCCCCGGACGCCCTTGCCGGCCGCGTAGGTGGTTGCCCCGACCAGCACCGCGAACGGATGCAGGCGGGACTTCTGGATGTATTCCTGGTTGACCAGCCGCGCCGTCACCAGCTCAACTATCGCGGTGCTGCCTTCTAGCAACCCAATGGACGTCATGCGCCCCAGGTTGCGCAGCATAGCAGTCAGCGGCAGAGCACCTGAACTCAACAGGGCTGCCCAGACTTCGGGCGACTTCAGGTGCTGGGTGGGCAGCGCCTCCCACGGCAGGCGATATTTCACCACGGCGTCGATCACCTCGGCCTCGGTCGGGGCGCGCTTGGCCAATTCAAACCCGTAGATCACCGAATCGACCAGCCCTTCGGGTGGGGCGGCGAAGGTTTCATCTTCCCAGCCGTCCACGACCCACTTGAAGATCGCATCGTACACCGCGTCGGGCGGGGTCGGGCGCGCCAGCCGCAACACGTCGGCCATCGCCCACTGATCCCGCGACTGGTACTTGACCACCTGATAAGCCAGATCGGCCGGTTTCTTCTCAGTGAACCACTTCTGGACGCCGGTCTGCCGCACCCGCCCCCAGCCTGCGAGGTTGTCCAGGTAGGCGACGAAGTGGAGCAAGTGCGTACCCGTCCGCGCCACCTGCGGCAAGACGTCCATCGCCAGCTTGCGCGTGGCATTGTCTGGATTGTGGATGGGTGCAGCGCAGAACGCCAAGGCGAACAGGGCCGGCTCGTTCTTGATCGCCAGCCCCGCGTCGCTGACTTCCACGATGCGGGCGATGGTGCGCTGCGGGTCGGCATCCACGCAGGCGGCGAGGCATTTGACGTTTTCAAACATCAGTTCCTCTTTATTGGCGTAGTAACTGTTCGCCTCGTTGCCCAGGATCAGGAACCGATCCAACTGCTTCCACAGGTCGAGCTTGAAGACGTACCCGCCCGCCCGGTTTTCAACCTGATCCGTTCTTCCTGGAACCGGGATCTGCTGGTGGGTCTGCTTCTGTCCGTAATTTCTGTAAACGCTCATGATTAATCTCCTCAATTTCTCTGTGTTGATTCCAGGTTGATGGTGTATATCGTGTAAAACTTTGAGAAAAACATATCGATTGACTTGACAATGCCCCTGATGGTGTATATATCTTCCTCGAGATTGACATTCGATCCGATGGGCGGCAACGGGGGGCAAAACGGCACATTCCCATCCGAAGTCATCGAGGCAAGTTCTCGCCCATGCTCATCCTTGAACCTGATTTCTATATTAATTCTCGACATCAGTCCTCCTTTTCAGGACAAAAATAGCGGCGAACGACATGGAGAGATAATAACATCCAGTCGTTCGCCGCCGCTACAACAGGACGAGTTGCGCCAGAGGATAATTTCGAACAGCCGGGAGGCCGTTCAAACATCCGTAGAAAGGGTGGGGGTAACCCTCCAGCTCCAGTCCTGTAATTACCATTGGGCGGCGAACGAGTTATGCGCCACGGCGTAATTTATAACGCGGGTTTGAACCGCTCACATGCTGATCTTTGGGATTCACATGCTTTAACCGATAACCATGACACGCCGGTTCGCCTGTATTCGGTTGTAAAAGTAGTGGACGAGGTGCGCCTTACGAAAGACCTTTCCGGGAGGATGAGCCTTGCGGCCGACCCCGGCTTCAGAATCGAACTGATAACCGTAAAGCTTCAGTCCACCAAGGGGGCTGGGCAGGATTCGAACCTGCGTTCAACTTCTGGATCAACACGGCAACACCGTCCCAGCCAATCCAGTCCCTAACCACTCGGACACCAGCCCAAGATGCCGCCACTGCCGCCCAGTCTTTTTGGGGTTTCACCTTGCCGTGGCTAGACGCAAATTGCGAACGAGTGTGCGATGCAGGGGTATATTAGCAAGATAACCCTACATCTCCGGTTCGCAGGGGTAA
>Ga0209431_10004369_pt1 | contig 11084 bp, 13 predicted proteins | sample RifCSP13_3_FD_184021 | JGI IMG/M metagenome (GOLD analysis project Ga0209431, IMG submission 184021) | Soil microbial communities from Rifle, Colorado - Rifle CSP2_sed 13_3 (SPAdes) (version 2) | ecosystem: Environmental > Terrestrial > Deep subsurface > Rock core/Sediment | place: Rifle... | reverse complement strand
CAAGAGCCAGCTCCTGAACAAGAGTGAGTCGTATATCAATCACCCGCTTAGGGTTGCCCTAATTCTCGTCGAGGAGCTCCAAATGCGTGACATCGAGCTTGCGTGCGCTGCTCTCCTGCATGACGCTTCGGAGTGTATACAAGACGAAGAGCTAAAAGATTACAGCGAACGCGTTTACTCTATTGTTCGTGCCGCCGCGGGGCGAGCCAATAGCACAGAGCAGCAGTTTGCGGCGATGTCAAATGCACCAAAGGACGTGAAATACATCAAGCTTGCGGAGCGGCTGGATAGCGCTCGGTCAATGAAGAATCAAGTGCTCAGGGACAAGATGATAAGATTCAAAGACGAAACGGAAAAGTATGTTATGCCAATCGCGACTGCGACTGACGACAGGCTGGCGTTCAAGCTGTCAGTCGCGCTCTATGAGCTCAAATAATCTAGCGGTGGACGCACTTGCCATCCGGCCCAACCCTGTGCTTGGCCCAGTGCTTTCCGCACCCGACCATCCTGTGCTCGGTGCATCCGCAGATTGGACAGTGCTTTATCTTTTCCTTCTTCTCTTCCACGATATGACGTAGCTGTGGCCGCTATTTGAGGCTAGAGGACGCACATCATGAATCTTGTAACAATACACAGGTGACAAATTGATGCAGCTTTTCCAGTCGACCTTTAAGAAGTTCTGGTTGTGCATAATGCATTCTCTAATCACTCAATATCCGGAACAATCGACAACGATCTTTCCAGCATACTTCAACGATTTGTCATTCTTCCAATCTCGATTCAGCAGTTCTCGCCGCCACTTGCCTACCAACATAATCCATACACCTTTCACAAAATTGGCTAAATTGTGAAGATTAAAGTTCCCATCGCTTATGACTCCTTCCCAGGACAGTTATTTTGGAGACCTTTGGACCAAGGATTCACTCCTACATATAGGTCTGCTGCATATTCTATTTCGATTTCACCCAAGATGACACCTGAGCCAGCGGCATAGGCCAAAGCGACATCCCTAAATGCTTCCTTGATATCCCTCGTGCTGACCAGCTTCTTTTCTGCTGCATTTTCGAATGCATTTGTAAAGCTAATGTTTTTTGGATTACGCGCATCTATTAATTTCATTATCTTACATCGAATGAACTTCTCTGCATCTAATTCCAAACTGGTAAGAATTTCATCTCTGAAGAGCTACTTAAAGCTGCAGTTCGGAGCAAGCATGCAATTGCATTGTAATCATATTATGGACAATAATTTTCTCCGCAGCGTATTCAATGTGTGAATCATTATGTCAGCGATAGGTTCATAATTTTTTGCCAGACCTTCTTCATGCTTTTTCTTCTGCTCTAGGTTGTACAGTAAATAATATTAAACACGTAAGTAGCGCAGCCGCTTCTTCAGGGGATACCTCAACTGTTGCCTTCATCTGACAATCTATCATGGTTCCGTTATTTCTGCTTTAAACTTGCGGAACTCCAATCTATGATCCGGTATGCCACAACCACAGGCCAGAACCAACAATGTGGTGTAGTATCACAAAAATAGCGATATTATGAAGTTTGTATATTTAGAAAAAAGAAAGGCGCATAAAGCAATCTTACATGAAATAGTCCCTGTCTCTCTGAATCAAAGGAATCAGGCCATCTTCGATTATTCGGTCAGGTTTGCATCCAAGCTCAAAGGACATTAGTATGTAAATCTCAGCCTTTGGATTCAAGCTGACAGGAATTGATGCGGCATACAGCCTTTCGAAAGTTCCAATGTGGTATCGAAGCTCGCCAGCGATTTCTCTAATTCTGTTGTACAGTTGTACCTGAATTATAAGAGGAACCATGCTCTTCTCCAATTCCATATCAGTCATTTGACTCTGTGTCCCATGGCGATATCTATATCCAAGAAGTTTACCTTCTTGTGAGGCCATTCCTACAAAACGTATGTGTGGATCAAGATTGAAAACCTGTTCGGAGAAGTTTTGGAAAAATACGTCCTTCAAGGCCAGACACCGACATGTGAGAAAGGGAAATCGAAGTTATTAAAACATTATTTTACTATATCTCTCTATCAGGAAAGTAATTGGCCAATTATCCGGTTTTGAAGCAGTTAGTAGGGCTATTATCTAAGCACAAAATGGCTAATTTTGTTACTGGATAAAAGAAAAGGAGAGGTTGCTACTCCCTAATTAAGAAGCAGCATCTGGTTCTTTGTGTGTCTAGTTCACGTTGGTTTGGATCTCGTAGAACCTAAGCTGGACGTTTCTCAGGCCGTTGTTGTCGTAATTCCAGTAGTAGTCTTTCAGATCATCTGAGAAGATACTCTCGCATGTTACGACTATGTTCGCGGTTAGATCAGAGTCAAAGCACAGTGTAGTAAGCTGCTGTGTAACATCCCTGAATATCGACTTGCCAGTGTTTCGCTCTAGAGGAACGTCAACATAACCAAAGAGACAATAGTCATCTCCAAGCGCGTCAGTGTAGCATGTTGTAAGCCTACCATCGCCACCTGGCTTGCCAAGTTCTCTGACGTAAATGAGATAGGTCCTGCTTCCGTCTTCATTCAATGGGTTTGGCAGTCCAAATTCTGCTCTACCATCGGTAGCATCGGCATCAATAACGCCAAAGTTATCTTGTTGGGTCAAGTAGATCTTGTTCCTCTTGTCGGAAATCGTACCATCGTGGCTGGCATATAGGTTCACAAATATCCTGTGTCCATTGTTTGAGTCATTTGGCAGAATGTCTTGTTTGTCCTTTCCAATCAGGTTCAGATTATAATGTGCTCCGCTTGGAGCTCCGTTTCCAGTCTCGCTTTGTGCTGCATATGATTGCTGAACTGTTGGCGTTACCATTCCAAAAAATGCCAAAAGTCCTGTCCCCACCAGAATCGCAGCTACCTTAGATCTTATGTTTGGATTTTTCTTATGATCCATGTCGCTACGGATTTAATATCGCATGAGATTGTTAAGTGCTTGAGAGTATGAATTCGCCACATACACAACATTCAAGTATGATGAGTCCCAAGCAGATGGAATTCTAACATAATCACTACTTTTCTGCCCACAATTTGCAGCCATCAACAATCCAAAAAAACCAAGCGTTAACCTCAAAAATCTGAAGTATGGGTTTGAGATAACATGAACCTCAATTTGACCCTTCAAAAATGGGGAAAACTAGCATGATCCTATCAAAAGCTCGTTCAAATCGCTTATCGAGGCCTTCCTGTCTTATTTAGTTACAGCATTCTAGAAATCGGTGTCCCGGCAGGCTGTCTGCTGTGATCTTTCGATCCCTCATACAGGCCTGAGCTTTTCTATTCCTAACAATTCCAATCCGCTGGTTACCGTGAATCTCCAGAAAATTAGTTGTTGAGTTTTCCGGCAGCTAATTACCGCAGTAGAAATAAAGTCCTTTTTCATCCGCTCACATATTTCTTCCTCAGTAAATGGAAGATAGAAGACCGGCAGCAACAATAAATCATTACGGGAGCAACAATAGTAAATCCTCTAGCAAGCTCTGATAGTGACACGAAAATTACAAATCATAGCACATACATCATGCCACCGGAAACAAGCGTCACAAATTCTATTCCTGCAAGCTCTTTCGTCCTTGCAACGATCGCGTTGAGCCACAGGCTGTCAATGCCCTGACTCCAAATCGTGACTTTTTTGTAATGCCGATGTGTGCCGTGAAAAAACCCGACACAATCTTCCACCGTACTGTTGGCATATTTCTGGCCCACTTCGTCAACTACAGCCTTGGCCTCAGAAGGCAGGTAAAGGATCGTGAGCGTTGGAAAAGGTATCGCCGCTGCAGGCGAAGATGACGAAGAGGCGTCGTCGGACAATTTACTCTACAAGCTATCATTGCCGATTATATCATGATTTCGAAAATGTAAGTTTGTGTAAATTGAATACCAGATCGTGTTAGCTAACTTGGACTAGGAGAGATTTTATTCAAAAAATTGACAACCCGTTAAATCCCTTTTAATGGCACACTCTTTGAGTAGGACGGGTTATAGAAAGTTGGACGCAAAGAACCGCGACATTTGACTTCGACGGAGAAATGCTGACTGCGGCCGAAGGCGGGGACATAGAGGCTGAAGGCAGCAACGGCATGACATCCACTCTCTCTAGCAACGCAACCTCTACAAACAACAATTCAACCACAAGCAGCACTAACAGCAACATAACACCGCAATACTGAGTACTGCACCCCTCTTTTCCTTTCTTGCAAAAACAAAAAGTTAATTCCTATGCACCCGTTATTCTAGAAAATGGCAAACAAGATCAAGTGCTCTCACATCCTAGTGCAAAAGCAGAGCGAAGCCCTTGCTATACTTGAGCGGCTGAAAAAGGGCGAAAGCTTTGCAAACCTTGCAAAGGAGCTGTCAATAGACAAGGGAAGCGGAAAGCGTGGAGGCGACCTCGGCTACTTTGGCCGCGGCATGATGGTCAAGCCCTTTGAAGAAACGGCGTTCAAGCTGGAAAAGGGGCAGATGTCAGAGCCGGTCAAGACAGAGTTCGGCTACCACATTATCAAGAGGCTGGACTGAGTGGACGCGTACCTGGAAGAAGAGTTGTACGACCTGCTTACCTACTGCATCCAGAACCCGCAGGCCCCGGATTTTGCAGGCAAGAAAGGGCGCGTGCAGGAAATCGGGCGCGAGCTTTACGCCGACGGCGGGACCGACGCGCTTGAAAACATGTTCTTTTCTATTGAAGATAGAGTGAAAGAAGAGATCGGCAGTGACGCAAAACCCTACCGGGTGTGGTGGAACGGCATCGCAGGCGAATGGAAGTAATAGGTCACTTTCTGGTCTTTAGCAGCACAACTACGGCGATTGCTGCCATCATGCCGCCGAGTACAAGTAGCACCATTATAGTGAAATTCGGTACTATCACACTGGCATTCTTCATACTGACCACGATCGTTTCGTGACCTGCTACCTTCTGGATGGTGGTAAACCCTGCGATCTCTATGTGGGAATTTGGCTGCGGGGTAGAGATGTGCACCTGCACCGACGCGCCGTCGATGCTGGCCGTGGCGTCGGCTTCCTTTGGCGGCGGGCACCCTTCCCGGATGCTGCATTCTCCAAGCGAGTACACCGACAGCACCTTTGCCCTGCCAATGTCGCCTTTGAATATGTCATTGCCGCTTACCTGGCTGAAGGTTGGGTCAAAGAGCGCGTGCCATCTTTCCATCGGCATCGCCCCTATTTCGCTGAAATCCAGTATCGGTTCTGTCATGATCGCACGCGCTTCAGAGCTAGCAAGCTTGTCAGCGAATTCCGGGAACGTGGCTTGAAGCAGCCCGATCGGGTGGTTGACGTTTATCCTGCTGCGCTCCGGCGCGTCCACAAACACCGGCCCATCGATCACGAAACCTCTCCAGTTGATGTCCACCAGTATGTTGTCAGTCGCGTTGCTGTCCAACTTGAACCCGGAAAACGCTGGGCTGAATTCGACGCTGTATGTGAGCGTGAGCCTTTCCGGCCCTCCCCTGAGGATGCCAGTGTATGTGAGATTTGCGCTGGCTACCTGAACGGGGCTTTGCACCCTGAAGAGCGCCTGGTTGGCAGCGGCTATCAGTTCGCTCATGCCGCTTGCGTTTGTTCCCCTTATGGAGAACTCGATCCTCTCTGTCCTGCCATTGAATTGGGCTGCCACCGCGCTGCCCGGCTCGTACTTTATCGTGACAAACTTTACTCCGACAAAGCTTCCCGCAGCCCTGTCAAATTCCGGTATCAGTGACGCGTCAATCTGCGCGGCGTGCGCCTGGCTACCAAAGCCGGCAAGCAAGAGCGCGGCTACGACAGACATGACTGTTGCTTGACTATTCGCGCACACAGTTACTGTATGGACATGCCTTCCCTTATCGCTTTTTTCCGGGCTTTTTTGGCCCTCTTTCATATACTTATTCACCTGCAGGATTCACTTATGGGACTCTCTTTTGGTGAGTATCGGCAACCCATAATAGCTCTATTGGTGCATCCAGTGTACGACACCACATAAGCCATTTTCAGACTGGGCGGCCGGGATCAACAGGCCGGTGTACTCGTCAGACCAGAAAAAGGTGCGCTTTTTGCGGAGAACTCTGCCAGAGTACATGGTGGTCAAGAAGGGCTTGGTGGGCCTTTCAAGCTACCTGATAACAAAGTCGCTTGCCGAATCCGTTGACAAAAAGGGGATCAGGCTCTGGATCACCGCGTACAAAGCGCGGCACAAGTATTCGCATTCAAAGCTAAAGCGATTCGCCGTCTACGGCCATGTGCCAAGGTCGGCCGTCAAGCAGCGCATTGTCTACGATCGCATGCAGACCCTGCGTCACAGCACGACAAGGAACAGGATTGCTGCAGGCATTGCGCTTATCTCCGGCATCCTGTTCCTGCTGTCCGGCTACCGAGCAAACATCGAGATCTACAACTTGGCTAAGGAGCAGCTGGTGGTACACACGGTCGGGGATTTCTGGACCTACGCCGTGATGCCCGTTGGCTTTTTGGCGCTCCTGAGCCAGCTAGGCGGCCTGACAGTTCTGATGGGTGCAGGATTGTTTACAGCAAACAGTATTAACGCCGGCAAATTCTTGGTGATGGTCGGGACCGGGCAGGGGCTTGTCACCATCCTGATCAACATCGCGCTAGAGTTCTCGAGTGGCACGTGGGCCATTGACAACAACTATGTCACGTGGCTCACGTCGACTGCCACCGGGCTTGGGATACTGTTCGCGGTGATCGCACCATATGTCACAAAGGGCAGGGGCGGGAGCATCTACCTCCGGGTCGCAAGGTTTGTTCTGCGGATAAAAAAGAACTAGACGTCGGCGTACATCGAGAATTCGTGCGGGTGCGGCCTGACTGCAATCTCGACGTGCTCCTTTTCCTCGTGTTCTACTATCCTGTCTATCGTTTCGCTGTCAAATATCGGCTTTAGGAACGCACTGTCGCTTTCCAGCTCTTCATAAGCCTCTCTCAGGCTCGCGGGTAGCTGCGTGATGTTAAGCTCACGCCTCCTCTTGGGACTCATCTTGAAAATGTCCTCGTTGACAGGGTCGCCGATTTCCTTCTTTTTCTTGATCCCGTCGAGGCCGGCCGCAAGCACTGCAGAGAACGCAAGGTACGGGTTGCACGACGGGTCCGGCGCCCTGAACTCGATGCGCTTCAGGTTGGCAAACTTGGTTCCCTTGAAGTGCGCGGGGATTCTGATTATCGCCGACCGGTTACCTGTGCTCCACGCCACGTAGACAGGCGCTTCGTAGCCGGGAACGAGCCTTCGATAAGAGTTGGTGGTCGGCGCTACTATTGCAGCCAGGGCCCGCGCGTGCTCTATTATGCCCCCACCGAAATGGCGCGCCGTTTGCGACATTTCCGCGTACTCGTCGGCAGAATCATAGAACAGGTTCTTGCCCTTGTTCCAGAGACTGACATTAATGTGCATGCCAGAGCCGTTGTCAAGTGCAATCGGCTTCGGCATCATGGTCGCAATCATGTTGTGCTTTTTAGCAATGTTCTTGACGATGTACTTGTAGCTCTGGACAGCATCGGCTGCGTTAACGAGCGTATCAAAGCGTATGTCTATTTCGCACTGGCCGGCAGTAGCCACTTCGTGGTGGTGCGCGTCGCACACTATGCCAAAGTTGTTGGTGAGCACGTCGACGCACTCGTTGCGGTACTCCATCAGGGTGTCGCCGGGCGCGCTCGGCAGATAGCCCTCTTTAAGTCTAAGCGCGTAGCCGACGCTATCAGTCGACCACGGCGCTTCCTTCGATGCAATGTGGTAGCTCTGCCCTTGGTACGGGGTCATGGTGTTGACCTCAAGCTTGTCAAAGACGAAAAACTCTATTTCAGGCCCCCAGTAGGATGTGTCAAAGCCCTGCTCAGTGACGTACTTTTCGGCCCTCTTTGCAATACCGCGCGGGTCGCGCGGGAACGTGTCGCGCTCGCTCCCGCCGCTCAGGATGTCGCAGATCATCCTTGCAGTTGGCGTTCCGATCCAAGGAACGGTGGCAAACGTGGCCGGGTCGGGCCTTATGATAAGGTCGGACTCGTGGATTTCTGTAAAGCCGCGGATCGACGAGCCGTCAAGCTTTGGAAGGCCGTCAGTGAAATCCTCAACTCGGAACATCTTGGAATCCATCGTGGTGTGGTGGAACCGGCCAAATAGCCCGGTGAACTGCAAATCAAGGAACTTGATCTCGTCATCCTTGAGCCGACGCATCACTTGGTCGGCGGTAAATGTTAGCTGCTCGATCTTGCCGTCAATCAATTTATAAGGCAACTAGAGTACTCCATCAGTAGGCACTAAAATCCTGCAATTTAAGGATTGTCAAGTGATATGAAATGTCAACAGCTGAGCCGCAAAATCGCAGAGAAATGGATGCAGGGGAGAGCGAGCACCTTGCGCTCAAGGACGTTTTTAAGCTGTTGAAAAAAGAAATTGAAACTCCGTCGCTGCAGGCGATAGAGCCGGACATCTTCCAGAAGTTAGCCGCGGCGCTTGGAAACCTGAAGGGGCAGGGCTACGAAGGCATTGAAGCAAAGGTAAGGGATCGCATGGCCGAGCTGCTAGCAAGCTCGGCGCGATTGCTGATAGATGCAAGGCAGACCAAGATCCGCTCCGGCAACGAGCCGCTCGACTACTCTAAACTCACGGACGAGGAGAAATACGTCCTCGACGGCAAGCGCGAGTCTGAAGGCAGGATAAGCGAGGTTGTAGCAGCCACCGTCAAGGGAAGGCCAAAGGTGCTCGAATCGATATCCGCGAGGATGCGCTCAAAGCAAATAGTGGTCAGGTTTCTTAAGCCGACAGAAGCGTTCATCGGGGTAGACATGAGCAAGTACGGGCCATTCCAGCAGGAGGACGTGGCGTCGCTCCCTTATGAAAACGCGCGCTCGATAATCGAAGGCAGCGGCGCAGTTGAAGTGCACGTCGAATAAGCAAATAAATACCTATTTTGCGATCGTACGATCGCTTGGTCCACCTCGGCATAGACATCGACCAATTCATCTTGCTCACGATCTACCCTGCGGCCGCGTTTTTCGCGATAGGGTACATTGCCAAGAAAACTAAGATGCCGCAGGTGAAATCGTACCTCCTGCAGGCGCTAACGTGCATCGCGTTTTCAATCGCGTACTTTGTGGCCGTGCCAAACGGCGGCGCGCAGGGGCTTGCAATAGTGCTCGGGATGTTTGGAGCGCTCTTGCTCTTCATGGCAAGGAAGCAAAAGATACAGCAGCCAGAGCAACAGAGCGTTTAATGCGAATTTAGCATCTTGTTTGCCCGCTCGATCCTGCTGTCCATCAGGCCCTCGATCCACGTGTGGAACTCGCGCTCGGCCGCTTCAAAAGTGCAGTTGTTCTTGCTCATGTATTTCTGGACAAATTTTACTTTGGTCCACAGGTAGGCTAGCTCGTCGCCGTCATCGAGGCTCATAAGCACACGACTTTAGAGATGTGAACATCATACTTAAGGTTGACGCCTATTGGCAAAAGCATATCAACGTGCAAAACTGAATTATGAGATAATGATAAAAGGCAAAGTTGCGATTATCACGGGGGCAAGCAGCGGAATAGGCTACGCCACTGCCCTTGCGTTGTCGCGGGCCGGCGCCAAGATAGCGGCAGGCGCAAGGCGCGCCGACAGACTCGAGTCGCTGCAGAGCGAGATCGCCAAGAGCGGCGGAGAAATTCTTATTCACAAGTTGGACGTCACGAAAAAGAACGAGTGCGATACTTTCGTCGACGTCGTGGTGAAAAAGTGGGACGCCGTGGACATACTTGTCAACAACGCCGGCCTCATGCCATTGAGCTTTTTCAAGAGCCTCAAGGTTGAAGAGTGGGACCGGATGATAGACGTCAACATAAAGGGAGTGCTCTACTGCACAGCAGCTGTAATCACACATATGCTGGCCAAAAAATCTGGGCACATCGTCAATATCTCTTCCGTGGCCGGAAGGGTGGTGTTCCCGGCCGGGAGCGTCTACTGCGCGACAAAGCACGCGGTTGTGGCGCTCAGCGAGGGGCTGAGGCAGGAGTTCAGCCAGAGGTCAAACATACGGGTCACCTGCATCGAGCCGGGAGTAGTCGCGACCGAGCTCACAAACACGATAACTGACAAGGCCCTGGAAAAGTTTGTTGAGTCGACAAGACAGATGGAGGCGCTGCAGGCAGAGGACATCGCAAACGCGATACTGTTTGCAGTTGAGTCGCCCAGCCACATGAATGTGAACGAGATACTAATAAGACCGACAACGCAGGAGAGGTAAACTCCCTTCGAGGACTACTCAAGAGTGAGCAAGCGATAATGCGAGGGCTGCGGTGCAGGGGATAAACGTAGCAGTCGGCTAAGGCGAGTCAATCTCTTCGAAAATGTCGATGTGCCTTCGCATCCCGTGAGTCTTGATGTACTTTAACAGCTCGTCATGGTCTTCTTGCCGGAAATAGCGCTTCATCCTTTCCAGCGTCGCGTCATCATACAGCGCGTGGTTTTTTTCCTCCGGCATCACTGTTATAGCGCATTCATCACTAAAAAGTTTTTACATAGTCTTCACATCTTTTTGCTGATGGGAAAGCGAATTTTGATCCTTGGAGCCGGCTTTGGCGGCCTGGCAGCGGCCACCGCGCTCAGGAAAGGGCTCAGCCAGGAACACCGCGTCATTATTGTGGACAGGAAAAAGTCGTTCATGATGGGACTTGTGAAATTGTGGATACTGGATGGGAGCCGCAAGCTCGAAGAGTCCCAGACGCTCCTTGACGGGCTGAACGCAAAGGGAATCGAGTACCTCAACGACGAGGTAGCCAAGATCGATATTACATCAAACAGGGTGCAGGCAAGGGACCACGGCTGGATTGAATACGACTACCTGGTAGTTGCGCTGGGCGCCGAGCTTGTACCGGACAGGATAGCCGGGTTTGTCGGCAGGGGCTACAACCTTTATGACGCACAGCAGGTCCCCAAGCTGCGCGACCGGCTGCTCGAGCTAGAACGCGGCAGGGTGGCAATTGCGATAATGGGCATGCCCTACAAGTGCCCGCCGGCGCCATACGAGGCGTCGCTTATAATCGAGAGCATCCTGACAGGGCAGGGTACCAGGGGCTCTATC
>Ga0209431_10004366_pt1 | contig 11086 bp, 10 predicted proteins | sample RifCSP13_3_FD_184021 | JGI IMG/M metagenome (GOLD analysis project Ga0209431, IMG submission 184021) | Soil microbial communities from Rifle, Colorado - Rifle CSP2_sed 13_3 (SPAdes) (version 2) | ecosystem: Environmental > Terrestrial > Deep subsurface > Rock core/Sediment | place: Rifle... | reverse complement strand
CCCGCCGTAAATCATGTCCCAGATAATCAATGCGTCCCTGCCCTGGTCATACCAAAAACCCAAGAGTTCGTTAAGCCGAAAAAGTCTTAAAAACAAAGCTAGAAGAAGAACCGCTATCAAAAGATAGTTTTTGGAGAGAAATATTTTAAGCTTTTTTGGCATACTTTCTGGCCGTTTCGAGTGCTTTTATTACCGCGTCGTCAAAAGGAAGGCCTTCGATTCTTGCCCCGGCCGCCGCTTTGTGCCCTCCCCCTCCAATGGCGGATGCAATCCTAGAGACGTCAAAATCGCTTTTTGACCTAAAGCTTATCGAAAGCACCCTTTCCTCCACTTCAACCATCGCCATACCGAATTCGGTTCCTTTGACTATCGGGAAAAACAGGTTGGCTACATCCTCCTTTGCGGAATACGGCTCCCCGAACTCCTTGTAAAGGGAAAAAGGAATTGCGGCCCAGACGAATCCGAATTCCTCATCCATCTCCATGTTTTCAATGAATTTTCCCCAGAGCTTAATCTCGCCGAAGTCGATGTTTCTGTAAACGTTCCTTATGATTTCGTCTTTGTTCGCCCCGAGTTTAATAAGTTTTGCCGCGGTTTTTAGGGTTTCGGCACCGACGTTCTGGTACTGGAACGAGCCGGTGTCGCCTATTATTCCGGTAAGAAGGCATTGGGCAGTTTCTTTATCGATCTTCACTTTCCAATCGGAAAATATTTGGAATAGAAGCTCCCCGGTTGATGTCATTTGACTATCGATAAGATTGATCGTTCCGAATCCTTCGTTTGAGACGTGATGGTCAATTACGAGAACGGGCATCTTGGGGGGCTCTACCTCCCCGACTCCCGCGACCATCGAATAGCTTGATGAGTCAAGGACAATAAAAATATCGTGTCCGGAAAAATCGAATTTGCTGAAATCAACCCTTTGTATTTTATCTGTTCCCAAAAAAGCGAGGTCTTCGGGAATTTCACTGGGGCAAATGACGGTCACGTCTTTTCCCATCCCTTCAAGAACGCGGGAAAGCGCCAGGGCACTTCCCACCGAATCCGAATCGGGACCCCTATGACAATTGGTCAGAATTCTTTGGGATTTGTTTATTTGGGCAAGTATTTCGGCCGATTCTTTATAGTTCATGTTATTGAGAATGTATAAGACGGTATATTATAACTCCTTCGACCTCCCATTGCGCGTCGATTTTGCTCCAGCCGAAGTTTGCAATCTGGGCTTTCGGGGAATGTGTCGGGTCGCATTTTGTATTGGGAATAAGCTCGCAGACTACGAAAAGCTGACTGGCAACCGTCTCCGTCCTCTGGGCATCGATATCCATTACGGGGGAGTTGTCTTTCAAAAGAAAGTATTTATAGGCATCCTCGTAATTATTTTCGGCGATGACCGCGATGTTAAAAGGCGCCCCCCCGCTTTCTTTTTCGATAACCGCCGCCACTTTAACGGTCCTTTGAAGAAGGCTGTTTGGTTCCTTCTTAAGCGGGCTTCCCATTAAGTTAACAGCAATCAGGAAAACAAAAAATGCTACACCCAGGAGTTTAAGAATTTTGCTGCCGGCTAAAAGTCTTGATACGAAATCCCCGATAAGAAGAATGGGGACGGCGAAAATGAATCCGAAGTAGTGATCGTAGATGTTTTGCTTATACAGCCCGAATCCGAGAAGGGCAAATCCCAGCCAGGAAAAAAGAAGCCAGTAGTGGGCGGGAACCCGGAAATTTTTGTTTTTAAGTTTGGCTTTAAAAAACAGCCAAACCACACTAAATATTATTGCTACCGAAGCAATCGGGGTGGCAATCGGGTTTTTGGCGGCAACGACGCTTCCACTCACCAGGTTAAGCATTTCGGGAATTTTCGGGATTGCCTTCCAGGGACGGATGGAGACTGTTTCCTGGCGGACGGTAAAAAACGTATACATGGCTTTGAAGTTAATCCAGTTGTGCCTAAGATCGAAGAAAAAGAGCGGGGACATGAGGGCAACGAGAATGGCACCCGAGATTGCCGATTTTTTGAAAAATATTTTCTTCTCGATTTTGTTTTTCCATATATTCCTTAAGCTAAGCGCCCAGAAAAGAAAAATTGTGGGGGCAAGAAGAAGTCCCAGATAGTGTGAATGGAGAACAAAAGCGAAGGATATGCTCATGACAGTAAGCCAGACGTATGACCTGTCTTTGTATATTTTCCAAAGGGAGTAAATAACCAAGATGGAGAAAAAAGGCATGATGTTGGGGTTCCAGGATGACCTTGAGTAAATGATTATGATGGGGGAAAGGGCATAGAGGGCAGCGGAAACTGCCGCGGCGGTCTTGCCGAACCAGAGGCGGGCTAGGTACCAGACAAGAAATACCGTCGCTACACCCAAAAGGGCAATCTGGACGGCGGGCCCCAGGGGAGAGAAGCCCGCAACAAGAAGGGCGGGGGCCATCATGTAGTAATAAAGCGGCCCTAGGTACATATTACCGATGGAAGTTCCCGGTCCGATTAACGGGGGGTGTCCTTCGACAAGAAGTCTCCGCACGACAATTACGTCCCTTCCCTCGTCCCCCAAAAAAGTCATATAGCGGTCAATTCTGTAAAGACGGGCAAAAGCCGCAAGAAGAAGAATGAAAATTAATATCCAAAATTCCCTGGGATTTTCCTTTATCCATTTTTTTGTTTTTGCCAAAAACTCTTTAACTTTTTTCATCTTAATTTTTTCCAGAGCCTTATTAGGTCCACAAAGCTTTTTATGATTACGTTTATGTTTCTTCCTGTGCCTTTGCCTTTTATCCTGGGGTAGTGGGTGACCGGGATCTCGACAATCTTAAACCCTTTTTTCTTTGCTTTTATGAGAAGTTCGCTACTTATGAATGCTCCCCTTTCGCTTTCGAGTTTGGGAATTGCGTCGATCACTTCTTTTCTTATGAGTTTGAATCCGCAATCGATATCTTTTACCTTAAGGCCGAAAAGGACGAATACCGCAAGTTCCCAGATTTTGCTGGTTACTTTTTTAAAAGCAGAGACCTGCCTTTTTTTGTAATAGCCGATTACAAGATCGGCGTTCGTTTCTTTTTGTTTTTCAATGAAGTTTACAATCTCGGAAAAATCAAACTGGCCGTCCGAATCAATGAATGAAATCCATTTGAACCTCGCATTATAGAATCCGGATTTTAGTGCCGCCCCGTAGCCCCGGTTTTGTTTATGGCTTATAAGCCTTATTCTTGCATCCGACCTCACAAGCCCAATGGCCGATTCCCGGGTCAGGTCGCTTGAGCCGTCATCAACAATAATTAGTTCCCACCGGCCGGCCACTTTTTCCAAAACATCCTGTACCTTAAGGGCTACCGTTTTGATGTTTTGCTCCTCGTTGTAGGTCGGCAGAAAAACGCTTATTTCGTCAATTGTCTTCGCCATACTTTTCGGCTGCATAGCACATTTTAATGCATTTCTGGAATAGAATCGACCTTGGTGGTAATATTTGAAGTATGCAGGGAAAAATCAAGACTCTTTTTTACATTTTCCTTATCTCGCTTGTTCCCACCCTTATCATCTGGCTTCCTTTCGCCTTAAGGCTAAATTCATTCTGGGGAATTCCCCTTCCCCAAAACGGAATGGCCACGATTGTGGCAAATTACGACGGACCCTTGTACCTGGCAGTTGCCAAAACCTTTTACAACAAGGCTATGCTCGGGGCAAACTTCCAGTTTCCCCTTCCCAACGAATATTACGCGGCCCACTTTCCCCTTTTTCCCCTTCTTATCAAACTCGTCGGTCTTTTTACCAACTATCCTTATGCCATGCTTCTTGTGACCCTGGCCTCATCAATTCTTGCCCTTTATTTCTTCTATCTTTTGATAGGCAAGTTTGTGGAAAAGAAGGATGCTTTGTTTCTCACGCTCCTTTTCTCCGTTTTTCCAGCCCGCTGGCTTATCGTCAGGTCGGTGGGGTCTGCTGATCCTTTATTTGTTGCGGGAGTGATTGCGTCAATTTACTATTTCAGGGAGAAGAAATACACGCTTTCGGGAATCTGGGGGGCGGTTGCGACTCTGACAAAATCTCCCGGAATCCTGCTTTTCGTTTCCTATTTTGTTTATTTTGTCCTGCCTTTTTTGAGAGTAAAGATCGATCTTAAGAAGATGTATCCATTGTTTTTTATTCCGGGTGCTCTTCTCGGAGTTTTTATTCTCTATTGGATTGTCCAGGGAAACTTCCTTGCTTACTTTAACTCCGGGGACAATATCCACCTTATTTTCCCGCCTTTTTCGATTTTTAACTTCTCCGCCCCCTGGGTTGGAACTTTTTGGCTTGAGGAAGTCATATTTGTGTATCTTATTGGGGCCGTTGGCGTAGTTAGGCTTTTTGGGAAGAAGGAATACGAAATTGCCGCGTTCGCGGCCGTATTTTTTACTCTTTCCCTTTTTGTCGCCCACAGGGACATAATCAGGTATTCCCTTCCTTTGGTTCCATTCCTCTACGTGGCCTTTTCCGACGTTCTTATCAAAAAGGAGATTAAAGTCGCCCTTTACATTATTTTCATTCCCCTTTTCCTTTTTTCCCTTGCCTTCATCTCCCAGAACGTAATGCCCATAGCTAATTGGGGGCCTTTCCTCTAAAGCCGCGTGTGTTTTTCCTCTTTTACCTGACTAACCTTGTATGGGACACGAAATTCCGCGTTATTGGAGGTTAAAAAGACAAATGCTGGGTTTTGAGGGAGGAGTATGCGGGGAGTGCGGAGACGTTTCTTTTTACCCCCGGCCCTGCCGCAAAACTCACGGGGAGGTGGCAATTGAGGCTGTTGGAGGAGGAGGGGCAATATTTGAAGAAAACCTTCTACTTCTTGCGCCAGGGAGGCTTCCAAGTCTTCCAAATGACGAGGTTATACATGGTGTAGTTAAAGGGAAGCACTAAGAATACGATGATAAAAGGCAGAACCAACTGCCTTGAACCGACTCCGAATAGCCTGTCGCCGACCAGACCTGCGATGGTCTGAATAAGGAGGGCTCCCATTGAGGTTCCGTTGAAAGCAAGAAACTTCTTGACTACCGCGCCCACTCCCGTTATCTGCTCGCTTTTGAATGTCCAGATATTGTTAAGGGTAAAGTTGCTTATGATGGATAGCTCAACGGGCAGCGCCCAGGCGATAATGCCCGGGGAGCCGGCATTTGTCAGGATTTTAAGGGTGATTGCGTTTATCAGGTAGCCGATAAACCCAACCGTTCCGAATTTGATGAATCTTTGCTTATCTTTGATCCCCAAAATTATGGCCACTTTGAAAGTCGCCGCCATTTCCTTCCAATTGAATTTGGATTTTTCCTGGGTCCTGGGGGCAAACTCAAGAGGAACCTCGACTGTTTTACCGGAATTCTTTAGGCACTGGTAAAGAAGATCGACTTTATAGGCAAAGCGGTTAAGATCCATGAGTTTTTCAAGCTCGATTTTGTCCAAAACCCCTTTGACTCTAGCAAGCCTGAAACCGGTTGTAAGGTCGTGAATTTTGAAATTTGTCAGGACTATTCTTATAAATAGATTGCCGAAGAAGCTTACCGCTTTTCTTGAGACCGCCCATTCTTTGGGAACCGATCCCCCTTTGATGTAGCGGCTTCCTATGCAGTAGTCGGCCCCGGCAAGGAATGCGTCAACCATGGGTTTTACGAATCTCGGAGGGTGCTGGAAATCCGCATCCATTTCCAAAATCGCGTCGGCCCCAAGCTCCTCCATCGCATACCTCATTCCTTTAACGTAGGCCCAGCCAAGTCCGGGCTTGTCCTGCTGGACCAGGTGAATGTTTCCGTGTTTTTTGCTCGCTTCCTCAACGACACTATCTGTCCCGTCTTTTGAATGGTTATCAACAACCAGAAGGTGCATCTCGGCTTTTATCTTGGGAAACTCCTCCTCAAGAAGAACAGAGATCATCTTTTTTATGTTCTCCGCTTCGTTCCAGGCGGGCATGACTATAACCACTTTGTCCATAACATAATGATACAATACAGATATGAAAATTGAAATTCTCACTCTTTTTCCGGGAATGTTTGAGGGTCCGTTTGGGGAATCGATAATAAAAAGGGCATTAGAAAAGGGTCTTGCTGAAATTGCAATCCATGACTTAAGGAAATGGGGAGAGGGAGAAAGAAGGAATGTGGATGACCGACCTTACGGAGGAGGGCCGGGAATGATACTCCGGGTTGATATTGTTGATGCGGCGCTTAAAGATTTAAGAAAGAAAAATTCCAGGGTAATTCTTCTTGATGCCACCGGGGAAAGATACACACAGAAAAAAGCGCGGGCACTTTCGGAACTTGACCACATTATATTAATTGCCGGACACTACGAGGGGGTTGACCACAGGGTTCATGAACACCTTGCGGATGAAGTGATATCAATCGGGGATTTTGTTCTAACCGGAGGGGAAATTGCGGCAATGGCAATTGCCGACTCCGTAGTAAGACTTTTGCCAGGCGTACTGGGAAAAGATGAGTCCTCGGTTGAAGAATCGCACATGGAGGAAGGATATCTTGAATACCCCCAATATACCCGGCCGGAGGAATATAAAGGCTTAAGCGTTCCCGAGATACTTCTTTCGGGGGACCACAAAAAAATAAACGAGTGGAAGAAAAAAGGAAGCGGACGGTAGGTTCAGGTCTTCTTCCAGGAAGACTCCGGGGTTGTCACTTTTCCCCATTTTTGCCCCAGCCAGAGGGTTAAGGTTATGAGGAAGTATTTAACCGGGCCGTGATACCATTTGGCCGCCTTAACGAGTCTTTCGTTTGAAAGATCCAGTCCCGCTTTTTTGGACGACTGGCCATGATAGTGGATAAACTCGGCGGAAGGAACGTAATAAACGGGGATTCCTTTATCTCCGGCTCTCCTGCAGTATTCTATGTCCTCAAAATACATGAAGGTTTCCTCCTGAAGGATTCCTATTTCGTTTATCACCTTATGCGGGATCAAAAAGCAGGCCATGACCGCCCCTTCGACTTTGACTATATTTTTTCCTTTGGGGGCGGACATGAAATAGCTTCCTTCTTTTTTGAGGAAGTATTCCTCGAATGCACGGAAAGGAGTGGGAAGCTTGAAAACGGAGTCCTGAAGTTTTCCGTCCCCGAAGAAAAGCCGGCCTGCGTAAATGGCGCGCTCGCCGTGTTTTTTCTCTGTGGCCAAAAGATTAGTTAAGCCTTTTGACTTAACTTCTATGTCGGAGTTAAGAAGAAGGATGTTTCTTCCCAAAGAAAAGTTGATCATCTGGTTGTTGGCGGCGGCAAATCCGTTGTTTATCTCATTTGAAATGAATTTTATGTTTGGGTATTTTGCCAGAACTTCCCTGCGGCAGGGTTCATCGGGGGAATTATCAAGAACAATAACTTCGGCCCCTCCTTTTATGTCGGGATATCCGGAATTTTTTTTGAAAATGCTGTCTAATAGCTGAAGAGTCAGTTTGGTGGTTTTATAGTTGATGGCGATAATCGAAAGCTCAAGCGGGTATTCCACTTCCTCCGGCTGTTTTGCCCTCTTCCATCCCCAGACCCCTTTTATGTAATCTGCTATTCCCTCCCTCTGGGCGGGTCTTCCGGCAATTAGGAATCTTACCGCTTCCCTTATAAGGGCGAATTTTGTTCGGGGGCTTGCGTACTTCATTCCGAACCACATTCTGTTTCGGGTGATTAGGTAATCGCTCCAGGATGAGCCTATTCCGGCGGTTCTTGAAACTTTATGGTAAATATAGGTTCCCCCGCAGTACCACTGTTCAAATCCCGCCTTCTTGATTCTTTCGATCCAGTCGTTGTCCTTGAAATATCCGACTTTTTCCAGAACTTCCCTTTTGATAAGGATGCAGCAGCCGCTTGTAAGGGCAGTTGTTTCGGTTTTGTCGTACTGTCCGCGGTCAACCTCATCAATCCCCCGGTGGACGGACTTGATATTATTCCAGTCAAAGTGTCCCCCCGCGTACCAGATTACTTTGCCTTCTTCCTTCTTGGTGTATCTTTCCTTATAAAATTCGAATTCCGGGGCGAAATATATTTTGGGGGAAACAAGACCCGCTTCCGGATGGTCGGCAAATACTTTGAGCATTTTTTTTATCAGGTCCGGGTCGCCGAAAAGGGTGTCGTTATTTATGATCAATACATAGTCGGCTCCCCACTCCTTGGCGTACTTCATCCCACGGTTATATCCCCCTGCAAATCCGAGGTTTTTGCCCGTCTGCAGCCAAACTGCCCCTGGGAATTTTTCAACCACCTCTTTCACTGGAGTGTCTGAGCCGTTGTCGACGACAAGCCACAAAACTTCAAGACCAGTCGTGTCAAGAATCTTGGATGACGCAAGATATTCTTCGGTGTCTTTGTGTCCGTTAAAGTCTGCGGCAACTACGGCAACTTTTGTCATATCGAAATAAGGGCTTCCCTATATGTATCGCTTCTTGAGAATTTTCCGATCAAAGCAAAGGCAATAATGCGAAGAATAAGGGAAAGCTTAATAAAAGGCATGAGCCACCAGATATGGTTTTTGTAATACTTCTTCATGTAGTAAGCTATTCCCTGGATTTCCCTTATGGTTGGCTTTCTCCAGTCGCCTCCCACGCTTGCTTTATCAAGATGGGTTATTTCAAAATCCGGGGTATAGAAAATCTTCATGCCCATGTCCTTTATTCTTTTGCAAAGGTCTACTTCCTCAAGGTACATAAAAAATGTCGTGTCGAAGCCTTTGGTTTTTTCCAAGACTTCCCTCCGGGCAAAAAAGTAGGCTCCCATTACCCAGCCGACTTCCCGGGTCTTTTCAAAAAAGCTCTTATACTTGGGGTGGAATTGGCGGATGCTGTGGGAAAGGGCGGGAACAAGATCCGCTCCCGAAATCCAGGTGGCGATTGAAAAAGGCTTGGGCAAAAATCCGGCCGAAGGCTGGAAACGTCCGTTTGCAAATTTAAGTCTTGGGCCCATTACGTCGCAGTCGGGATTTTTCTCCATGAACTCAACCGATTTTTTAAGGGTGTCGGGATTAACAAGGGCATCGGAATTAAGAAGAAGGACGTATTTTGAATTCTTATTTGACGCTTCAAGTCCGATATTGTTTCCCTTGGCAAATCCCGTGTTTTCCTTGGGGGTAATCACTTTTACTCCGGGGAAGATTTTTTCAATTGCCTCCCCCGTTCCGTCGGTTCCGTTTTCAACGACAATGATTTCAACCTTCCTTCCCAGCCTTTTGGCACTTTTTTCAAGTTTTTGAAGACAATCGAAGGTTAATTCTTTGGTGTTATAGGTACAGATGATTACGCTAATCTCCGGGGCATTTTCAGTTTGCATAACTCATTCCTTTTTCTATCTTCCAAAGGCGGTATTTTTCAAGAATAAAAATTCCGAATCTCACCAGAATCATTACCGGCCAGGGTCCGAGTTCCTTCCAGTGCTTGCTTATAAATATCCTCATTGCACGGGCGGCCGATCTTGCGGAGCGCATTTTGGTCTCCTGGGCGACTTTCGTTCTTGCGGTTTTCCAAAGACCGGAGGAGGAACCTTTGTAATGCATCATGACAACGCTCGGTTCGTACCAAATCTTATATCCGGCCTTTTTAACCTGGTAGCAGAATTCGATATCCTCCCCGTTCCACCAGTAGTCCTCATCCCACCATCCGATCTTGTCCAAAGCTTTTCTTTTAATCATGAGGAAAGTTCCGGAAATACAATCTATATAGTGGCTTTCGTTTATATCAAGATATGTTGCCGCGTAGCCGGCAAAAAGCGGCGACTTGGGGAAAAGTCTTGAGAGGCCCATCCAGTAGGAGAATGTGTTCCAAACGGTGGGAAGCCCCCTGTGGCAAGAATAATCAAGCTTGCCGTTGGGAAGCATTACTTTGCAGGTAATTGCCCCGAGTTCTTTTCTTGACCTTAGAATTTCTTCCGTTTTATCTATTGCGTCCTCCTGGACTTCCGTGTCGGGGTTAAGGAATAAAACGACATCGCCTTTGCTGATCTTCCTGGCAAGATTGTTTCCGGCGGCAAAACCGGTGTTTGTGTCGCTTAACACAAGGTCAACTTGGGGAAAATGTTTTTTGACCATGGCAACGGAGTCGTCGGATGAGGCGTTGTCAACGACAATAACCTGAAGCTTACTTTTGTCTTTATAGGTTTTATATACTGCTTCAATGGCTTTTTTGAGAAGGTCCCGGACGTTGTATGAAAGAATAATTACGGATATCATTTTTTCTTATAATTCCTTAAGCTGTCTTGCGAATTCGTCAATCATTTCCCTCCATGTTTTATATTTCATGCCGATGGCCTCTTCCGTTTTTTCGACCTTAAGCCCGCCGAATTTGGGATACCTTACCGGGTTTCCGGCGGTTTTGAGAAATTCATCAAGAGAAGAGGGCTTAACCGCGTCCTTAACTCCCCTGGTTTTTTCGATTGCGTAGGAGATAAGCTCGAAGGGGGTTGTGGTGTCTTTTGAACTTGCATGGAAAACACCTTTTAAGTTTTTGTCTATTATCAGGCTTAGGGCTTTGGCCAGTTCGTCGACAAGAGTAATTGATACCTGCTGGTCGGTGAACATCGGATAAAGCTTGCCTTCGTCAAAAAGCGAGAGGGGTTTTCTGACATAATCGGGCTTTGCGTCGTATTTTGCCCGGAAGGGGTAAATGAGTCTTAAGATTGATGTTTGATCCCCGAATTTTTCCCTAACGATCCTTTCGGCTTCCCCTTTGCTGAAGCCGTACCAAGTCACTTTATCTGAATTTTCCTCGGGGATCGCGTCCTCGGGATAGGGGCCGGGGGCTTCATTACTTCCCGGGAAAACCATGTCGGTTGAAATGTGGATGAATCTTGTTTGGGGGGAAACTGCATCGGCAAGATTCTTTGTTCCTTCAACGTTTATCCTCCAGCAGTCTCCTTCTTTGTTCCCTCTTTGGTTTTCGGCTTCACCGACATTTGTATAGGCGGCAAAATGAATGACTAGGTCGGGATTTTCTTTGGACAAAAGACCGGAGACTGTATCCAACTTGGTCAGGTCAAACTCGGGATATTCGGGGGTTATGAAGTCATAATTTCCGCTACAAAGCTCGATGAACCTTGAACCCACTAAGCCTGATGCGCCGGTGACAAGAATTTTTAATTTCACTTTTTG